>JAEEGH010023259.1_pt1 | contig 12618 bp, 4 predicted proteins | sample 9134181 | NCBI WGS metagenome assembly JAEEGH01 (sample SAMN16246544, study PRJNA631951) | gut metagenome | biome: gut microbiome; feature: rumen; material: DP-attached | host: Bos | place: Iran: Karaj | collected 2018-10 | reverse complement strand
TGCTGTAGTCGGTGAAGTAGAAGTCTCAATAACATAATAGGTCAGCTTGTATATTGTATCAGTATCTTCATCTTTATAGTATTCCGGTAAATCTCCCCATGTATGCTTCCAACTATGATCCTCATCATCTGCATTATACTGCAGTGTTACCGGACTACCGACAAGCTCATAATCTGCTTCATCGACATCGCCGATAATCTGCTGCAAAGTCTTGAGTCCCTGCTGAATACTAATCGAATGCGTGCCACTGAACGATACATCGGTCCATCCGGTGGCTGCGATATAACGGACTTGCCTGCATCTTCCTGAACCGGTTCCATTAACAATAATACTATCAATATTTGATGCGCCCCAACCAGAAGTAAATCTGATCTCTTGTTCTCCGGTGTAACCAGTGAAATCAAAATTGATAGTTTCGCTGTGCGGATCATTACTATTTTCAGGTGTCGTTCCGCCATTAGCTCCATTTGATGCAGTATACGTCACAGATAAACCATATCCATGCGTTGTTATTTCTATTGGTACTATTCCTGCATCAACAAGAACTGGTTCATTATATAATTCATTATTTCTGTATATACTTAACAGGATCTTCCCTTCAGGAATCTCAGCCGGCGGAACATAAGTGCCGTTATAAGTTAAGCTGTTGCCAGAATTGATGTATTGGGTTCCCGAAGGACTTAGCGATGCTCCGCTTGCATTGTCTCCGGAGATCGTGTAGTCAATCATATAGTTCTGGTTAACTTCAAGCCCTGTAAATTCTCCTGTCCATGTTGTACCTGTTCCTGAGAGAACAATACTCTTACTTTGACCATTCCTTCTTGCAGTCAGAGTCACAATCACATCACCGGGCTCATTATCCCAATTTATCGTGACCGGGATGCTTGTAGCTCCGCCAGACTGACCTCCATTATACTGTCCATTAAATACAACTGTATTCGTGCCCGATTCAATCTGGATCGACTTGGGCGAATCTGTGATATTGCTGTTTCCTGCATCATTGCCCCATTTGTTACCAACAGTTACGTTGTATGTCTGGCCAACAGTCAGATTGTTGATCGTACTTGTCCAGTTATTGTTCTGATCAAGCTGTACATTCAGATTGTCACCGGCGCTTACCTGAACATACAGATCACTCGGGTTATTATCCCAGTTGATCGACACTTGCAAACTGGCCATCTCAGGCATGGGTTCTGTATAAATAGCACTAAACGCAACCTCATGATTCGATGTGCTGATTGTGATATCCTGTGGAGAAGCAGTATTAATCGTTACATTTCCGGCATTATCACCTGTCGGTGTTCCGAGAGAAACACTGTACTGTTCACCAATAGTCAGATCAGAAGCTGTATACGTCCAGGGTGCCGCATTCAGCGTACCCGAGTATACTGTACTGCCGTCTGAAGTCTTTGTGATTGTTATCGGAACAGAGACGTTGCTGGGGATACCTGTCCAGTTAATTCTTACAGTCAGATCCTGCGTTGTCGGTCCGCCGGTATAGGTACCGATGAACTCCACGATATTATTATTGTCCTCAATCGTTATTTCTTTCGGATTATGATCTACTGTCGCGTTGCTGTTCTCAGGGAATGTCAGCTGAACATTATACTTATTACCAATTTCCAGTCCGGAAATCACACCGCTCCAGTTGTTCCCACTGTTCAGCGTGACAGTTTTTCCGTCAGCCGCTGTAGCTGTAATATCCACGCCGGCTGCAGGAGCATTATTGTTTGTCCAGTTTATTCTGACCGTAAGATCCCTTGTAGTGGATGCCTGTGTATAAGTCGCGTTGAAGATTGCAGTATTCTGTCCGTCAGCGATGGGACCTGCAGTCACGGTATCTTCTGTCAGAACAGTTCCATCACCTGCTGTCACCACTGCTGTCAGTTCATAAGTCTCGCCAATCGTCAGGTCTTCAAACTTCCCGTGGTAATTGTTTGCGCTGTTCAGCGTAATGGTCTTGCCGTCAGTCGTTACCTCAATTACTGCATCCCCAGGTGTAACTCCCGACCAGGAGATAGATACATCCAGATCCGCTTCTGTCGGCTGCGGCGGTGTGGTCGCCTGAACTTCAGAGCGGACAGCAACCAGCTGAACTGTAGCCGAACCCGTAGTACGATTGACCTCTTGTCCAAGGCTGTTCTTCCAGATCTTTTCTACGGATATATCCTTGCTGCCTTCATCAAAGTTGACAAAGGAGATGATCTGGCTGCTGGGTGTCCGGGTAATGGAGAGCGTTCCGTCCGAATTCTTGCTTACAGTGATTTCAACTGTTTTGTCAGAATCGTTCTTAATGCCGCCAATGTTACCTTCTTCATGGATCGTATAGACGTATGTCTTATCAACATCTGCCTCAGTAAATGTAATTGTACCAAAGTCTATTTCTTTGACGCTGTCCCCCGCAGCAGGTGAGACAACAATCTCCGTGCATTCCTCTCCGTCCTTGAACGGCATCGGAGCAGAAGATTCAGAAGGTGATACGCTGAACGTCCAAGTATCGCCGGCCTGGAATTCGTTACGCTTACCGGCCATGCTCTTTTCAGCAACCAGGTCTGTTTCGATCGTCGCAGTAAATGTGTTGCTGAAGGTTTTCTCTGCCGGACTGTAAACAAGCGAATCAAGCGTAAAGAACTGCTCACCGCTGTTTACATCCGCATCAGGATTATATGTGATTGTTACGGTAGCTGTGATCTTCGCATCAGGATCATACGTAATGTTTTCCCATGTGTAGCGGTTGGCTGCTGTAGCTTGCTCCGGGATAACTTCCGTGATCTCATATATGAAGGTTCTGGTCACAGGAGCATTTGGATTGTCTGGATCCGGCGGGAAATCATCTTCTGCTTTATAAGGAATCTGCTTGAAATCGATTTTATTGTTAGCAGTACCATCTGCGATGTTTGTGCCTGTCGCCACCTGCTCAGGATGATCAGGATCTGTTACATCCGTGACCACAAAGTTGAATTCCTTGTCCCGCAGGTTACGGCCTTCCAGATGCTTCGTCGCTTCAAGCGTGACATAGTAGTCAGCAGAAGTGACTTCGTTATTGAATGTAATCCCGGTTTCGCAGTTCTGATTATTCTGATCCCACGTCAGTGATTCAGCTGAACCGATAGCGGCAAGATTGAGAGAGGCATTCTTTCCGCCGCTGGAACTGGTAATGTTCAGAAGCTGCTTGCTTGTATCAATCTCATAGTATTTGATACTGGCCATCCGCAGCTCTGTCTTTCTGCCATTGTCAGATGTGTAGGAACCAACCTTGCACTCGATCAGGAACTGGCGTTCATCCAGTGTAGTGTTCGTAATCGTAGCCGGTTTTTCATAGACTCTGAAATAGTATGTCCCGGCAGTCTCAAATGAGATATCCTTAAAGCTGATGATATCTGAATTCTCGGAATCCGGATCCGCTTCATTCTTTACTGTCTGCAGGCGCTCCCAGAACACTCTCTGTTCCTTATTATCGCCTGTCAGTTTGGACATCCGTTCCGTATATTCGCTGTTGGTCAGACTGGGCGTAAGTTTTTCGAGAATAAAGTCATACTTCTGCCTTTCGGAAGGCTTGTCACCGTTAACTGTTTTTTCGAAGCCCAGGTCTCCATAGAAACCGATCAGGGTAGATCCCTTATAGGGATACAGGTGACCTTCAAGCTTGGAACGGACTTTATTACCCACAAGACATCCGCTGTTGTTACCTTCTGCGTCAGCGTTGATAAATGCCTTTGGTGCTACAACGTGTCCGAATTCAGGTGTAACGTCTGACGGAATCTGAATTTCCTTCGCATTCGGGAAGTTCCACAACAGGGACATGCCTGTTCCGGTTTCAGCAGTTTTTTTCAGATCAACGCCGTTAATCTGAACATTGGGAGGATAATACGTGCCTGTTCCCAGGTTACTGACTACGGTGCCTGCGATCTTGCTGTAATCCGTATAAGTAATGGGATTGCCGTTTGCATCTGTTCCTGTTACTTCATTGAACTGAACATAGTTGCCTTGTTCGTCTTTGACCTCTATATTGATTGTTATAATCGTTTTTTCAGGATAATTAATCAGCGCATTGGAGCCAGCAGGAACTGTATATACATTGCCATTCTTTTGTACAACATCTGTTTTCGCGGACGCGCCAAGGGCATTGGAGGTGTTGACGACCATGTTCTGCAGGCGGTCCCAGTCAACATAATTATCATCAACAATCGTTGTACCGGTGTTAGTTCCTGTATATCCTCTTCCACTAACAGTCTGCCCATTAACATAATGATCACCAGCCACCGTATTGACAGAGCCAATGTAGCTGTTCCAACCATTATTGTTGTTCTGGCGGTTGTTGAAGAACGGATTTTCAAACGGAGGAACATATCCGCCAACCACAGACGGCTTGGTAATTTCAGGGCTGTCTGCAACACCGGAACCGGCAACCAGGATAATATCGCCACGGACCAGTACGCCACCCATCTGATGCTTCTCCATCAGGAAATCGCCGTCTCCGAATGCGGATGCGCCGCTGTTGCTCGGGCTGGCCACCTTGTTGGGACAGAGTGCCACAATATTGTAGCCGTTCAGGATGGCTTCAAGCGTATAACCGTCAAAACGGTCTTTGTTCTGTTTCAGGGTCACAACATCGTAGACGTCGATATAGTTATCTGACACATCTACAATATGATCTTCTGAAGATCCGGTCGGATATGCATAAATTTCTGAAGTATTAATATAATCATGTACTAGAATAGTATGCTCCGGACTGCCGCTTACAGAAGCGGGTGTAGAGCCATCCGGTCCATAGGCCAATACCACGCTGATTCCCTGTTCATTGCCGGTATAATGCTCACCCTGCGCAATGCTTCCGTCCCAATTCTTCCATTCTGTAATCGGGATGTCAATATAGATACAGCCGTTATCCTCATCAACGGTCAGATATTCTGATTTCTTATGTTCCGCATTGCTCAGCTTGATAAATCCGTATGTGTCAGGACCGCTTTCGTGATCAACGATAACTTTCAGCCAGGCGCCGCCGTTAAGGTTAATCTCAGACGGATCTGTTGTATCGAATTTCAGTCGTACGTGATATCTCGGGGTCTTATTTTCCCTGTACAGATGAATATTGCATCCGTCACCTGTGTTGTCTTTTCCGCCAAACAGCCAGCCTTCCGGAGCGGTATCATCAACATAGGTTGTTTTGTCACAGGCGTCTGTATAACTGGAAGGTTTGTTGCTATCATTCTGCAGTTTCACAACACGGACATTGTCATAATCGATAAACGAACTGGAAATATTGGCAGCCGCCACATTATCATCAAAAGCGCTGGCAGTAGATGCTACAAACTTCGTCAGTTCAACATCAGTATGTTCTGCATTCGGATCATATGTGAACGGTGCCATACAGTATGCTACGACCGCTGGATCAGGATTGGTATCTGTAACAGGAGCTTCCCTCACCGGCACCCGAATATAATACTGACCTTCTATGGGTTCTTCAGGAATAAGCGGAGTCATATTATCCGCCTCATAGGTGGACACACGCACATACAGCTTATTGGAAGCGATAGCCTTGAAAACAAATCCGTCCGTTACAGAGTCGTCCCTGCTCCATTCGTACTTGCTCAGTTTTGTCGCAGCGGGAAGAGCATCCAACTCTTCCAGAGTCGGATTTGCGCTGGTACCTGTGTATTCCACCAGTTTGATCTCAGCATTGGACGGTACACCGGAGAAAGTATCCACCCCATTGCTGAAACTATGGTTTGCCCCAGTCGTATTGACTTCTGCATAATACAACGGCTTGCCGTCAACGGAAGCAACCAGATAGAAATTGCCCGTAACTTCAGGATTCGGATCCGTTTCCGTTCCGCCGTTCTGATAATAATTGATCTTTACATACTTCTCATCGCTCTTTGTTGCCGTGAATGTGCATGTATGGTTTTCATTATCATATGCACTTGTCAGAACATACCTGCCCAGCGTTGTAGGCTGATCAGCATCAACGACTTCACTGAACGAAAGATTTCCGCTGCTCCCCTTCCTGATTTCAAAAGTCAGGTTTTCGGTAATCTTTCTTTCATTTCCGTCGCTGTCTTTGAAAACCAGATTAGATGAACTGTTTGGAACGGATGCGTAATAAACCGGTTCACCATTATCTAAGGCAACGATATAATAATTCCCATTCAGTTCTGCACTGCTTCCTTGCGGGGTTCCATCCGCCTCGCAGAATGTGATAGTGGAATCATATCTTTGGGGACTGGCCGCCGTAAAAGTAAGCGTGTCAGTTTCCGGTTCAAGCGATGTCGGATAAGTAACAGTATATCCGTCCAGATCGTCGCCATCATCAATCCATTCAGAATCCGCACCAATCAGATCCGAAAGAGTTGGATTCGAGACATTCCCTGTATACTTCACAATCTGCAGGCTCTGAATAGCCGGCAGTTTTCCGCCTTCCAGAACGCCGTCACCGACAAAAGCTCCGACTGTTCCGTCTGAATTCACCGGTGCATAGAAATCATAACTGCCCTCATCGATACCAGCCAGAATATAGTATCTTTCAGACAATTCCGGGGTAACGCTGGTACCGCCTTGGGTGAACGTGATTGCAGCATCATATGCCGGCATATCGCCAACCTGGATTGTGGTTGTAGTGGAATGGGGATCAGGAGGCTCTGGTAATATGGTAACAGTATTCCCATTATAGTTTGGTTTTTTTATCCTCCAGTTATTATCTTCCAATTGCTTGCCATTGTCGTTTAAGTGGTATTCCTGTATTCCACCACCAACATTGGCAACTAACCATACTTCTATGTTATCACATTCATCATATGAATAGACCGTACCATTACTGTAAGGCACCGGAAATGAGGTTCCAGATTCCACAATAAAAGTTTTTCCACTGGTGGCATCAGGTAGAGGATATGCAACGGCTCCCTTCTTTTGTCCTGGTTGTTCTCCTGGCGTGGGTTTTTTATGGGCAAAGAAAACTACATAGGCATTCTCTAGATTCACACCCTTGCCCAATTTGATTATTGCAGTATGTCCTGCTCCACTTGGTTCATCTCCGCCGCCCTGGTTGTTTTCAGCTTCAGTAATTGTGATCTTATAAGACTGTTTGGGTACAGTTTCTTCCCATGAAAAGTCATATTTTTTATCTCCAATAGTAATTTCCTTTGCTGTTGGATGCATATTGAAGACGATTTCATGGTTATCGGATTCATTTGGTGTAGCTGTTTCATCACTTGTATATCGTTTCAGTAAAACGAACAAAGTATCAAACTGATCGAGATTCTCAACAGAAAACCCGTATTCTCCTGCCGGGCTGTCTGCATCAATTTTAACATTCCGGTAAGGAGCAAGATTGTCATTGCTGCCGACCACAATGTAGTAGCTGGATCCGTCTCCGGACAGATCGATACCTTCGGCGTCAATGGTCACTGTGACATTTGATCCCTCCGGTACTGCTCTTGTTGAGCCGACATTAAACGGACCGGTTCCGCCTTCCTCTGTGGTAATCACCGGATCCGCGAATGCAGAAGTCGGGAAGATATTAATCAGCATCACCAGGGTGAGCAGATATGCGATCGTTCTCTTCATTGTCAGTTTCATGTTCGTTCCCCTTTTCGGCCAGGTTTTTTCGTTCGTAATAAGCAGCATCAGCCGTACCCTGAAAGGGCACGGCTATACAGATCAGTCTTCCTGATCTTCTTCTACATATACCAGTATGCGCCAGTATACGACATTATTCTCTTCTGTTACGACTACATCCATTGCGGTATCCGTCTCACCCTCGATATCATACCAGGTAATCCGGTCGGGACTGTATTGCCACTGCATGGAATACTGCAGTCCTTCATAACCTTCCAGCGTAGCTGTTAAATGGGCTGTATCTCCGATGATTGGATCAGGCACATCCCATGTTACATCAACGGTTATATGTCTTTCAGGTGCCATTTCAGACTCTGGTCTGTTTTCTTCCGATTCTTCTTCAGGTTCCCCTTCGAGTTCTTCTTCAGGTTGTTCTTCCTCAGGTTCGCCTTCCGGTTCTTCTCCGGGTTGTTCTTCCTCAGGTTCGCCTTCCGGTTCTTCTCCGGGCTGTTCTTCCTCAGGTTCGCCTTCAGCTTCTTCTCCGGGTTGTTCTTCTTCAGGTTCGTCTTCCGGCTCTTCTTCGGGCTGCTCCTCTTCAGGTTCGCCTTCCGGCTCTTCTGCAGGCTGATCCTCCTCAGGTTCGCCTTCCGGTTCAGCTTCGTTCTCTTCCTGCTCGGCCTTCCAGGCTTCATAGGCAGCATTATTAAGGAAGGAAACCTTCACATTGGACATCAGATTGGTTTCCACGGGCCCCAGGGTAATCAGGTAAGAACCTGTTTCCGCTTTCAGGGTGATAATGGTTCTGTTGGTTTCAGAGTCTGTTTCGGTCCGGGTAGGGTTTTCACTCCGGCGGTCGGACTTCTCTGCAGAGACCCATACGCCTTTGCCTTCCACAAGGATATGAACCGTTTGTTTCTGGCTGACATCCAGTTTCAGGATGGCCGGCTTTTTCTTACTGACACGGCCGCTCCAGTTATCCCCGATCCGGACAGCCTTGGTGATGACAATCTCTTCGCTCTCAACCGGTTCTTCCTGGGCTTCTTCCTGCTTCTTCTCCGGTTTCTGTTCCGGCTGCTCTTTCGGAGTCTCAGGCTTTTCCTCCCCGGGTGTTTCTTCCGGTTTGTCCGAAGGTTTTTCCGCAGGCTTCTCTTCAGGATTCTCTGCCGGTTTTTCCTCAGGCTGCTCTTCCGGATGTTCTTCCGGCTTTTCCTCCGGCTGTCCTTCTGCCGGTATTTCAGGTTCATCCCCGGGCTCTTCTGCCTCCGGCGGAGTTTCCCCGGGCTCTTCCGGGGTAACTTCTGTCTCTACGGGGGCAATATCCGTGGGCGTGGCCGGTGTACTTGCCTCAGCCCATACCGCAATCGTACTTGCAAGCAGCAAGACGGTGCAGATCACGGAAAGCGTCCGGATGAAACTCTTTTTCATAATTCTGACTCCTTCGTTTGCAGTCCTTTTGGTAAACGTTTTCACTCGGTAAAACAGTACTGATGCTCCTTTTCGGGGAGCATTCGCTTCGTCTATTACAAAAATGTATATTCTTATGTATGAGTATTGTAGCACTCCCCTCTTTATTTATCAAGCATTTCATCCGTTTCTTCCGTGAATTTTATAGTCTGATTTTGCCATAATTTGGGCGAAATCCTTCTGCCATAATCGCCACAGGATTTCACTTTTTCCTCAAATAATTACTTAATTTCTTTGTTTTTTTATTGTTTAGTTACTTATTTGAGGTTTTTTGTACAAGAAATCCCGCTCATTTTTTCATAAACTTGCATGCTTATGCAAACGTTTCCGGTAATTGTGCGTACATGGCAAAACGACAAAAAAACGGCGCTCTGATCTCTCAGAACACCGTTTATGGTCAGTCCGGTTGTGTCTTATTCCTGCTCCTCAAGCTCGGGATGATCCTTGATCACACCCTGGGAAGTCAGCGGGCCTACGCGATAGTTGAAGACAATATTGCTGTTGGGATAATTGCGGTAGAAGACCCGCTTGATCCGCTCCAGGACCATGCCGCCGGTATTGTAGTTCACAGTGGGCAGCAACAGGGCATAGATGGTCGGGGCAAACCGCGTAATGGTATCGCCTTTGCGCAGGTTCTGCTTCAGGATTTCCAGCAGCCCGTCCATGATCTGGTTCTGGCGCAGGTTGTCAATCTCCTTGTCATTGTAGGGCGAGACCATGATGATCGCCAGGAACATCGTGGCGCCCAGGCGCTCCAGGTTCCGCATCTGCAGGTTGAAGATTTCCTTGAAAACAGCATACTCGCAGACAAAGGCACCGCGGCGATCTCCGCTCTCCCGCAGTTCGTTGCGGATGGATTCCAGGTTGAAGTCCAGCGTCTTGCCTGCGGAAACGATCTGCTTGTAGAACTCCTGCAGGTCCTCGCTGGGCTGCACACCCAGATACCGGTAGTTCAGCTGCACCACGTGCTTGTACTGCACCAGTGCTTCACCGGTGCGGTTGATCTTGATCAGGGCGGACATGAGTTCAATGTGCAGCCGGTCGTCAAAAGAATCCACATCCAGCGCCTTGCGGCAGACACTCACGATGTCCGCATGCTGGGCCTTGGATTTCAGAAGTTCGATATAGGCATACACAGCCGCCATGAACTTGTTGTGCAGCGTGGTGGCTTTCGCCAGCGCCCACTGGTTCTGCTCGCTGTGCTGCAGCAGGTCGCCCTGGTACAGGTCCAGCAGCTGGTTATACAGGCGCTTCTGTTCCTGAATGGGCAGGTTGTTCTCCGCCAGCCGGTTGAAGATCGCGTCGATCTCATACAGGTCGATGCTCATGCACTCCGGGCATTCCCAGTGATATGCGCCGCGGTCGGAGACCACGCACGGTCCGAGAATCGGATCAATCTGATTGAGAAGTACCCGAAGACGGCTGACCAGTGTCTTCAGCGCGTTCTCAGGGTTCGTGCTCTTTTCTTCGTCCCACAGGGCGGAGAGCAGTTTCTGGTTCGGAACCGGCTCGCCCTCGTTCAGGATCAGGTACTGAACCAGCGCTGCGCCTTTCTTGGATTTGGTTGCCAGATGGTCTGTCTTTTTCTCATCTATAAATATAAGAAAATGGTCCATCATCTGAATGCGAATGGTATCTGCCATGGGTCATCCCCCTTGCGCCCACTTTGTTTCATAAAGTGAGTTTTATTCCATAACGTTCCGTGATTTATCACGGCCGTCATTACTTACACGATGGTTACATTCTAACAGGGTTATATGTAATTTGCAAGCATTTTTTCCAAATCCGGAAATCGCATTAAAATACCGCAAACCCTTGTATTCCCAATGATTTACAGCATGCGTGACAAGATCACATCAGAAAAAGTACACTGGGCCGCACGAGGTGCCCGTGTGACCCGGCAGACCACCAGCCGGCAAAGTGTTCTGCGCGGAATTTACAACCCGTATGATCCATTGCAGACATGTAACCGTATTTGCCTGTTTTTCAACCTGTCTGCCTGTTGTGATCTGCTTCCGGGAAGGTTGACATTTCCTCATTCGTCCTTAATAATGTGAGCGAACACTGATTTTGCGGCCGGGAGGTGGAAACCGTCATGGATGATCTGGACCGCTCCTGCATGCTCACAGCACTGGAGGAGGCGCGGAAGGCGCTGGCCGAAGGCGAAGTACCTGTCGGCGCCGCCCTGTACAAAGGGGATACGCTCCTGTGGGCGGATCACAACCGGCGGGAAACACTGAAGGATCCCACCGCCCATGCCGAAATGCTCTGTCTTCGCCACGGTGCGGAAAAGCTGGGTGACTGGCGGCTGAAGGACTGTACGCTGTATGTTACCCTGGAGCCCTGTCCCATGTGCGCCGGTGCGCTGCTGATGAGCCGCCTGGGCCGCTGCGTTTTCGCCGCGGCAGATCCGGAAGCCGGCTGCTGCGGCAGCGTGTACGATCTGCCGGCCGATCCCCTATTCCACGGCCACACCGTATGGGAACACGGCGGACCGGCGGATGACTGTCGGGCGCTGCTGGAACAGTTTTTCCGGCTCAGGCGTCCGGAAGGAGAATAAATGATGAAGAAACTGCTGCTGATATCCCTGCTGGTCTTCTCCCTGCTTGGTTCAGCCAGCACCGGAGAAATGAACAGCAATCAGGAAATGTCGCTGCTGGCGATCAACGTCCGGAAAGCGGACGCCCTGCTGCTGCGCAGCGGAAATTCCGCCTACCTGATCGATACCGGTTCAAAGAAAAGCGCGGACGTGCTGCTGGATGCGCTTCGCAAGGAAGGCATTACCCGCCTGGACGGCGTGATCCTCACCCATACCCACGCCGACCACACAGGCGGCCTGAAGGCACTTCTGGCCTCGGAAATCGACGTGGAAAACATCTATGCTTCCAGATATTATGTCCTGAAAAAGGAAGACGGGAAGCATCCCGTTGACAAGGCAATCAAAAACACAGACCGGGAGGTCATCTGGCTTGCCGCGGGAGATACCCTGCCGCTGGACGGCGGGAAGCTGACGGTAATCGGACCGACAGAAAAAAACGAGGAACTGGAAAATAACAATTCCCTGGTTCTGCTTGCGGAAGGCGGCGGGGGCAGCATGCTGCTGACCGGAGATATGGAATTCCCGGAGGAAAACGTCCTGCTGGCCGCCGGCCTGATTCCGAAGGCGAATGTGCTGAAAATCGCCAATCATGGGGAAAGCGATGCAACCAGCAGCGCACTGGTGGCCGCTGTACAGCCTGCATTGGCCGTGATCTCCACCAATTCCGATGATGAGCCGGATACGCCGGCTCCCCGGGTGCTGATGACCCTGAAAAGCAGCAATGTCCCGGTGCTGAATACCGAGAACAGCCAGGAAGGCATCCTCATCACCCTGCGGAACGGTGAACTGCTGACAGAAGTAAAATAACACACGAAAACGCTCTCCTGTGCGGAGAGCGTTTCCATATAATGCGAGCGTGACCATAAGCCGGGTTCTGTACTGGACGGTCATCTATCCAGGCCGTACGTTACCGCACGGCTCAAGCGATTGCGGAGGACGCGGCGGGCCGCTGGCATGCCTCCATTGCATCTTGCACCGGGTGGGGTTTACAGCAGGAGCCT
>JAEEGH010023258.1_pt1 | contig 12618 bp, 10 predicted proteins | sample 9134181 | NCBI WGS metagenome assembly JAEEGH01 (sample SAMN16246544, study PRJNA631951) | gut metagenome | biome: gut microbiome; feature: rumen; material: DP-attached | host: Bos | place: Iran: Karaj | collected 2018-10 | reverse complement strand
TCTCGCCAACACGTGAGCTGTGCCTGCAGATAGCCGACGACCTGCGCGACTTTTCGAAATACATGGATGGCGTGCATGTAGAGGCCGTGTATGGTGGCGCTGCCATCGAGCCGCAGATGCGCGCTCTGAAAAAGGGTGTTGAGATTATCGTGGCCACACCTGGCCGATTGGTCGACCTGATGCATCGCGGCTATGCCCGCCTGGAGCAGGTAACAAACATTGTTCTGGACGAGGCTGATGAGATGCTGAATATGGGCTTCTCCGACAGTATCAACGAGATATTCGAAGAGCTCTCAGCCGATCATCACACACTGATGTTCTCAGCCACTATGAGCAAAGAGGTGGAGCGTGTGGCCAAGAAGTATCTGCACGACTACAAAGAGATAGTAGTAGGCAGCCGCAACGAGGGCGCCGAGAGCGTTAACCACATTTACTATATGGTGAACGCCAAGGACAAGTATCTCGCCCTAAAGCGCATTGTTGATTTCTATCCACGCATTTTTGCGATTATCTTCTGTCGCACTAAGGTTGAGACACAAGAGGTGGCCGACAAACTGATTAAGGACGGCTACAACGCCGAATCGCTGCATGGCGACCTGAACCAGCAGCAGCGCGACCAGACGATGCAGAAGTTCCGCAACCACCTGACACAGCTGTTGGTGGCTACCGATGTGGCTGCACGCGGACTGGACGTTGACGACTTGACGCACGTGATTAACTTCGGACTGCCTGATGACATCGAGAGCTATACCCATCGCTCAGGTCGTACAGGCCGTGCGGGCAAGAAGGGCACATCCATCTCGATTGTACACAGTCGCGAAAAGTTCAAGATCCGTAACATCGAGAAGATTATCTGCAAGGAGTTTGTAAAGGCTGAGATTCCATCGGCCGAAGAGATCTGCAAGAAGCAGCTGTATAAGGTGATGGACCAGATTGTTAAGACCGACGTTGACGACGAGGAGATTGCCCCATTCATGCAGGATATCAACCGCTACTTTGAGTATATCGACAAAGACGAGCTGATAAAGAAGATTGTATCGCTTGAGTTTGGTAAGTTCCTGGCCTACTATGCCGACGCACCAGAGATTGAGCCTGTGGTGCCAGAAAAGAAGGACCGACGCCAGCAGAGCGACAAGCAGAAGCTGCAGAACAAGCCGCAGAAGGGTTATCGCCGACTGTTTATCAACCTTGGCAAGCGCCACGGCTTCTATCCAGGCGAGCTGATGCAAACGCTGAACCGATTTGTGGGCGGACGACAGGAGGTGGGTCATATCGACCTGCTGGATAGCATATCGTACTTTGAGGTACCCGAAAAGGATGCTAAGAAGGTAATGCTGCAGCTATCAGGTATCCGCTACAAGGGACAGACGGTGCGTTGTAATGATGCTAACGACGCCAGCAAGGGTAGCGAACGACAGGGCAAGGGCGGCGAGCGTTCAGGCAAGCCCAAGCGCCAAAAGAAAGATAACTGGCGCGAGCTGATGGATAAAGCACCACGCGGTTTTAAAGGCGATGAGCCCGACTTTAGCGAAGAAGGCTGGGCCATGCGCAAGCCACGAAAGAAAAAGAAATAAAAGAAAAAAGCCTCGCGTTTTGCGGGGCTTTATTTTTATTCCATAGCAGCAAGCGCTGCCTGGTATTCTGCTTTTTTATTATCTCCAAAGGCGGTATCAACGCTGTTATTGATGCTACCACACACATTGGCTGCAAACTGCTGGGCCTCGGCTATCACCTTATCCCAGATGGCCGCATCAACGCCCTCGTGCAGCATATCACGTGTTACGCCATACTTCAGCAGTCCATACACAAAGCCTGCATTAAAGTTATCGCCGGCGCCAATGGTACTAACCGTTTGTGTAGCCGCTACAGGATACTGCTTGGCCAAGCCACCCTGCGCACGGAACTCGATAGGATGGGCACCCTGCGTATAGATAAAGTTCTTGCAGTAGAAGTCTATCTGCGAACGGTACACGCTATCGGCCCCCGTCTTGTTATACATATTCTCAAAATCCTCCGAGCTGCCTTTAATAATATCAGCCAGCTCAAAGTTCTCAAGGATATTAGCCGTAACCTTTACCAAATCCTTGAGATGCGACGCACGATAGTTTACATCGTAGTAAAGAATGGCGCCCTGCTCGTGTGCATACTGCAGGAATGCCAGCATCTGTGGACGTATAACAGGGTTGATGGCATAGAACGAGCCAAACATCACCACATCGTTAGGCTGGATATCAGGCGTGATAAACTCCAGACGGTCGTGGGGATGATCCTTATAAAAGATATACTCGGCATCGTTATTCTCGTTCAGAAACGCCAGAGAAACGGGCGATTTAGCCTCGGGATACACACTGATGTTCGATGCATCAACATGATTCTCCTCCAAAAAGCTGATGATGCGACGGCCCACACGGTCGTTGCCCGTTTCGCTGATAAAAGCCGCATCAACGCCGCTACGACCAAGCGATATCAGTCCGTTGAACATCGAACCGCCCGGCACAGCACCAATAGGCTGGTCGTCGCGGAAGATGATGTCCAGTATAGTTTCTCCTATTCCTATTACTTTTCTCATAATCGAATAAAAAATCGGCACTGCTTTCGCAATGCCGATCCTGTCTATATTGCTTAAAAATTAGTCAGCAACGAGTGTGAAGCGCTGGAAGGCAACGATCTTAAGATCCTTGTCCTGCTTAGCGAGCCACTGAGCAACAGTAGCCTTGTCGCCGTCGCCAAACTGGAACTCCTGGTCAACCAGGCAGTTCTCCTTCTTGAACTTCTCAACACGACCCTTAGCGATACCCTCAATCATTGGCATCTTCAGGTTAGCCTCGCCCTCAACCTTTGCATCAGCAATGATCTTGCGAGCCTCGTCGGCCTGCTCCTGTGTGAGCCAGCCCTTAGACATGTTGCTCTCGATGTGATCCTCAGAATCAACCAGGTTGGGGTTCAAACCAGCCTTCTTGAGCTTCATATCAACGAACTTCTGAACCTGCTCGAGCTTTGACTTCTCAACAGCAGTCTTGTACTCCTCGTCGAGAATCTTTGGATCGATGCTCTGAGCGTCGAGAGCTACTGGCTTCATAGCAGCAACCTGCATAGCTACCAGGTGACCCTGCTCGGCAGCGGGCTTGTTGGTCTGAACCATGGTGCAGAGAGTGTTCTTTGCCATGTGGTTGTAGATCTCAATGTTCTCACCCTCGAGAGTCAGGTAGCCATCCAGCTCCATCTTCTCACCGGTGATACCAGAGCGCTGAGTAACTGCGTCCTGAACCTTCTGACCGTCAGCCAGAGTAAGCTCCTTAACAGCCTCAATATCCTTAGCCTTAGCAGCAATAGCAGCGTCGAGGATGCTCTGAGTAAGAGCAATGAAATCGGCACCGTTAGCAACGAAGTCGGTCTCACACTTCAGGGCGATCATAGCAGCGAAGCCATCAACGCTCTTAACGAGTACACAACCATTAGATGTCTCACGGTCGCTACGCTTAGCAGCAATAGCGAGGCCACGCTCACGCAGGAGCTCCTTGGCCTTGTCGAAGTCGCCCTCAGCCTCGGTCAGAGCCTTCTTTACGTCAGCCAGACCAGCGCCAGTCATTGCGCGAAGCTTCTTGATATCATCAATTGAAATAGCCATTTTAATCTTTAATCTTTAAATGTTTAATCTTTAATTGTATTACTCAGCAGCCTCCTCAGCCTTTGGCTCAGCATCCTTGCGAGCCTTGCGTGGAGCACGCTTAGCCTTAGGCTCCTCGCCCTCAGCCTGAGCATCAGCAGCCTTCTCGTCGGCCTTCTCTACCTTACGCTCCTCGATACCCTCGGCGATAGCGGTGCAGCAGGCATTCAGGATAGCCTCTACAGAGTCCTTAGCATCGTCGTTAGCAGGGATAACGAAGTCGATATTGTTAGGATCAGAGTTAGTATCAACGATACCGAATACGGGGATACCCAGACGGTTAGCCTCGCGAACGGCAATGTTCTCCTTCATTACATCAACTACGAAGAGTGCGCTTGGCAGACGAGTCAGATCGGCGATAGAACCCAGGTTCTTCTCGAGCTTAGCACGCTGACGTGTGATCTGCAGCAGCTCACGCTTTGAGAGGTTTGAGTAGGTTCCATCCTGCATCAGACGGTCGATGTTCGCCATTTTCTTAACGGCCTTACGGATTGTGGGGAAGTTTGTGAGCATACCACCTGGCCAACGCTCGATAACGTATGGCATGTTGATGCTTGCAGCCTTCTCAGCAACCACTTCCTTTGTCTGTTTTTTAGTAGCGACGAACAGGATTTTCTTGCCACTCTTGGCAATCTGCTTCAGGGCCTCAGCAGCCTCGTCAACCTTGGCTACTGTCTTATGCAGGTCGATGATGTGAATACCGTTACGCTCTGTGTAGATATAAGGAGCCATAGCGGGGTTCCACTTACGCTTCAGGTGACCGAAATGACAGCCAGCCTGCAGCAACTGATCAAAATTTGTTCTTGACATTTTCTTAATTCTTTTAAATTGTTTACTTTCTTTTTAATTCTTCTTAGAATCAGCCCGACGGTAGTCCAAAGGAATCCAGCGGGTTTAGATACTAAACTTGCGCTAAGTTCTTCAGCGGGATTAACGCTTACTGAACTGGAAGCGACGACGTGCCTTTGGACGACCTGGCTTCTTACGCTCAACCTCACGGCTATCACGTGTCATGAAACCTGCATCCTTCAGCTTCTTCTTATCCTCTTCGTTGATCTTCACCAGAGCGCGGGCAATTGCGAGACGCAGAGCCTGACTCTGACCTGTGAAACCACCTCCGTCGAGGTTTGCCTTGATGTCATACTTCTCAGCTACTTCGAGCAGTGCGAGTGGCTGCTTAACCACATACTGCAGGATAGCTGATGGGAAATATACCTCTAAATCTTTCTTGTTGATCGTAATCTTACCAGTACCCTCTGTTACGTATACACGGGCTACAGAGCTCTTACGACGACCTATTGCGTTAATTACTTCCATCTTTCCTTATTATTTATACTGGTTAATATCAATAGTCTTTGGCTGCTGAGCGGCATGTGGATGCTCGGTACCCTCATAGATGAAGAGGTTGTTCAGCAGGCTGCGGCCCAGAGGACCCTTTGGCAGCATACCCTTAACGGCATGACGCAGCATCTTGTCAACACCACCGTTCTTCTTGCGAAGCTCAGCAGGAGTATTGAAGCGCTGACCACCAGGATAACCTGTGTAGCGGGTATAAACCTTATCGGTCTCTTTCTTACCAGTGAAAACTACCTTATCGGCGTTGATAAGGATTACATTGTCACCACAGTCAACGTGTGGAGTGAAAGTTGGCTTGTACTTTCCGCGGATCAGCTTAGCTACCTTTGAAGCGAGACGACCAACAACCTGGTCTGTGGCATCGATTACCACCCACTCCTTCTTTGCTGTTTCCTTGTTTACAGAAAGTGTCTTGTAACTCAAAGTGTTCATTTTTAAATTTACTACTAAAAAACAGTTTAACTTATAATTAAATATGTACGCGCATAAACTCACTCCCAGGGTCTAACTCCCGGTTGTCAGTCTAACGTCGCAAGAAACGCTGATTCACGAACCGCCATGCCCGGCCAAAGACACCGCTATTCACACAACATTTCACGGGGATTCTAAGTCTCTCCCCTAAATCGGTGTGCAAAGGTACTAACTATTTTTATTATATAAGGTACGCGCAAAAGAAAAAAGCGTCAAATTTAGATAAATTTAACGCTTTTCTGTATTTTTAAGATTTCTTTCTTAGAAATCCATGTTATCTAACGAGTCGCTGAAGTCCTTTGGCTGTTCCTCTTTTGGAGCCTCAGTCTGCTGCTGCTCAGGACGTGGGCGGCGCTCACCATGACGCTCACCGTTGCGACGATCGCCACGGTCGGGACGACGGTCACGACGCTCGCCATTACGCTCTGGGCGCTCACGACGCTCACCACGGGCAGGACGCTCAACATAATCGGCAGGCTTCTCAATCAGTACACGATGAGAGAGCTTGTACTTACCTGTCTTAGGATCAATCTCCAGGAGCTTAACCTGAATGTGGTCGCCCTCCTTGATACCAGCCTCTTCAACGGTCTCAAGGCGCTTCCAGTCGATCTCGCTGATGTGCAACAGACCGTCCTTACCAGGCATAATCTCAACGAAGCATCCGTAAGGCATGATAGAACGAACCACACCGTCGTAAACCTCGCCTACCTCAGGAATAGCTACGATAGCCTTAATCTTACCGATAGCGGCATCGATGCTCTCCTTGTTAGGAGCTGATACCTGAACCTTACCTACACCGTCAACCTCGTCGATAGTGATAGTAGCACCAGTATCCTCCTGCATCTGCTGGATAATCTTACCACCAGGGCCGATTACAGCACCGATGAACTCCTTAGGAATCTCCATCTGAACGATGCGAGGAACCTGAGGCTTCATCTCAGCACGTGGCTCAGCGATAGTATCGGTCAGGCACTTCAGGATGTGCTCACGACCGGCCTTAGCCTGCATCAGAGCCTTCTCGAGAATGTCGAAGCTCAAACCATCACACTTGATATCCATCTGAGTAGCGGTCAGACCATCCTTTGTACCGGTGGTCTTGAAGTCCATATCACCCAGGTGGTCCTCGTCGCCGAGGATATCGCTCAATACAGCGTACTTATCTTCTCCAGGATTCTTGATCAGACCCATGGCGATACCCGAAACAGGCTTCTTCATAGGAACACCAGCATCCATCAGGGCGAGTGTACCAGCACATACGGTAGCCATTGATGAAGAACCGTTAGACTCGAGGATCTGGCTTACCAGACGAACTGTGTAAGGGAAGTCCTCAGGAATCTGGCCCTTCAGTCCACGCCATGCCAGGTGACCGTGACCAATCTCACGACGACCTACGCCACGCTGGGCCTTGGCCTCACCAGTACAGAATGGAGGGAAGTTATAGTGCAGCAAGAAGCGCTGATAACCATGCTCAAGCACGTCGTCAACCATCTTCTCATCGAGCTTAGTACCCAAAGTACAGGTAGAAAGCGACTGTGTCTCACCACGAGTAAAGATTGAGCTTCCGTGAGGCATTGGCAGAGGTGAAACCTCGCACCAGATAGGACGGATCTCGTCGGTCTTACGACCATCGAGACGGATACCCTCGTCGAGGATACAACGGCGCATAGCGTCGCGCTCAACGTCATGATAGTAACGATCCATCATGGCATACTTCTCTTCCATCTCATCCTCAGTCAGGTCGGCATGCTCAGCAGCATACTTCTCCTTGAAGTCAGCAAGAATCTTCTCGAAAGCCTCGGCACGTGCCTGCTTCTCAAGAGCCTGCTTGGTAACATCGTAAGCGGGCTGATACAGCTCCTTGTTCATACGCTCACGCAGCTCCTCATCGTTCACCTCGTGGTCGTACTCACGCTTAACATCCTTACCAAGTTCCTTTGAGAGTTCAGCCTGAAGCTCACACATTGGCTTGATAGCAGCCATAGCAGCCTTCAGAGCGCCGATCATATCCTGTTCTGACACCTCTTTCATCTCTCCCTCTACCATCATAATGTTCTCGGCCGATGCACCAACCATGATGTCCATATCGGCATCCTTCATCTGCTCGAAGGTAGGATCGATAACATACTCACCGTTGACACGGGCTACGCGAACCTCACTGATGGGGCACTCGAATGGGATATCCGAGCAAGCCAGAGCAGCCGAAGCAGCAAAACCTGCAAGGGCGTCGGGCTGATCAACACCATCGGCTGAGAGCAGCATTACATTCACAAATACCTCAGCGTGATAGTTCGAAGGGAAGAGTGGACGAAGAACACGGTCCACCAGTCGTGATGTCAGGATTTCGTTGTCGCTGGCTTTGCCTTCGCGCTTGGTAAATCCACCGGGGAAACGTCCGGCTGCGCTGTACTGTTCACGATAATCTACCTGCAAAGGCATAAAATCTGTTCCGGGAACTGCATCTTTTGCGGCACAAACAGTGGCGAGCAATACGGTGTTGTTCATACGCAGAACAACAGAGCCGTCGGTCTGTTTTGCCACTTTCCCGGTTTCAATGGTGATGGTACGTCCATCAGCCAATTGAAGGGTCTTTGTAATTACGTTCATCTTAATAAAACATCTAAAATATAAAAAACAGCCGCAAAGATACACATAATTATATTAATAAACGAGAAAACTCTATATTTTTTTTAATTTTTCACTATTCCTCTTCACTATTCACTAAAAAAATTATATCTTTGCACCCGCAAAACGAAATTCTAATTAGAAAAAATGAAACATATTTGTAAAGCAGCAGCCGTTGTTCTGGCTGCATTATCGATTGCCTCGTGCAACAACAATAAGTTTACCGTCGAGGGCCAGATTGCCGGCGCTAAGGATTCTGTGCTCTACTTCGAGAACGTAGGTTTGGAGGGCATTAACGTGCTCGACTCTGTAAAGCTTAACGACAATGGCGACTTCTCATTCAGTCAGGATGCCACTACAGCCCCTGAGTTCTATCGTTTGCGCATTGCCGACCAGATTATCAACGTGAGCATCGACTCTACCGAGACTGTTCAGGTTAAGGGTCAGTATCCTGGCATGGCATCGAACTACACCATCAGCGGTTCAGAGAACTGTGAGAAGATCCGCGAGCTGGCACTCAAGCAGATCGACCTGCAGGCCAAGGCCATCGCGCTGCAGAGCAACACCGAGTTAGGCATCGCCAAAGCCAACGACAGCATCCAGAGTATGATCAACGCTTACAAGGAAGAGGTTAAGCGCAACTATATCTACAAAGAGCCTTACAAGGCATACGCTTATTTCGCTCTGTTCCAGGCCATCGGCAACTACCTGATTTTCAATCCTCGTGCCAACAAGGAAGATATCAAGGCCTTTGCCGCCGTTGCTACCAGCTGGGACACTTACTACCCACACGCTGAGCGCGGACAGAACCTGCACAACATTGCCATCGAGGGCATGAAGAACCAGCGTATTGTAGAGGCCCAGAATGCCGATATTCAGATCGAAGCCAGCAAGGTACAGGAGGCAGGTGTACTGGATATCGCTCTGCTCGATAACAAAGGCAACATGCGTCGTCTGACAGATTTGAAGGGACAGGTTGTACTGCTCGACTTCCATGTATTCGCTCTCAAGGACTCTCCTGCACGCATCATCCAGCTGCGCGAATTGTATAATAAATATCACGCCCAGGGACTGGAGATTTACCAGGTAAGTCTCGACAGCGACGAGCACTTCTGGAAGCAGCAGACTGCCGCACTGCCTTGGATCAGCGTACGCGACGAGGACGGTGCAGGTTCACAGCGTCTGACACTCTACAACATTCAGGCCGTTCCCGACTTCTTTATTATCGACCGCGGCAACAACCTGGTTAAGCGAGCTGCCCAGATAGCAGACCTTGAAACAGAAATCAAAAAGCTTTTGTAAACAAATAATCCCTTCCGAAATCGGAAGGGATTTTTCTTTTTAGTACTTGCGTTTTGGATTCTTGGGGAACCAGCCTTTCTCTACACGTTTCTTTTGTGCAAACAGTTCGCCTATGCCCCATAAGGCCGAGGCGCCAAACACACCCACGATAGACGAAAGGATGGCATTCTCAATAAACAAGGCACCAGCTACACAAACCAAGCCCACAATGAGATATACAACCCAAGGACGCGTACCCCAATAATACTCGGTTTTGATAACAATCGGATGCCAGATGCCAATAGCCAGGAAAGTACTGGCAGCTATAATAATACCTGTAAAATACATATGCTACAATTTAGAAACTTTTTAACCAGGCCTTCAACTCAAAAACCATCTCGTAGTGATAGACAAAGGTTTCGCGATACCCCCAACCATGACCACCTGTAGGATAGATATGGATTGACGCTGGTACATCGTGCTTATACAGCTGCTGATAATAGTTAAATCCATTAGCTGCAGGCACAGCCTTATCATCATCGCTCAGAGCCAAAAAGGCGCGTGGTGTGGTACGATTCACCTGCAAGTCGTTACTAAACTCAAACTCCAGCTTCTTATACTCCTTCAGCGCCTTCTTATCCTCAGGAGCCTTTCCCAAGAAGTTATCGTGCGAGCCCTTATGTGTAAAGCCCGGATCCATCGTTACAACCGGATAGAAGAGTATCTGGAAATTCGGCGCAGCATTGTCCTTGGCATGGGTGGCGATGGTAGAAGCCAGATGACCACCTGCCGAGAAGCCCATGATGCCTACATCGTTAGGATTGATATGCCACTCAGCTGCATGACTACGAACCGTTTTGATAGCCTCCTCGGCATCAGAGACAGGCACCATACGGTTACCATGAGGCATACGATATTTCAGTACAATCAGAGCAATACCCTGCGTATTAAAGAAAGGCGCCCACTGATGTCCCTCATGATCCATAGCCAGATGACTATAGCCACCACCAGGACAGCACACTACAGCACGACCAGTAGCCTTATTAGCATCTGGCAGATAAACAGTCAGTTCAGCCTGATCATTACCATCCGAGCTCACTACTTCTGGGCCATTTGGCCAGAGTGGCATGGTGGTAGGTTTCTGTGCAAAAATAGTTGTCGAGAGAGTCAGCAACGCTGCTGTCAATAGGATTCTAACACACTTCATTGTTTTAATAATTTTAATTTTGGCGCAAAGGTACTAAAAAAAAGCTACGGATTACGTGGTTTTTACGGATTTTTATTATCTTTGCAGGCAGAAACTTGAAACTTTACGATAAATTATGAAGAAAATCTTAGCTATTACAGCCTTTGCGTTGTTTACACTTGGCAGTCAGGCCAAAGTTAAATTGCCCCATCTGATTGGCGACAATATGATTTTACAACAGCAGACCGATGCCCGTCTATGGGGATGGGCCAAACCTGGACAAACGGTAAAGGTAACAACCTCGTGGAGCAACGAAACGGTTACAGTCAAATCCAACAAGCAGGGCGAGTGGCTAGTAAAAGTAAAAACACCAAAAGCCAGCTACACTCCATTATCCATTACGTTCGACGATGGCGACAAACTCACCATCAACAACGTACTGGCAGGCGAGGTATGGGTATGTGCAGGTCAGTCAAACATGGAAATGCCCGTTAAGGGCTTCTGGATGTGCCCTGTAAAAGATTATAATCAGGTAGTGATTGATGCCAAGAACCATGCTGGTGTACGAAGCGTAAAGATTCCCAGCGTGATGGCAGCCACCCCCCAGAACGATGCCCAGTGCGAGTGGCGTGTATGCTCACCTAAGACTGTTGGCGATTTCTCGGCCACAGGCTATTTCTTCGCTCGCACCGTTCATCAGGCACTCGACATCCCCATCGGACTCATCGAAGCCAACAAAGGAGGTTCGCGTGTAGAAAGCTGGCTCACCAAGGAGAATCTTGAGAAATACACCAACGACCCAACCGACTCTGTTGAGATCTGCAAGAAGTGGGCCGAGTACGACTACCATCGTTCGCTACTGTGGGGCAATGGTACGTTTAATCCCATTCTGAACTTCACCGTTAAAGGCATACTCTTCTATCAAGGTTGCTCGAACGTCGGCGATCCTGGCGATCAATATTCTCAGCGTTTGAAGCTGTTGGTAGATCAGTGGCGCAGTCAGTTTGCTTTAGGAGAGATTCCCTTCTACTTTGTACAGATAGCTCCCTATCGTTACGACGATAACAACAATGCCACCAGCGGCGCCCTGCTGCGCGAACAGCAGTTCAAGGCCCAGCAGCTGATACCCAACAGTTCGCTAGTATGCACCAACGATTTGGTATACCCCTATGAATACAGTCAGATTCACCCCACCCAGAAACAGCAGGTAGGTGAGCGATTAGCCTATACAGCCTTGGTTCGCGACTATGGTTTTGAGGGCGTACTCTATCAGAGTTCAACCTTTAAGGACATGAGTATCAAAGGCGACGCTATCTACATCCACTTAGACAACAACTATCACACCGACGCGCCATTCGAAGACATTCAAGGCTTTGAGATCGCAGGCGAGGACAAGGTATTCTATCCTGCTCAGGCCCAGCACTTCTGGCAACCTGGCGGCGGCTATTGGGACGAGGCCATCAAGGTATCATCGCCCCAGGTAAAAAAGCCCGTAGCAGTACGCTATTGTTTTAAGAACTTCCAGATAGGCAACGTAAAGAACGGCGCCAATCTACCATTATTCCCATTCAGAACAGATAATTGGTAACGCCTATGACAGAGCATCCATTAGAAGTATTCCGATTCTGCCCTAAGTGCGGCAGTCAGGATTTTGAGATTCACAATGCACTAAGTCGCCATTGTGCCAACTGCGGTTTTACGTTCTATCAGAACCCACGCGCATCAACAGCCGCTTTTATCCTGAACGACAAAGGCGAACTGCTGGTTGCCCGGCGTGGTAAGGAGCCCGCCAAAGGCACCCTCGACCTGCCTGGCGGTTTTGTGGATAACGACGAGAATGCCGAAGAGGGCATGGTGAGGGAAATCAAGGAAGAAACCGGACTCATCATCGACCCCGAATCCGTTGAATATCAGTTCTCTATCCCCAATGTATACCATTACTCGGGAATGGACATACACACACTTGACCTCTTTTTCCTGTGTCACATAACAGGTGAGGCCGAAGTAAAAGCCGACGACGATGCCGCCGAACTGC
>JAEEGH010023257.1_pt1 | contig 12619 bp, 11 predicted proteins | sample 9134181 | NCBI WGS metagenome assembly JAEEGH01 (sample SAMN16246544, study PRJNA631951) | gut metagenome | biome: gut microbiome; feature: rumen; material: DP-attached | host: Bos | place: Iran: Karaj | collected 2018-10 | reverse complement strand
AGCCTGCAGGCTTAACGGATAAAATGCATCGGTTCCCAGGGCTCTTGGCGGGGAGGAAGCGGCTTGCGGCCGGTGGACTGCAGCAGGGCGGCCATATTGTTGGCCAGCGTGCGCATAGTCTGCATCCCTTCCGTGTCCAGGGCTGCCTGTCCGGCGTCGCGGCCATAGACGATATTCCAGTACTGGGAAGTCACCACTGGCATATTCATCATCATAAAGGGCATATTGAGCGACTGGAAAGCAGCCGTTGCGCCTCCTCTGCGGCACACGGCAACTGCAGCCGCAGGCTTCCCTGCGAAGGCAGCCCCATTGGAATAGAACATCCGCTGGATGATGGAAAGCACGGCTCCATTAGGCTGTCCCCAATAGACTGGAGACCCTACTATCAGGGCATCGGCCCCATTCATTTTGGCCGATATCTCATTGCAGATGTCATCATTGAATATGCAGGCACCCGGCTCGTCCTTGCATCTGTTGCAGGCAATGCAGCTTCTCACCGGCTTGTTGCCGATCCATACGATTTCACTTTCGATGCCGTCCTTCTCCAACTGTCTGGCTATCTGCGCCAAAGCTGTGGCTGTGTTACCCTTTGCACGGGGGCTTCCGTTGATCATCAATACTTTCATATAACAAAGATATGCAATTATAGCGATACGTCGTGATGAAATGGCCAGACCACAGCGACTATTCTTCTTTCCGGCCAAAACGCGCTAGGATCGCGCCAGGGCCATCTACAGTTCGATTATCCGAAAATGCCAAAATGTAGGCACTATGCAGGCATTCTGGAGAAGCAATCGGCCCCTCACGTGTGTGAGAGGCCGATCTAAGTGGAGCACAGGAGAATCGAACTCCTGACCTTTTGAATGCCATTCAAACGCTCTACCAACTGAGCTAGTACCCCATTGCTCCGCAAAGGTAGCTTTTTTTTCCGGAATCGCAAATTAAGAGATAATTTGCTTAAATTTGGAACCAAACGAATCAATAACACACATTATGGAAAACAAGTACAAGGGCACCCAGACCGAGAAAAACCTGGAAGCAGCATTCGCCGGCGAATCGCAGGCACGCAACAAATACACTTACTTCGCTTCAGTGGCCAAGAAAGAAGGTTACGAGCAGATATCGGCTCTTTTCCTGAAGACTGCCGAGAATGAGAAAGAGCACGCCAAACTCTGGTTCAAGGAGCTTAACGGCATAGGCGATACCGCTGCCAACCTTGCAGCAGCTGCCGACGGCGAGAACTACGAGTGGACTGATATGTACGAAAGCTTCGCAAAGACTGCCGAAGAAGAAGGTTTCAAGGCTTTGGCAGCCAAGTTCCGCGGCGTGGCCGCCATCGAAAAGCAGCACGAGGAGCGCTACCGCGCCCTGCTGAAGAACGTCGAGACTGCCGCCGTATTCGAGAAGAGCGAGATCAAAGTGTGGGAATGCCGCAACTGCGGTCACATCGTAGTGGGCAAGAAGGCTCCTGAGATCTGCCCGGTTTGCGCCCATCCGAAGAGCTACTTCGAGATTCACGAGGCCAACTACTAACAGGCCCTTCAGCAGCACAAAAAGACGCCCCGAGAGGCGTCTTTTTTTATGTTCGGAAATGAAGGAGGACTAAAGAGCAGCCTTCAGCTTCTCTATCATATCCGCATACTCAGCGTCGCTGAGATAGACCTTGCCGGGATTCATCTGGAAGACTCCGCCGTAGTCCGGACCGTCGACATATTTGGGGGCGAGGTGGAAGTGGAGGTGGCAGAGCTTGTCGCTGTATGCGCCGTAATTGATCTTCTCGGGATTGAAGACTTTCTGCATCGCGCGGGTCATCCGCACCACATCTGCCATAAAAGCGTTGCGCTGCTCGTCGCTCAGCTCGTTGAGGTCGTTCACGTGGCCGTCATAAGCTACAAGGCAGCGGCCGTGGTAGGTCTGCTCCTTGAAAAGGAATGCGCGTGATACGCCCAGATGGGCGATTTCTATCATAAGGTTGTGAAGCGTCTCGTTGTTCGTGCAATAGAGACAATCTTTCGGATCGCTGTACATATCTGTTAATGTTATTGTTGGTAGTTTTGACAAATTTAATAATTATTGACAACTTTACCTCCATAAAGGAAGCCAGGCATAATGTGGTACATAATCCTCATCATAGTATGGGCGGCAGCCCTCGCCTCTCAGTGGAAACATATCGTTGAACTGGGCAGGCTGTATTTCCGCGTCATCACCCCTCACGAAGGTAAAGGAGAGAAGGCGATGATGCTGCTCGACATCGTGCCGATGTGTCTGCTTTTCATCGCCTTCTATATCATAATCTGGCCGGTTCCGGCCGCTGCCGTCGCCCTCTTCAGAAGGCTTTCCGGCCGCTCATCATAGCTCTTTCGGCGGATAGAGTTCGTCCCACCAGGTGCTGTCGTCCTTCAGGTATTTTGCGAACCAGGCAGAGATGGTGCGCAGCCACTGGCGCCTCTTCGCATAATCCTGAATGCCGTGGTTCTCGCCGTCCACAACTACGAATGCCGTCTCGACGCCCAGCAGTTTCATTGCGGTGAACATCTGGATGCTCTCACCGATAGGCACGTTCGTGTCGGCCGAGCCGTGCAGGAAGAGGATGGGGTCCTTGATCTTGTCGGCCATATAGAGCGGACTGCGGTCGACATAGAGGTCTTTCCTGGTCCAGGGATAGCTGTCAGCCATACTTACCTCGCTGTAAGAGTAGCCCCAGTAGCCTTCGCCCCAGTAGCTTGTGTGGTCGCTGATGCCGGCGTGGGAGATGCCGGTCGCGAAGATGTCGGTGCTGGCCAGCAGCAGCTGGGTCATAAAGCCGCCGTATGAGGCGCTGAAGCAGCCCACCTTGCTTGCATCCACGAAAGGATGGTCGGCGCAGAAATGCTTCACTCCTTCGATGATGTCATCGACTACAACCTCGCCGGCAGTATTGACGTGCCGCGATGCGAATTCCTGGCCGAAGCCCGAAGCGCCGGAAGGGTTGACGACGTAGAACACGTAGCCCTGGCAGGAATAGAGATGGGGCGAGTATGAGCCTGCGAAATACTTAAGGCTCGGAGAGCAGCCGCCGTAGTAGTGCACGATCATCGGGTATTTCTTCGACGGGTCGAAATTGGCCGGCAGCACGTAGAAACCGTTGATGCGGTCGCCGCGGCTGCTGGTAAATTCATATTCTCCACCCTCGGCCACATCCACGTCGCTGAAACGCAGCTCGTGGAAATCGCATACGAGCTTCTGCTTTCCGGTCTTCGTGTCCATCAGATATGCCTTGTCGTGGGTGTCGAGGTTGTCTCCGGAGTAAATCAGGGCAGGCGACCTCAAGGCAATGTCGATATAGTCGATATGGCTGTCCTTGTTGTCCAGACGCTCGATTTTTCCATTCTTGGGATTGAGGCGGAAGAGATTGTAGCAGTCCTTGTCTTCTGCGGAGAAATAGATTTTGCCGTCGTAGCGGCTCCACTGCATATTCTGCGGTGAAGGGTCGAAGGTCTTGGTGAGCGGCGTCACCTTGCGGCTTGCAATATCGAAAATGTAGAGCTGATAGTCATAAGCATTGGGAATCCTGCCTTCAGGAAGCACCATTCCAATCTTGTCGAAGGCCTCGGGGCTGCCGCAGAAGAGGATCTGCCTGCCGTCGGGAGAGAAAGCGGCATTTCGGATGAAGCCGTCCTTCTCGACAAGGCATTCCGTCTGCATTGTCTGCAAATCCATCAGGTATACTGAGATGAAGCTTGTCGGCCTCTTGCTGAGGTCATAGCGGCTGACCGAGAAGAGGAGATACCTGCCGTCGTCGGTGATGTCCATAGGATAGCTGTCGTGATATCCGAAAGTCAGCTGCTTCATCATGCCGGTGGCAATGTCATAGCGGCTGATGTAGCTGCGGTTCCTCCAGCCGGGCTGACGGTCGTCAGGGGTGAGGATCTGGTGTACTTCGCCCTCCTTGGGGCCTTCCTGGTTCATCATATAGATCAGATAATCCTCTGTCGGAGCGATGCTGAAACTTCCGTCAGGGACGTTTCTGGCGATAACGGTCTCCTTTCTGGTGCGGGGATCGACCCGGACCAGGTCGCGGCCGGCGACAGTCCGCCTGGTGATGTAATACTCGTCGCTGACGGGCATCCAGCGGATGGCGTCCGTAGTGTGGATCAGAAGTTCCCCGCTGGCGGCGTCGAATACCTCAGTGTAAGAGGTAGCCCTTCCGTCATCGCTGATGAGCGAATGCCTTACCGTGTAGAAAAGGCCTCCGGGAGAAAGGCTGACACCGGCGCAGCCGTCACCCTGGGTGTTGAGGTCGAGCGAATAAATCTTGCGGCCGTCCTCCCTCAGACGCAGAGACTTGCTCTGCTCCGTGGCCAGCGACACCTCGATGCCTGATTCAGCGCTGTCCTTGCCTGTCAGGTACTTGATTACTACTTCGTGCGTGCCGGGTTCGAGGTTGGCCTTGCCGCTCTCATTCTTCTTGCTGTCCACGAAAATCCTGCAGTCCTTGATGCCCTCGACGTTGATGTCCACTTTGGCAAAGTCCATCGTCTCGACGCTGAAACTTGCGAAATGAATCTGGATATTGTCGCTTTTGGCTGGGAGAGTGCCCACCCAGACGGCGTTTTTAAGGACGTCTGTTGAATAGGCGGCATCAAGCAGCGCCTTGGCATCGTTGTATGCCTTGCCCTTCACGTCGGTCGTATCGACGAAATAGGGGGTTCCCATATCAAAGGGGCCGGCATAGCGGAAATGATTGACAGCGATAGTGTCTTTCGGGGCTGCCATCGCACAGATGCCTGCCGACAGCCCGATCAGCATAAGAAGAATGCGTTTCATTGTGTAGGATTATTTTTTCTTTCGATTTTTCATCCAGAGGGACTTGGCGTACTCCTGCATATCGGAGGCTTCGTCAATCTCGTCGATGATCTCGACGCCGGCTGTGGTCTCGATAATGTCCTCGAGGGTTACAATGCCCTGCATACAGCCGTAGTCGTCGATGATCACGCTGATGTGCTGCTTTTTAGGTACAAGCGCGTACCAGATGTCGCTTATGGGCGTCGTCTCGTGGAATGACATTATGTTGCGGCGTATCTGGGAGAGTTTCATATCGAATTTGTCGCGGCCCATCAGTTCGAGGGCTTCTACAAGCAGGACGTAGCCTGTGATGTACTCGTCGTTATCGTCCTTGTAGACCGGGATGCGGGAGTGGTGATGATAGACCTGCTCCTTGAAGAACTCGCGGATGGTCATCTCCTCGGGGGCGATGGCGGCCACGACGCGAGGGGTCATAATTTCCTTCGCGGTGATGTCGTCCAGCCGGATGATGTTGTGCATCAGCCGCTTTTCTTCCTCCTCGAACACTCCGTCCTCTTCGCCCTCATCGATCATAGCGGACACCTCCTCCCTTGAAACGGTGTAGTCCGGATTATCCGGGGAGATGAGCCCGGTGATCCATTCCGCTACTATTACCAGGGGAAAGGTGACTATGATCAGAATCCTGATGGTTGCTGAGGTAAACCATATCAGGCGTCTCCAGTAGTTCGAGCCGATGCTCTTGGGTATAATCTCGGCGAACACCAGGATCAGCACAGTGACGATGGCGGAAGCGATGCCGACGGCGGCGCTGCCATACATCTTGCCGACTATCGCGCCGATGCCTGCGGCACCCATCGTGTTGGCGATGGTGTTCAGGATGAGGATCGACGACAGAGGCCTGTCGATGTCGCTCTTGTATTCCTTGAGGCGGATGGCAGGTTTATAGCCCTCATCTTCCTTCATCGCCAGATATGAAATCTGCGCCGACAGGAGGGAGGACTCCAGAAGGGAACACAAAAAGGAGATTCCGACAGTCAGAATCGCAACTATGACGAGGGCGGTAAGCATCTGCCACAAAGATATAAAACAAATGGCAATAAAAAGAGTGCGGCCGGTTATGGTCGCACTCTTTAAGCACTATGAGAACAGTCTTTATTTAACTTCTTCGAAGTCTACGTCTTCGGCACCGCCGCCCTTGTCGCTTGAGCTGTCAGGGCCGGGGTTGCCTGCTCCGGGGTTGAAACCTGCGCCGCCGGGGTTGAAGCCTGCGCCGGGATTTGCACCCTGGCCGGCCTGGGCTGCACGGGCCATATCCTCAGAAGCTGCGTGCCAGGCGTTGTTGAGGTCTTCGGTGGCTTTCTCAAGCCTTGCGATGTCAGGAGTGCGGCCTGCATCGTATTCGTCCTTGGCTGCACGGTAAGCCTCCCTGAGGGCTGCAAGAGATGAGTCGATGACACCCTTCTTGTCGGCAGGGATCTTGTCGCCGTAGTCCTTGAGGTTCTTCTCGCTCTGGAAGATCATAGCGTCGGCTGCATTGATCTTGTCCACCATTTCCTTCTTCGCCTTGTCGGCTGCCTCGTTGGCCTTGGCCTCGTCGCGCATACGCTTGATTTCGTCATCACTCAGACCTGATGAAGCCTCGATGCGGATCTTCTGTTCCTTGCCTGTGGCTTTATCCTTGGCAGATACGTTGAGGATACCGTTGGCGTCGATGTCGAAGGTTACCTCGATCTGAGGGATTCCACGCGGAGCGGGAGCGATGCCGTCGAGGTGGAAGTTGCCGATGGTCTTGTTGTCGCGTGCCATCGGACGTTCGCCCTGGAGCACGTGGATCTCAACTGAAGGCTGGTTGTCGCTGGCGGTTGAGAACACTTCGCTCTTGCGGGTAGGGATGGTGGTGTTGGAGTCGATGAGTTTGGTCATCACGCCGCCGAGGGTCTCGATACCGAGAGAAAGGGGAGTGACGTCGAGCAGAAGCACGTCTTTCACGTCGCCTGCGAGCACGCCGCCCTGGATGGCAGCACCTACTGCAACTACCTCATCGGGGTTGACGCCCTTGTTGGGGGTCTTGCCGAAGAACTTCTCTACGATGGCCTGGATGGCAGGGATTCGGGTTGAACCGCCGACGAGCAGAACTTCGTCGATCTGGCTTGCCTGGAGACCTGCGTCTGCAAGGGCCTTGCGGCAAGGCTCGATCGTGGCGTTGATCAGAGGGTCGCAGAGCTGCTCGAATTTGGCGCGGGTGAGGGTCTTTACAAGGTGTTTAGGAACACCGTCGACCGGCATAATGTACGGCAGGTTGATTTCTGCGGTGGTCTGGCTTGAAAGCTCGATCTTGGCTTTCTCGGCAGCTTCTTTCAGACGCTGGAGGGCCATCGCATCCTTGCGGAGGTCGAGGCCGCCGTTCTCTGCTGCGAATTCGTCGGCCAGCCAGTCGATGATCTTGTGGTCGAAGTCGTCGCCGCCGAGGTGTGTGTCACCGTTGGTTGACTTCACTTCGAAGACACCGTCACCGAGTTCGAGGATTGAGATATCGAAGGTACCGCCGCCGAGGTCGAACACGGCGACTTTCATATCCTTGTTCTTCTTGTCAAGGCCGTATGCCAGAGCTGCGGCAGTCGGCTCGTTGATGATACGCTTCACTGTCAGTCCTGCAATCTCGCCGGCCTCTTTGGTGGCCTGACGCTGGCTGTCGCTGAAGTATGCAGGAACGGTGATGACAGCTTCGCTGACAGTTGTTCCGAGGTAGTCCTCGGCAGTCTTCTTCATCTTCTGGAGCACCATTGCCGAAATCTCCTGGGGAGAATAGAGGCGTCCGTCGATGTTCACGCGGGGAGTATTGTTTTCACCACGGTCCACCTGATAGGGCACGCGGCTGATTTCTTTCTGTACACGGTCGTAGGTTTCACCCATAAACCTCTTGATAGAGAAGATGGTTTTCTTGGGGTTAGTGATGGCCTGACGTTTTGCCGGGTCGCCGATCTTGCGCTCGCCGTTGTCAGCGAATGCCACGATTGACGGGGTGGTGCGCTTACCTTCACTGTTGATGATCACTGTAGGCTCATTGCCTTCCATAACGGCAACACAAGAGTTCGTGGTGCCAAGGTCAATTCCGATAATTTTTCCCATAATATTTATTTTTTAATTGTTTCGATTGTTTTTCGTTTCGTTCCCTCTTTTTAACGAAGATTGTGCCAATGGCGAATCCGGCCGGAAAACTGACATTGTGTCATATTTCTTGTATCAATTAATCATTATCTTTGCGGAAAACTTGTCAATAATTGTAGCCAGTCATGAAAATTACGGTCATAGGTGCAGGCAATATGGGCGGTGCCCTTGTCAAAGGTTTTGTCAAATCGGGTGCTGTCAGTGCAGCTGACATCACGGTTTCGGACGTCAGCGAGGCCAATCTTGCCAAGATCCGCCAGTTCAATTCCGAAATAGCTCTCTGCAGCGACAATGTGGCTGCCGTCAGCGGTGCCGATTACGTGCTGATCGCTGTCAAGCCGTGGATTGCGGAGAAGGTGGTCTGCGAAATCGCAAGGGCCGTGTCAGTCCCTGTCATCTCCATTGCCGCTGGAGTGTCCTGCGGCACCCTGAAGGAATGGCTGGGCGGAAAGGACATCGCCGTTTTCAGAGTCATCCCCAACACTGCCGCGGAGTACTGCGAGTCTATGACCTTCGTCCACGCCGAAGATGCCACCGCTGCCCAGAAAAAGGCTGTCTTCGACCTGCTGGGTTCTGTCGGAGCCGTAATGGAGATAGAGGAGAAGCAGTTCGCCTCTGCCACCACGCTGTCATCGTGCGGCATCGCCTACGCTATGAAATACATACGCGCATCTATGCAGGGCGGCATAACCATCGGCTTCAGCCCCAAGGTGTCCGAGGACATAGTGCTCCAGACGATGAAGGGCGCCGTGAAACTTCTGCAGGAGAGCGGCAATCATCCCGAGGCAGAGATTGACAAGGTCACCACTCCCGGCGGCATCACCATCAAGGGCATCAACGCTATGGAAGCCAACGGATTCACCAATGCCGTCATCGAAGGCATCCTCGCCGGCGAGAAGGCGGGGAAATAGATATCCATTCCTTGTGAAGTAAGCCAACCGCTTTATTTCTTTATCTCCAAAAGCCTCAGGAAGAGTTCTTCATCCTGAGTGTTGGCGCGTGTGAATAACAGCCAAATTCCAATTTGATGGCTATTATTTGTGTAATGGATAAAAAACGCTAAATTTGTGCAGTTAACGAAAGGTAGTGATGAAAAACATTGTCCTAAAGTAACGATCAGAAAGGGATGACCTTGCATCAAGGCCATACTATTTCAGGAAGCATATTCAGGATGTAGCACCATATCTTGAGGCTAATGTCATCAAACTGATTACCGGTCCTCGAAGGGCCGGGAAGTCCGTTTATGCATTGCAGATCCTGTCGGGGAAAAACTACGCCTATTTAAATTTCGATGACTCCCAGTTGCTTGGGGCATTCAATGAGGACTCTGTGATGCAAGCTCTTGCCGAGGTTTACCCCGGTTATGAATATTTGCTGCTTGATGAGGTGCAGAATTTAGACTCGTGGGATGCTTGGGTATCTAAGTTGTATCGTCGCGGGGTGAACTTGGTTATTACTGGTTCCAATGCCAACTTGCTCTCCAGTGAGATGTCCACACTTCTTACGGGACGATATGTTGAAATCCAGATACTACCTTTCTCTATGGAAGAAACCCTGAAATATAGAGAGGCTCCTATTAATGCAGAATTGCCCGATGAAAAGGCAAAATTGGCTTTGGAAATGGATGATTACCTGAAAAAAGGCGGGTATCCCGAAATCGTTAAAAACCGAGAAATCGAACAAGCATATCTTAGCACCCTTTTTGACTCCATCATCTTGAAAGATGTGGCGCAGCGTCATAAGATCAGGAAGATAACTGAACTCTACGATTTGGCCGATTATCTCATCAGCAACTACTCGAACCCTCTAAGCTATAACGAGATTGCCGAAGAGTTGTCACTTGGGAGCGTAACTACGGTCAAGAAGTTCTGCGAGTATCTTGCCGAGCCTTATCTATTCTTCTATCTTCCGCGATATAACAACAAACTGAAGGAGATGAAAAAGGCTCCGCGCAAGGTTTATGTCATAGATAATGGCTTTATCTCTACTCGATCCTTCGAACTGTCCAGCAATGATGGAAGGCAACTGGAAAACATGGTGTTCATCGAGTTGTTACGGAGAGGATATGACCTTAAAAAGTCTCTCTTCTATTATCGGACATCCAATGACAAAGAAGTCGACTTTGTGACCCGAGATGGGAGAAAAGTAACCTCCCTGATCCAGGTATCGTATGATATCTCGAAGACCAAGACTCGTGCAAGGGAACTCGATGCTCTTGTTAAAGCATCAGAGGAGTTGAAGTGTGATAGTTTATTGTTGATTACTTGGGACCAAGATGATATTCTGAAGTACAAAGGTCATATAGTCCGAATCATTTCAGCAAAAGAATGGTTCACTTTTCTTGCTTGATTGTGTCAATTAGCTGTGCGGGTTCTCCAACAATGTTTCTAATGAGAGTTTTTCATCTCTAGAAGCCTCAAGAAGAGTTCTTCATCCGGAGCGTTGGCGCGTGTGATTAACAGCCAGATTCCATTCTGATGGCGAGTTATATAAAACGGCCGCGCAACCAAACAAAATGAAAAAAAGAAGTTGCTAAAGCCTCTTGTCGCGCGGCCGTAAAGGTCCGGACACGAAAAAGGCACAGGGTTTCCTGTGCGATCTTGAGGATCTGGAAGTCCTTGTCTCTCACACAGGTTCCCCTGTGCCAGAGCACAAGGGAATCCTGATGAACGGACAGAGACATTAAAATTTTCCAGATTCCAAGAATGTCCGTCAAAAAGATTCCTTATAGAAATCGTTTTGTTCTTTTCTAACAGATGCAAAGATAGTAAAACTCTATAGAAAAGAGAATGCGCAGCAGTATAAAATACACGACGCATGCAATCGCGTTTAGTTTTGACAGTCTTCGATTGCTCTTCCGGACTGACTCTATTTTGCATTTCCTCTTGCAGAGTCGTTTCCTTTTATTAACTTTGCAACAGTCGTAAAATTTACGGCCGTAAAATTTTAATAAAATGAAGTTTTATGACAGGAATGAGCAGTTGAAGACACTGCGGGAAATGAGGGAACTATCGTACAATGGTTATTCCCGGCTTACGGTTGTCACCGGAAGGAGACGAATAGGGAAAACGACTCTTATCAAGGAAGCCTACAAGGACGAGCCATACGTGTATCTTTTCGTGGGCAGGAAGAGCGAAGCGGTTTTGTGCGGGGAGTTCTGCGAGGAGTATCAGGAGAAGACAGGGGTATTCGTCCCTCCGATGAGTGCCTTCCGTGATGTCTTTCATTTCTTGATGGAGGAAGGAACGCGCCGGAAATACACGCTCGTCTTTGATGAGTTTCAGAATTTCCTGGAGATCAAACCATCCATATACAGCGATATTCAGAATTGGTGGGACAAGTACCAGAAGGAGAGCCATGTGAATCTGGTTGTCAGTGGTTCCGTATATTCCCTGATGGAGAAACTCTTCAAAGACAGGAAGGAACCCCTTTACGGAAGACAGGACTCGACCATCAAACTGCAGGCTTTCCCCACTTCAATCCTCAAGCAAATCATGGAGGATAACGCCCCGGGGTATTCCAACGACGATCTTCTTGCACTATTTACTTATACTGGTGGTATTCCTAAATATGTGGAGCTATTCGTTGATATGAAGGCCACGACTCGCGATAAGATGATTGCCAGAATCTGTAAGGAGGACTCCCCGTTGATAGAGGAGGGGAGGAAACTCCTTGTCCAGGAATTTGGGAAGAAGTATGCGACGTACTTCTCGATCCTTCAGGCAATATCGTTGGGGTATAATACCCAGGCTTCCATTGAAGACTACCTGGGTGGAAAGAGTCTAGGCGGGCAACTATTAAAACTAGAAGATACTTATGATCTAATCCGGAAAGTCCGGCCGATCTGGGCAAAGCCCAAAACCCAGACTGTAAGGTACGAAATCAGCGACATCTTTCTGCGTTTCTGGTTCCGCTATGTGGAGAAGAACCAGCGACTCATCGAAATCGGTCAGTACCCGGCCTTGCGCAGAATAATGGAAGATGATTATGAGACCTATTCCGGTGATGTGCTTGAAAGATACTTTAAACTGAAACTCGTGGAGAGTATGGAATACCGCGATATCGGCGGATGGTGGGACCCTAAAGGGTACATTGACAAAGAGGGGAATCATCAGCAGGCCGAACTGGATATTGTTGCCCTTCGTCTGAAAGAGAATGTACTTGATGTGATAGAGGTGAAGCGCAATCCTGAGAAGTTCAATAAGAGGCTTCTGGAAGAAAAAATTGCGTACTTCTCTTCCAAGGAGAAGCAAGCCAGAAAGAATAAGATTGTACTCTCATGTCTCTCGATGGATGATATATGATGGATAATTATATGAAAAACTAGGCATTAGTAGTATTATGAAATGGCTTACTCGCCCAAAGGAGGTAAAGACGAAAGAAAACTTCTAGGGATGGAGGAAGAGTATAGACGAGATAACCAATATGAGCGATTTGATAGTAGCGCAAAGAATTCCCAATAGGCAAGGATCCGATTATAGCCCGGAGGGTTATCCTTAGAAAAGGGCATACTTTGTTAATCTGGCTGAACGTTATGCAATTGACGGCAGACTTCTTGGGAAATGGATAAGGGTTTGTTATGAGGACTGGAGGCTATCTCTCAATATACTATCGGTAATTAAGTTGAAGGGTTGTCGTGAATTGGGAATACCTTGGCTTTTTAAAA
>JAEEGH010023256.1_pt1 | contig 12619 bp, 6 predicted proteins | sample 9134181 | NCBI WGS metagenome assembly JAEEGH01 (sample SAMN16246544, study PRJNA631951) | gut metagenome | biome: gut microbiome; feature: rumen; material: DP-attached | host: Bos | place: Iran: Karaj | collected 2018-10 | reverse complement strand
ACTTGTTCGACCAAAGCCAAGACAAGGAATGGCGAAACATCAAAGCCGGTGCTTTCACCACCATCAACCATAAGACGGGCTACCTTTACGCCAACAACACCAACACGACACTGACCTTCGCGGGAACGTTAGCCGCCACTGCCGAGCCTGCCGATTTGGATTACGACGGCAACGCCACTCTGAAAGGTTTCAACCTCGTTGGCAACCCCTATCCGTGTAACACAACTATTGACAAGGATTTTTTTGTCATAAGCAACAATAAAGTCACTTTGGCTGAAACCGATGCCTTGATTGCACCATGTGAGGGTGTATTCGTGAAAGCCGCAACAAATGATGAAACGGTCACTTTCACTAAAGCTTCTTCTTCAAGAGGTAGAGAGTCTATGGATTACATTGATATTGTTGTTGCACAAGATAATATCAACATCGACCGTGCTCGTTTGCGTTTTGGAGAAGGTGTCGGAATGGAGAAATTCGATTTGAGTAACGACCATTCACAACTCTGCTTCTGGCAAAACGGTCAAGACTATGCCGTAACCTATGTTAACGGGGAAAGTGAATTACCGCTCAACTTCAAGGCCAAACAAAATGGCACTCATACCCTCAGCATCAAGAAAAACCTTGATTTGGACAACCTTCTTCTCATCGATAATCTCACGGGTATTGAGACCAACCTTTTGGAAACACCGAGCTATTCCTTTGAAGCAAGAACGAGTGATTATGCTTCGCGGTTTAAGATTGTGTTGAAGCCAGTAAAAGCAAGCGAAATCACCAGCGAGGAAAGCTTTGGATTCATTGCAAACGAAAAGTTCCATCTGGTTGAAGACCAAGGTTTGTTGCAAGTCATCGACCTGAACGGAAAAATCCTTCTCTCGGAAAGTCATGCAAATCAGCTCAACCTTGGCGAACTGTGTGATGGCGTCTACATCATACGATGGATTAAAACGGAATCTGTTCGTGTCCAAAAAATCCTTATCGAATAAGAAATTATTACTAATTTTGCAGCTCTTTTGAACAATTGAAAACACGTTGAAAAATCATGAAAAAATTTACTACAATTATAGCATTGTTGCTGATGGTAATGGGCAATGCTTTTGCGCAAAAAGGCACGTTTGACAAGATTATGCCGGAACTTTTGGAGGAAATCAATGGAAGTCGAAAATCTGATGATATGTATCGTATCATCATCATTATGAACGAACAGCTTGACTCACAAAAACTGACCCGACATGCACAGAATTTGAGCAAAACCCAGCAACGCGAGTTTATCTTCAATGAGCTTCAATCGACTTCGGAAAGAAGCCAAAAAGAAGTGTTAAAAGACTTACAACAAGGGCAAAAAGCCGCTTTGGTCGATGATATCAAATCCTTCTGGATCATCAATGGCATCAGTTGTTCAACAACCAAAGAAATGGTGCACGCCATTGCCGAACGTCCCGATGTAAAATATATAATGAAGGATTTGGAAATCCACATTGCAGACGGAGAAGAATCTGAAGACATCCAACTTGCGCGAGACGGAAACGAATGGAATGTCACCAAAGTTAATGCCGATGATGTTTGGGAATTAGGATATACAGGTTCGGGAATCATCGTAGCAGTCATTGACTCTGGTGTCAACTACAACCATACTGACATTGCCAACAACATGTGGGACGGCGGCAGTGAATACCCCCACCACGGGTATGACTTTGTCAACAACGACAACGACCCCAAAGACGACCATGGACATGGAACTCATTGTGCAGGCACAGTTTCAAGCTATGGAACAAACGGCCGACAATGCGGCATTGCCAAAGATGCCAAAATCATGGCTTTGAAAGTATTAGGAGAAGATGGTTCCGGTTCTACCGCTTCATGTTATTCTGCCATAGAATTTGCCGTATCTCACAATGCAGATGTTCTTAGTATGTCATTAGGTTCTAGAGGTACTGGAGGAATTTGGATTGATAGAATTGTCATGGAAAACGTACTTTCTTGTGGCATTATAGCTTCAGTGTCAGCAGGCAATGAAGGCAACACTTACAGCCAAGGCCTATTATTGTATCCCATACCTTATAACGTGGGAGCTCCTGGCAACTGCCCTTCACCTTGGCGACATCCCGACCAAACCTTGGCAGGCGGACGTGCTGCTGTGGTAACTGTTGGAAACACTATGAGCAGTGACGATATTTCTTTAACCTCATCCATTGGACCTTCCACTTGGGCTAAAGGGGAATATATTGGTTTCTATGACGACTATCGTTGGGCAGAAAACAATCCTGATTCTATTGGCTTGATAAAACCTGACATCTCAGCCCCAGGAGATAATATTTATTCGTTGACACACTACAGCGACATAGGCTATACGGTTAAGAGTGGCACATCTATGGCTGCACCCTGCGTGGCAGGAGTAATGGCCTTGATGCTTTCCGTCAATCCAACGCTAACCCCCTTGGAAATTGACTCGATTATTGAAACAACAGCTGTGCCTTGTGGCGGACAAACCACAAAAAACAATTACTACGGTGCAGGACGCATTGATGCTTTAGCTGCCATCAACTATATGCTGAACGCTTGCGCCGCCCCTTCAAACCTTAACGCAACAGTCAACAGGGCCAATGTCACCCTCAATTGGGATGCCGCCTCGGATGTCAGCTCCTATCGTGTCTATCGCAATGGTATTATGATTGCAAGTAGCGTTTCGGAAACCCATTACACAGACGAAAGTGTACCTGCCGGAAACAACACTTACTTTGTTAGAAGTAACGGCGATAACCATCAGACTTCCATTCCATCCAACCAAGTTACCGTGTCAATATTGACAAATACCGAAGCCTATGCTCCCACCGAACTTACAGCGACTGAAATCAACACAGAGAGCAGCTCTGTATCACTGAGTTGGAATGCCGAGTCACGCACAGAAAACCTTTATTATACAAACTCAATTGCAGGTTATTCAAATTTTGAATCGGACTCAGGAATGATCATGGCTCAAAAGTTTCCATCGTCCATGCTCCAACGCTATGGCGGAATGCAAGTCGAACATGTCTATTTTTCCGTATATAATCCAGAAGCCTCATGCACAATCAGTCTATATGAGGGCGACAAGATGCAAACTGGCATCCTTAGACACAGTGGTAGCATCACAAGTACAGATGCACAACAATCCATTGATTATGAAGTCAACCCTCCTGTCGTCATCAATCCAGACAAGGATTTATGGCTTACCATAACCACTTACGACAGTCTGGCTTATAGTAACTACCCTGAAAGCAACACAAACGATGCTTTTCTGTACCGCCATCCTTCTGTCAATTATTGGTCGTCAGTGCATGGATACGCTTGGTCATTCCAACTTGGTTTGAACGACGGAGAACACACTTACAATGTATATCGAAATGGCAACAACATTTCTTCAAGCCAAACCGATACAATCCTTACAGACACCTATACCGAGGGCATGAATGAATATCTCATCACTTCTGTTACAAACGGTTATGAATCATTAGAAAGCAACAGGATAATATTGGTAAATAACACAGCGGCTATCGAAGGGCTTTCTTTGAATGATGATGACAAGCTTTATGTATTGCCCAACAGCACATTGACAGTTGATTCGCTCACCAACGATAACCCCGACAACCTCATCTTAGAAAACGGAGCACAACTTATCCATAACAACGGTAACGTGAAAGCTACCGTGAAAAAGGCCATTGCTGCACATGGAAACAATCCGAATACATGTTGGAATTTCATTGCCTCGCCGCTGACTGAAGGCAACAACAATGTGCTCACAGACTCCTATGATTTATATTATTATGATGAAAATGCGCATTTTTGGAGAAATCACAAGAGCCATCAAGACGATTTCTCTTTTGACAACGGAATAGGTTACCTTTATGCCAATGCCGAAAATGTCACCTTGAGCTTTGCCGGAACATTGAATGCCAGCACCACTGACCCCACCATTCCTGTTACGGCTTCTGCTGAGCAATTGAAAGGCTTCAACCTTGTGGGCAATCCATTTGCTCACAACCTCAATATCAGCAACTTGGCTATTGACACCACTGGCGGTTTTTCTGCCATTTCCACCATCTATGAACTCAGCGGCAACAATGTTGTCATCAACCAAAACCCTTCCTCTATTGCCCCTTGCACAGGCTTTTTCATCAAAGCGACCAAATCTGGCACTTTGCACTTCAACCATGACTGGACGGAGCCTGACCATACTCATATACGTGACCTGAAGATTGAAGTCAACACCGCCTCAAGGGACGCTTCGTTGCTCGACAGGGCTTACATCAACTTCGATGGGAACGACAACCTCGAAAAGCTCATCTTAAACAACAATTCCACAAGGATTTACATCCCTCAAGGTGATGCAGAATATGCCATCGCTACCATCCAAGACCAAGACGAAATGCCCCTCAACTTCAAGGCCGAAGAAAATGGCACTTATACCCTCAACATCGAGGCCGAGAACCTTGACTTGGATTACCTCCACCTCGTTGACAACCTCACGGGCAACAACATCGACCTCTTGACCACACCGTGCTACACCTTCGAGGCCAAGACAAGCGACTACGCATCACGTTTCAGGCTGTTGTTTGCGCCCATCTGTGAGGATGCAAATGCTGACAACGACAACTTTGCATACCTCTGCGATGGAAACGTCGTCGTCACCAAGGAAGACAAGACCTCGCTGCAAATCTTGGATATGACTGGGCATGTAATCATTGAGGGAGATGCTATAAATCGAATCCCTACAAGCGGAATGGCCAAGGGCATGTATGTCCTCCGCCTCGTCACCGCCAACGGCGTGAAGACCCAAAAGATAGTTATTGAATAATCATCGTGGCAAGCATTTCACAACAACTGTATAAAAACGACGCCCACATCGATGTGATGCTCAACGCATTGCGCGAGAGTGGGCATTTGCTTTGTTCCAATTTGGCAGCCTCTTCGAAGGCTTTCGTGGTGGAGGAGACCTTCCGCCGCATGGGTGGTCAACACCTCATTGTTTGTGCCGACAAGGAAGACGCGGCCTATTTTTACAACGACTTGGAAAGCCTGCTCGGCGAGCGAGGTATGGACTACAGCAAGAAACAGGTCCTCTTCTACCCCACTTCCTACAAGCGTCCTTACGAACCTGAAAAACCCGACAATACCTATATCCTTTCACGCACTGAGGTATTACAACGCGTTTCCACCTCTGAGCGCAAAACCTTGATTGTCAGTTATCCAGAAGCATTGAGCGAGAAGGTGTTTACGCGCAAGTTGTTGGCCAAGAACACCTTCAAAATCAAGGTGGGAGACAAAATCAACCTCGATTTCCTCACGGATTTGTTGTACGAATACGAGTTTGAGAGCGTCGATTTCGTGGTGGAACCGGGGCAGTTTGCCATTCGTGGCGGTTTGGTGGATGTGTTTTCCTTTGCCAATGATTATCCCTACCGCATCGAGTTTTTCGGCGACGAGGTCGACAGCATCCGCAGCTTCAACATCGCCGACCAACTCTCCATCGAGAAGCTGAAACAGATTGTTTTGCTGCCCAACATGCAGGAACGCGCCTTCATCGAAGAACGCGAAGCCATCCTACAATACCTGCCCGACACGACCACCGTTTGGCTCACCGACATGGCGTTTTTCGCCACCCAAGTCGACAAGGAGTATGACCGCGCTGTTGAGGCTTTCGAGAAGATGCAAAGCGAGCACGAGGAGGAAGTGAAAGCCTTGAAACCTAACCAGTTGTTCAGCAAGTCCGAGGAATTGATGGACTGCTTGAAGAAACGCCGCACGGTGGAATTTGGCACTTCGAGCCTGCTGATAACTGATGGTCTGGATTGCTTCGTTCCTCGCAATGACGCGAAGCGACAACTGCAAACTGACAACTGCAAACTGACAACAATCCAATTCCACACCAAGCCACAACCTATCTTCAGTAAGAATTTCAACCTATTGATTGACGACATTGCAGAGCATAAAGAAGAAGGTTATCGCATCATCGTGTTTTCAGAGAGCAGCAAGCAACTTTCTCGCATCCAGGCGATTCTGAACGACATCAACCATAACGACGAGCTTCACCGCGACTTCGAGACCGAGACCATTGCCATCCACGGCGGCTTCATCGACGAGGATTTGAAGGTGTGCTGCTACACCGACCACCAAATTTTTGAGCGTTACCACCGTTTCCACCTACGCGACAACTTCTCGACCAAGCAAGCCATCACGCTGAAGGACCTTTACGAACTGAAGCCCGGCGACTACGTCACCCACATCGACCACGGCATCGGACGCTTCGACGGCCTCGAAACCATCGAAAACAACGGCAAGCCACAAGAGGCTATCCGCCTGATTTACAACAATGGTGACCTGCTTTATGTGAGCATCCACTCGTTGCACCGCATCGCGAAATACAGCAGCAAAGACGGCACGGAGCCCAAACTCAGCACCCTCGGTAGCGGCGCATGGAACCGACTGAAAAACAAGACCAAGAGCAAGGTCAAAGACATTGCGCGCGAACTCATTAAACTCTACGCCGAGCGCAAACGCACGCCGGGGTTCAAGTTCTCGCCCGACAACTACCTGCAAAACGAACTGGAGGCTTCGTTCATCTACGAGGACACCCCCGACCAACTGAAAGCCACCAACGACGTGAAGCGCGACATGGAAGGTGAAAACCCCATGGACCGCCTCGTGTGCGGCGACGTGGGCTTCGGCAAGACCGAAGTCGCCATGCGCGCTGCATTCAAGGCTTGCTGCGACTCGAAACAAGTGGCCGTACTTGTGCCGACGACCGTTTTGGCTTTGCAGCACTACCACACCTTCACCGAGCGCTTCGACGGTTTCCCCGTCACCATCGAATACCTCAACCGATTCAAGACGGCCAAGCAACAAACCGAAATCTTGAAGAAACTCGAAAAAGGCGAAATCGACATCATCATCGGGACGCATCGCCTTACGGGAAAGGATGTGAAATTCAAGGATTTGGGCTTGCTCGTCATTGACGAGGAACAGAAATTCGGCGTGGCCGTGAAGGAGAAACTCAAAGAGATGAAGGCCAACGTCGATACGCTGACTTTGACCGCCACGCCCATTCCGAGAACCCTGCAATTCTCCATGATGGGCGCAAGGGATTTGAGCGTCATCACCACGCCGCCACCCAACCGCTATCCCGTGCAGACCGAGCTTCGCGGCTTCGACGGAGAGCTCATCCGCGATGCCATCCAGTTTGAACTCGCCCGCAACGGCCAGGTGTTTTTCATCCACAACCGCATCCAAAACATCATGGATGTACACGACTTCATCCTGAAATACGTGCCGGGCGTGCGCATCGCCGTGGCCCACGGCCAGATGGAAGGTGCTAAACTTGAGGACATTATGCTCGGCTTCATCAACGGCGACTATGACGTGCTGCTCTGCACCACCATTGTCGAATCGGGTTTGGACATCCCCAACGCCAACACCATCATCATCAATGATGCGCACCGTTACGGCCTCAGCGATTTGCACCAGTTGCGTGGACGTGTGGGACGTTCCAACAAGAAAGCCTTCTGCTACCTGCTGACGCCACCTTTGAATACACTGACTCAAGAAGCCCAAAAACGCCTCCGCGCCTTGGAGGAGTTCTCCGACCTCGGCGAAGGCCTCAACATCGCCATGCGCGACCTCGATATTCGTGGCGCAGGCAACATTCTCGGTGCCGAACAGAGCGGTTTCATCAACGACATCGGCTTCGAGACTTACCATAAGATTCTCGATGAAGCCATACTTGAACTGAAAGAGACTGAATTTCAGGATATTTTCGATAAAGAAGAGGAAAAATCCTACGTCGCAGACTGTACCATCGAGACCGACATGGAGGTGCGTTTCCCCGCTGACTACATCAACTCGACGCAGGAGCGCGTCAGTCTCTATAGTGAACTCGACCGCACCAAGACCGAGGAAGCCTTGATGAAGTTCACCGACCACCTCATCGACCGCTTCGGCCCGATTCCAAAGCAGGTGAACGACCTTTTAAACACCGTGCGCCTCCGCTGGATTGCCAAGGACTTGGGCTTCGAGAAGATTCTGTTGCGCCACCACAACATGACGGCCTATTTCGTCAGCAACCCCGAGTCGAAATACTACGAAAGCAGCACTTACATGCAAATCATGCAGTACATTATGAACCATCCGAAGCGCACTGCCCTCAAAGAGGCCAATGACAAGCTGCAATTGACCGTCAAGGAGGTGAGTACAGTGACACAAGCCCTGGAGTTGTTGAAAGAAATGCAAAAAATGTAGCACTTTACATTTTTATTTGTATCTTTGTCAAATAATTGTTCAAACACTCCACTTAATTATCAACCATTTAAACACTTAACACTATGAAATCACGTACTGTTATCGCATTGTTAGCCGGTGCTGCAGTTGGTGCCGTGCTGGGAATCCTCCTGGCCCCCGACAAGGGCGAAGAAAGCCGTAAGAAAGTGAAAAAGACGGCAGAAGATTGTATCGACAAGGTAAAGGAGAAACTGTCGAACATAAAGAAAAACAACGAAAATGTCGAGGAATCAGAAGAAGAATAGGTTCACGGCTCCCGTTGACAAGCTGGTACATGAAACCACGGGCTACATCAACGCACAAATCGACAACGTGAAGTTGCATTCGGTGAAGGGTCTCTCGCAAGGCACTTCAGCCGTTGCCAGCCTTCTGGTCATCTTCATCATCGTCGGTGCCTTGGTGACAATCCTGTCCTTTGCGGTTGTCATGTGGATCGGCGAGTTGATAGGCAGCTATGCGCTGGCCGCCTTCATCATGGCGGGTGTGCTGCTGATAGGCTTAGTGGTGCTCGTTCTGTTGCGCAAGAAACTTTTCAAGAGCAGCTTTATCAACCTGTACACCGACATCTTCTTCCAAAAAGATTCGAAGCCCGAAGGCCTGAAGACGTTGGAAGGCCTCGACATGGCCATCTGGAATACGGAAACACGCATCAAAGACAAGGAAGAGGACATCTCCGATGCCTTCCTCCAATGCAAAGAGTTTTACGCTCCCAGGAACCTGTTGGGCACAGGTGTGAACAGGCTGAGCAACTGGGTCTCCACATCTGTCAGCTCACTCTTCTCAGGAAAGAAGAAAAAGTAAAGTAACGAAGGGAAGGCAAAGCCTACCGCGACTCCCAGAAATCGGCATTTTTCGCGCCAATTTCCTTTGGGTCAAAGACGGGGTCTTTGCCTTCTTTCTTTTGCCGCTCGTAGGATTTCAACGCCTTGAAAGCCTTGGGCGACAGCAAAAGAATGGCGATGATGTTAATCCACGCCATCGTACCCACGCCAATGTCGCCCAAATCCCACATTGCCTTGGCCTCGTGCAAAGAACCAAAGAATACCATGCCGACCACGCCGATGCGCAATACCCAAATCAAAACATGCTCCAGTTTGCCCTTGCCAAAAAGATAGACAAGGTTGGTCTCCGCGTAGTAATAATAGGCCATAATGGTCGTGAAGGCAAAGAAAAACAAGGCGTATGACACGACGACACCGCCAAAATGGTTCCCCAAAAGCGTACTCAAAGCTGCGGTAGTATAACTGACATCGGGCGAGCCTAACTCAACACCTTGGGCGGCAATAAGTATGTTGCCCGAAGCGTCGAAAACGTTGTAGGTCTTGCATGCCAGAATCATCACGGCGGTGGCGGTGCATACCAATAAGGTGTCGATATACACCGAAAACGCCTGTACCAATCCCTGCTTGACGGGATGCGACACCTTGGCCGCGCCCGCCACGATGGCGCCCGTGCCTTGGCCCGCCTCGTTGCTGTAAATGCCGCGTTTCACGCCCCAAGCGATGGTCGAGCCGAGAATGCCACCCAAGGCTTGATTCATGCCAAACGCGCTTCGAATCATATCCATGAACACGTCAGGCACTTCGCGGATATGGAAACCCAACACGACAATCGAGAGCAGCACATACAGAACAGCCATAAACGGTGCCACGATTTGCGCCACGTTAGCGATGCGCTTCACGCCTCCCATCACCACCAAACCGATGAGCACGGCGACAACAGCGCCAATCCATGCAGCATCAATATGATAGGTGTTGGCAAACGACATCGCGATGCCGTTGGACTGCACCGGGGGCAAGAAAAAGCCCGTGGCCAATACCGCACACACGGCAAAGACCACAGCCAACCACTTGCTTTTCAGTCCTTTCTCGATATAATAGGCCGGACCGCCACGAAACTGGCCTTTGTGCTCCACCTTATAGATTTGCGCCAAGGTAGCCTCTGCAAAAGCCGAACCTGCACCCAAGAAAGCGATAATCCACATCCAAACGATGGCTCCCGGACCGCCATAGCCGATGGCCGTGGCCACTCCAACAATGTTACCTGTTCCCACGCGCCCCGAAAGCGCCATCGAAAACGCCTGAAACGAGGTGATGCCCGTCTTCTCGCCCTTTTCCGACGAAAAGAGCAGTCGCGCCATCTCGCGCAAGCGACGCACCTGCACGAAGCGCGTTCCGATAGAGAAATACAAGCCCGCCAAGAGGCAAATGGCCACAAGTGCCGGACTCCAAACGTAGCCGCTGATTGTTTGAATGAGTTGTTCCATAGTAAAATCTCTTATTTAACTGTTTTGAAGTCTGAAGAACTCCTTTTGTTGCTCTATTTCACGCCGAAGTTCTTCTTTAGTAGGCATATAAGTGAGGTATTTCGCCGCAAAAAGTTGGTCATTGCCGTTCAACACGCTATAGTGGGCCACATCCTCGTCGGTGTCGGCGCAAAGCAAAATGCCGATGGTGGGATTATGCCCTTGCGGTATCATCATCTCATCGTACATCTTCACGTACATATCCATCTGTCCCACATCCTGATGACGAAGTTTTGTGGTCTTGAGGTCAATCAACACGAAGCAACGCAAGTTATAATTGTAGAACACAAGGTCGATATAATAATCCTCTTTCTCCGTATGGATGCGTTTCTGACGGTCTGCCAGCGTAAAGCCTTTACCCAGTTCCATCAGAAAAGGAATCAGGTGGTCAATGATACGCTGCTCCAGGTCGCTCTCGGTGAAGTCAGTGTTGTTCTTGAAGCCAAGAAATTCGGCCACTACAGGATTCTTCAAATACTCCAACCTGTCCTGTAGCGGTTGGGTCAATCGCTTCATTTCGTCACGGACCAACTCCTTGTTTTGCGATTGCAGCAAGCGATGGTAGTATTGGCTGCTGATGTTGCGTTGCAACGTGCGCGTGCTCCACATTTCATTGGCGGCTTCTTGCTCATACCAAGCGCGGGCTTCTTTGCTGTTTTCCTGCAAAATAATGGCATAATGTGACCAAGACAACCTTAAGGGTTTTTCTGATATAATTAAGCTGTAAATGTCATATTGCTCAAATTGTCCCGTCACTGCTGGGACTTTTTCAGATTGTCCCGTCACAGCTGGGACAATTGTATCTCCATCCTCAAATTGCGCAATCAGAGACTGCAAAATCCCATCCGATGAAAGTCTGACATATTTTCCACTCGCTGAATGGAAAATTTCGGGAAATGCTTTATAAAACGAAACATACCTATATAAGTTGTTGCGAGAATAACCCGAGCCAAACCGTCTTGTCAGTTCTTTTGCAAGGCTTTTGACCACCTGTTCTCCATACTGTGCCCGTTTGTCTTTCAGCACCTCAAGTTGGATACGCATACCAAGTAGCCAATTGCGCTTGATTAGCACTTCGTTCACGGCACTGTAAGCCATTGCTTGTGCCTGTTCAATGATAGTACAGGCATCTTGATACAATTCTCCAGTTTCCTGCACAACGGCACGAGAATCTTTGGGAATGCTCCTATTATCACTCATAATGAAATAGTTTATGGCGCAAAAATAGGTTTTTCTCTTCAATAATCAAATTTTTCAAACAAAAACCGCCTCCGCCATCCAATCCTTCCGCCCAAGCAGGCTGAAGATTGTGATTACCCTAATTGGTTTTGTTTTGATTATGCAAGCATTAAAACAAATTTTCGGTCGTTTGTGGCAGTTTTGTTCGGTCGTTTGTGAAGAATTTGTTCGGTCGTTTGTGGAAATTCGCTGACCCATCATCTCGTCAAGCGAGCATCTGCGGATTAACTTCTTCGCTCATTGTCAACTGCTTTTAATACGCTACAGAAAGTCTATTGCTCGCTGATTTGGGAGCAATTTGTTATAAAGTCCTAAACCTCTGCAATTTGCAAGGGCAAAGCCATAAAAGTTTTCAACAAAGAGAAATCATAAAGCCTCTGCCATCAAATCCTTCCGCCCAAGCAGGCTGAAGATGGTGATTTCGTTGTCCTCGTTGAGGATGCGGAGCGTTCTCAAAATCTCGTTCAAGGTTGAGCCACTGGTGGTTACATCGTCGATAATCAGCACATTCTGCTGGCGGATGGAGGCGCAAAGTTTTTCGTCCATATCAGGATTGAGAATGTCTTGAACTTTGCATAATTTCGGCTGTGCAAACCTATAAATATAGCGCAGCATATATTGGTTGACCATGCTCGACGACTCGGGCATCACGACAAGGTTGTATTCGTACAGGTTTATTTTCTTGCTGAGGTTATCGATGGCGTTTTTGATGAAATCTGTCAAATCAGGGTTGTCTTGCAGGTTTTTGGCGAACTTCACATAGTTGAT
>JAEEGH010023255.1_pt1 | contig 12619 bp, 10 predicted proteins | sample 9134181 | NCBI WGS metagenome assembly JAEEGH01 (sample SAMN16246544, study PRJNA631951) | gut metagenome | biome: gut microbiome; feature: rumen; material: DP-attached | host: Bos | place: Iran: Karaj | collected 2018-10 | reverse complement strand
GATAGAGTCGATCCTCAAGATGCGTGAGGACTACGTGAGCCGCATTTCACACCCCGAGCCAGGCATGAAGAAGCAGGAATTCTATAAGGATCTGCGCGAGAAGTTTATTTCGCGTGCACAGGAACTTGCTGATCAACTTAACGCTTAATGCCGATGCCGGGAAAGTTTTGCAGTTGGCTGCTATATAAACGACTGGGGTGGACCAAAGACGTGACACAGCCCCACCCCGACAAGTTTATCATCTGTCTTGCCCCGCATACCAGTAACTGGGACTTTGCGCTGGGACAGCTGTACAGCCGCGCCGAAGGAATGAAGATTAACTTCCTGATGAAGAAGGAGTGGTTCTTCTGGCCCCTTGGCCCCATCTTTAAGAGCATGGGAGGCATACCGGTGTTTCGCCAGAAGAGAACAAGCATGACAGATGCAATGGCCGAAACGGCTAAGAGTGTAGACAACTTTAAACTCTGCATCACCCCCGAGGGTACCCGCAAACGTGTGGAGGAGTGGAAAAAAGGATTCTACTTCATCGCACTCAAAGCGGGTATACCTATCTTATTATATGGAGTAGACTACGAGCGAAAGCTGATACAGTGCACACGAACCATCATACCAAGTGGCGACCTTGAGGCCGACATGAGGGAGATAAAACTGTATTTCAAGAACTTCAAGGGCCGAAAACCTGAGAACTTCACGATAGGAGACGTAGAATAATGAAACGCAACGTGATAATGCCCCTGGCCCTGTACGCCCTACTTGCTGCAACGCCTATCGACGCAGCGCGGAAGGTAAAGGTGAAAACACCGCCAGACCCCTATAAAGCTCTAAAGGAAAAGATAGACAGATACTTCGTCAACTACAAATCGGACGAACAGCGCACCGGCGCTATTTACCACTTGAGCAGTCTGGTGGTAAACGACTCGTTGCAGACGGTAGACATCAGCGCCAGCACCCGACTGAGCGAACTGCTGTTTGATGATGATATGGCCGAAACCATATATCAGGAGATAGGCGAGCTGCTGCCCGACTCGATACAGACGTACGACCTGACTATCAAGACCAACGGATGGGACCTGCGACAGCTGGTGCCCAACCGACTGCGTGAGCATAAGGACAAGGAACGCACTTGGGGCAACACGGATTATCACGGACGTCCATGGGTGAGCAATGCATCGCGACCCTTCGAGATATCAGAGGGACTGCAGAACCGCCATATAGCCCTATGGGCTAGTCATGGGCGATACTTCAACGTGAAGGACAGCACGTGGAAGTGGCAACGACCACCGCTGTTCGGCACTCGCGAAGACCTGTTTACACCCACTATCGTTACCCCCTACCTCATCCCCATGCTGCAAAACGCTGGGGCTGTGGTTTTTACCCCGCGCGAGCGCGACTGGCAGCGCAACGAGTTCGTAGTGGACAACGATACGCCTGAGACAGGATACAGCGAGACCAACGGACACAACCCATGGGAGAAGACAGGCGCCATAGGATTTGCCTGGCACCCAGGTACTTACGGGGATTACGAGAACCCGTTTAACGAGGGTACGGCCCGCATGGCTGCTACCACCAACAAGCTGAGCAGTCAGAGCGAGATAGTATGGATGCCAGCCATCACCGAGAGCGGCAACTATGCCGTGTACGTGAGCTATCAGACCACCGACAAGAGCATAGACGATGCGCACTACACGGTGTGGCATCAGGGCATGCCCACAGAAATTCGCGTGAACCAGCAGATGGGCGAAAAAACTTGGGTATACCTGGGCAACTTCTATTTTGACGAGGGACAGAGCCGCCGCAACTGTGTGACACTGTCGAACCTGAGCCGCCATCACCACGGTGTGGTAACTGCCGATGCAGTACGTTTCGGCGGTGGCATGGGCAACATAGATCGCGGTCGCGGCATAAGCGGACTGCCACGATGTCTGGAGGCAGCACGCTACTACGCCCAGTGGGCCGGAATGCCCTACGAGGTGTATAGCACCAAGGACGGCGAGGACGACTACGGCGACGACATCAACGTGCGCAGCTACATGGTGAACCATCTGGCCGGAGGCTCGGTATTCGTGCCCGACACCACCGGTCTGAACGTGCCCATCGAGCTGTCGCTGGCCATACACTCGGATGCAGGATATACCAAGGACGGCAAGAGTCATACCGGCACACTGACAGTGTGTACCACCACCATGAACGACTCGATACTTAATTCGGGGATGACCCGACTGGTATCGCGCGATCTGGCCGACGAGCTGCTCTACTCTATCCCATCCGACATCACTCGCAAATATGGCAACTGGCCCATGCGAGAACTCTACGACCGAAACTACTCGGAGACACGATGTCCGATGGTGCCAAGTGCTATACTCGAGACGATGTCGCACCAGAACTTTGCCGATATGCGTATGGGGCAGGATCCTAACTTCCGTTTCGACCTGGCTCGCAGCATCTATAAGGTGGTGCTGCGCTACATCTGCGACATGCACCACAAGAAGTATGTGGTGCAGCCGTTGGCGCCATGCCGCCTGAGTGCAGAACTTACTGGCAAGGGCGAGGCCAAGATAAGCTGGCGCGCAGTGTACGACCAATACGAACCCACCGCCAAGCCTACCGGTTACGTGCTTTACACAGCCACAGGCCGTAGCGGATTCGACAACGGTACATACATTAAAGGCGGCACCGAGACGTCGATAACCATACCCGTGGAGAGCGACAAGGTGTACTCATTCCGTGTGACTGCCGTAAACGAGGGTGGCGAGAGTTTCCCAAGCGAGGTGGTTTCGGTGTTCGATGTGCCCGAGGCTCAGAAGACGGTGCTGGTGGTCAACGGATTCCACCGTCTGGCATCGCCAAAGGTGATCGACAACTCTATCAATCAGGGATTCGACATCGAGGAAGATGCTGGCGTGACCTACGGTCGCACAGCCGGATGGCTGGGATATCAGACCGGTTGGAGCAAGAGCAAGATGGGCAGTGAACGCCGCGACGGACTGGGATATACCAACGACTCGCTGATGGGACAGTTTGTGGCCGGCAACGACTTCGACTACATCCGCACCCACACGCAGGCCATCGCCACTGCACGCAAGTATCGTGTGGTGAGTTGTTCGAGCGAGGCACTGGAGTACAACGATGTGCATCCGCAGGACTATGAGATGATAGACCTGATACTGGGACTGAACCGCAAGGACGGCTACTCGCTGGTGCCTTATCAGGTGATGACACCGATAATGCGCGAGCACCTGCGCCTGATGGCCAAGAAGGGCGGTGCGCTGCTGGTTAGCGGTGCATATCTGGGCAGCGACATGCAGGAGCCTGCCGAGCGACGCTATCTGGCCGACGTGCTGAAGATTAACTACGAGGGACGCGACCAGGACAGTCTGCAGCGCGACTCTATCCGCGGACTGGGCATGGAGTTCACATTCCATCGCCATCTTAACGAGCGACACTATGCGGCTCATCATCCGGAGATACTGGAGCCAGTGTACCCTGCATTCTCGGCAATGAAATATGCCGATGACTATAGCGCCTGCGTGGCCTATGGCGGCAATGACTATAAGGCTATCACAATAGGATTCCCCCTAGAGTGCATCAAGGACGAACCCAAGCGCAACTCAATCATGCGCGGCCTGCTGCAATTCTTATTACAATCGCAATAACAATAACACTAACAACATTAATAATTATGAAAATTCAATCTAATTCATCCGGAACCCGTAGCATCGAGGTTAGCGAAGAGCACCTTATGACAATCGAACACTACCAACTCTTTCGCGACCTGATCGACAGCAATGGCTATGTCGATGAGCAGGTGCTTGACAAATTGAAGTTAAACATACGCAGCTTGCTGGAGGGCGACGCAGGTAAGGACAAACGCCTGCTTGACTTGTGCCTCGACGTGATTTATCACCAGAACATGAAAGCATTCGGACTGCAGCAGCTGGTATTATTGTATATCAACTGGAAGGATCAAGCCAACGACGGTCTGGGCATGACCATCAGAGCCGTGCAGGGCACGCCGTTCAATTGATTCCTCAGAATTTAAAATTTAGAATTGAGAGAATATAGATTAACAGATTTTCTACCGACAACAAAGAAGGAGCTTGAACTCCGAGGATGGGACTACGTAGATGTAATCCTATTCTCGGGTGATGCTTATGTAGATCACCCTTCGTTTGGTGCAGCAGTCATCGGCCGTACGCTGGAGGCTGCTGGTTTCCGTGTGGCAATAGTGCCCCAACCCGACTGGCATGGCGACTATCGCGACTTTAAGAAGTTGGGCCGTCCGCGCCTGTTCTTCGGTATTGCACCGGGCTGCATGGACTCGATGGTAAACAAGTACACTGCCGCACGCCGACTGCGCTCGGAAGATGCGTACAGTCCCGACGGACGTCACGATATGCGCCCAGAGTATCCCACCATAGTGTATGCCAAGATACTTAAGGAGCTGTATCCCGATGTGCCCGTGGTATTGGGCGGTATAGAGGCATCGCTGCGCCGAGTGACTCACTACGACTACTGGAGCGACAGCCTGAAGAAGTGCCTGCTGTGCTACTCGCCTGCCGACATGATAACGTATGGCATGGGCGAGAAGACAACCATCGAACTGGCCCGCCGACTGGATTCAATTGAGAATTTAGATTTTCGAATTAAGAGTGACGACCCGTCTCTAAATCCTCAATTCTTAATTCGTAACTATCTCAGCGATCTGCCGCAGACGGTATATCTGGCCCGCAAGGAGGATATACCAGGAGGTATAACCGAACACAACATAGTGCTGCACTCGCACGAGGAGTGCATGAAGAACAAGCGCGCACAAGCCGAGAACTTCCGCAACGTTGAGGAGCAGTCGAACATGATGCACGCCCAGCGATTGCTGCAGGGTGTAGACGGGCGCTACGTGGTGATAAATCCACCCTACCCGCCTATGACTACCGAAGAGCTCGACGCATCGTTCGACCTGCCATACACTCGCCAGCCGCACCCCAAGTACAAAGGCAAGCGCATACCGGCTTACGACATGATTAAGTTCAGCGTAAATATCCATCGCGGATGCTTTGGCGGTTGCGCATTCTGCACCATATCGGCCCATCAGGGCAAGTTCATATCGTGCCGCTCTAAGGAGAGCATCATGCGCGAGGTGAAACAGGTGATAGAGATGCCCGACTTCAAGGGTAATCTGAGCGACCTGGGCGGACCGTCGGCCAACATGTACGGCATGAGCGGCAAGAACAAGAATGCGTGCGAGAAGTGCCGCCGACCATCGTGCGTGCATCCGCAAATATGTCCGAACCTGAATACTGACCACTCAAAGCTGCTTGATATCTATCGTTCGGTAGATGCCCTGCCCGGCATAAAGCACAGCTATATAGGCAGTGGCGTGCGATACGACCTGCTGCTGCATCACAGCAAGGACGAGGCCAGCAACAAGGCTGCAATGGACTATACACGCGAACTGATATGTCATCACGTGTCGGGCCGACTTAAGGTAGCGCCTGAGCATACCAGCGACCGAGTGCTGTACCTGATGCGCAAGCCATCATTCTCGCAGTTCTACGACTTTAAACGTATCTTCGACCGCATAAACCGCGAGGAGGGACTGCGCCAGCAGATCATCCCCTACTTCATATCAAGTCACCCAGGATGTCAGGAGGAGGATATGGCCGAGTTGGCGGTAATCACCAAAAATCTGGACTTCCATCTGGAGCAGGTGCAGGACTTTACGCCAACACCGATGACCAACGCCACCGAGACGTGGTATACGGGCTACGATCCATACACGCTGGAGCCGATATTCAGCGCCAAGACACCTAAAGAGAAGCTGGCACAGCGACAGTACTTCTTCTGGTACAAACCCGAGGAGCGCCGAGGCATAGAGCAGTCGCTGCGACGCATAGGTCGTCCCGACCTGATAGCAAAGCTATACAGCGGCATGCCACCATCGCAAGGAGGCTATCGTTCATCGGGAGCCCAGCGCTCATCAGGCGATTATCGCCCATCAAGTGGAAACAAGCCAAAATCATATAACCCAAATTTTAAAAATGAAAATAATAGAGCAAAGCATCATAGCGAAAAGCCCCGCGAAGAAAAGCGAGGACGGGATCGTCGTCACAGATGATTTTATCGCAGTCATAGATGGCAGCACATCCAAGACCAATCGTCGCCATTGCCCAGGCATAAGCAATGGACGATATGCTATGTTGCTGCTCAGCCATTATATACGAAAGATGCCGGCCGACACGACGTGTCACCAGTTCTGCGTGGGTGCCACCAAGGCTATACGCCTGCACTACCTGTGGCGATTCCCCGTAAAGAGGATGAAGGAACACCCCGAAGAGCGCCTATGTGCATCGGTGATAATCTACAGCCGACTGCGCCGCGAGGTGTGGATGGTGGGCGACTGCCAGTGTCTTATCGGAGATGAATATTTCGACAATCCTAAGCCATACGAACAGGAACTGGCCGAAATGCGTGTGGCCAAGGTACGTGAACTGTTGGCACAGGGAGTACCGCAGAAGGACCTGCTGAAACAGAAAGACCCTGCACGCGAGGTGATGATACCAAGCATGCTCGAGGTGATGCAGAACCAGAACGTGACGTATGCTGTGGTGGACGGTTTCCCCATCCCCGAAAGTAAGGTAAGGGTTCTTCCGCTGGATTTCCAGAAGTGGCAGATAGTGTTTGCCAGCGATGGTTATCCTAAGATAACCGACACACTGGAGGAGACCGAGCAGTTGCTGGACTATCAGCGACAGACCGACCCGCTGAACATCGGCACATTCAAGGCCACTAAGGCGTTTGTAGAAGGTAATAACTCGTTTGACGACCGCACATACATCCGATTCGAAGTATGACACAACCCAAGGAGAAGATAATACTAGGTATCGACCCGGGAACCAATCTGATGGGTTACGGACTGCTGAAGGTGCTCGACGGGAAAGCGCAGATGATGACCATGGGTGTGATCGACCTGCGAAAATTTCCCGATGCCTATCTCAAGCTGGGACATATCTTTGAGCGTGTCACCGGCATCATCGACGGCTTTCTGCCCGACGAGATGGCCATCGAGGCTCCATTCTTCGGCAAGAATGTGCAGTCGATGCTGAAACTGGGTCGTGCACAAGGCACTGCGATAGCTGCCGCTGTGCATCACGGAGTGCCCATACATGAGTATGCGCCGATGAAAATCAAGATGGCGCTGACGGGTAATGGTAACGCATCGAAAGAGCAAGTGGCAGGCATGCTGCAGCGACTGCTGAAGATACCAAACGAGGAGATGGGCAAGTATATGGACGCCACCGATGCACTGGCAGCTGCCTACTGTCATTACCTGCAGATGGGACGCCCAGAGAGCGATGTGAAATATCGCGGATGGAAAGATTTCATAAACAAGAATCAAGATAAAGTTTCGAAGAGAAAATGAAGACTATAGAGCTTAAAAACGCAAGAGCAAGAAAGCCGGAATGGAATCTGGCCGAACCAGTAAACTTCTACCTGGACGAAGGCGAGCACTTGGCTATCGTTGGCAGAAACGGTGGCGGCAAGAGCATGCTTGTAGACATGATTACAGGGCGCCATCCAGTGAACCCCGACCAGATAAGTTATTCTTTCACCGAACCGTATAACAATCTGAAACACATCACGTTTCGCGACACATACGGCGGCGACAACGACCGCACATACTTCTTGCAACAGCGCTGGAATCAGATGGAGATAGACGAGGAAACGCCAACCGTAGGAAGCAAGTTGGAAGAGGCTTTTCTGATGTCGGGCGAGGATACTCCTGAGCGCAGAGAATTCCAAAAACATCTGTACCAGCTCTTCCATCTCGACGAACTTCTTGACAAGTATATCATACTGCTGAGCAGCGGCGAGCTGCGCAAATATAAACTGACGGCCAACCTGTTTACCAAGCCTAAGGTGCTCATCATAGAGAATCCGTTTATTGGTCTGGATGCCGAAACGCGCGACCAGGTGAAAGACTTGCTCGACATGCTGTCGAAAGAAAAAGATATGCAGATGATACTGGTACTGTCCAAGATGGACGAGATACCAGGCTTTATCACTCGAGTAATCAGAATGGCCGACCTGAAATTCGTGTCGGACATCAAGGTAAAGACCGAATTCCCCATCGAGCGATGCCCGTTTGCTGTACAGGTGACACAAACCAAGGAAACAATGCCCCCACTGCCACAAGAGATTATCAAATTTAACAACGTGACCATCCGCTATGGCGAGCGCACCATTCTGAAGAATCTGAACTGGGTGGTGCTGAAGGGTGAGCACTGGTCGCTATCGGGCCAGAACGGTGCTGGTAAATCTACCCTACTCTCGCTGGTTTGTGCCGACAATCCACAGAGCTACGCCTGCGACATTTCGCTGTTCGGCCACAAGCGCGGTAGCGGCGAGAGCATCTGGGATATCAAGAAGCACATAGGCTACGTTTCGCCCGAGATGCACCGCAGCTACAAGCAGAACATCCCAGCAATACAGATTGTGGCCAGCGGACTAAAGGATACCGTGGGACTGTACTATAAACCCACCAAACAGGAGAAGGATCTCTGCATAGAGTGGATGAACCTGTTTGGCATAAAGCATCTGGCTGACCGTAAGTTTCTGGAAATGTCGAGTGGCGAACAGCGACTCGTACTGTTGGCACGTGCGTTTGTGAAGAGTCCCGATCTGCTCATACTTGACGAGCCTCTGCACGGACTCGACCTCTGCAATCGCAATCTGGTAAAGGCTGTGGTAGATCGATATATGTTCGAGAATCCTGACCGCACACTCATCTACGTGACACATTACGAAAATGAGTTACCGAACTGTATCGATAACTCATTATATCTGAAGAAAAACTAATCAATGATTTCTTATTTCTCCATCAGGGCCGCTGTTCTAACACGGGACAGCGTCTCTGGTGTCATCTGCAGGTAGCTGGCGATGTAAACCAGCGGAGCACGCAGCACCAGCTGTGGCTGATTCTTAACCAGCTTCTGGTAACGGTCCTGAGCACTCTCAAAGCGCAGCATATCAGCATGGTGCTGACTCAGGATCAGACTCTCCTCCAATATCTTACGATACAGAATCTGGATGTTAACACTCTTCATTGCCACAGCCTCGAGGTCGGCCTTTGGCATAGCAATAAGGATGGTGGGCTCAAGGGCCTTGATCTGGAGCTGAGATGGCTGCTCGCGGAACAGACTCTCGATACACATCACGATACTGTTCTCGGTTGCCATATACTCGGTCAACTCCTTGTCGTTTTTAAAGTAATACTGACGCACTAGTCCACGTACTACCCAGTAGATGTTAGTACATACCTCGCCCTCCTTCAGTACCATTTCGTTCTTGGCGAACTTCATTGGCACAAGGATGCTCTCAAGCAGGTCGAGCTCTTCGTGGGTCATTGTACTGTATCTACGTGCCAATTCGCGGGCCACGTCGCGTGTTGTCAAGCTTACATTTGCCATAGATTATTGTTTGTTTTTAGTCCAATTTCAATACTGCGAGGAATGCCTTCTGTGGCACTTCCACGTTACCTATCTGTTTCATACGTTTCTTACCTCTTTTCTGCTTCTCCAGCAGCTTGCGCTTGCGGCTCACGTCACCACCATAACACTTGGCGGTAACATCCTTACGCACCTGCTTAACAGTCTCGCGGGCGATAATCTTTGCACCGATGGCTGCCTGGATAGCAATATCGAACTGCTGACGCGGAATGAGTTCCTTAAGCTTCTCACACATACGGCGACCGAATGTAACGGCATTGTCCTGGTGTGTAAGTGTGCTTAGAGCGTCGACAGGCTCTCCGTTCAACAGGATGTCAAGCTTGGCCAACTTCGATGGACGGAAACCGTCGATATGATAGTCGAACGAAGCATATCCCTTGGATACCGACTTGAGCTTGTCGTAGAAGTCGATCACAATCTCGCCGAGTGGCAGCATAAAGTGCAACTCTATGCGGTTGCCGCTTACGTACTGCTGGTCGAGCAGCTCGCCACGCTTGTCAAGACACAGCGTCATTATCGGACCGATAAAGTCGGCTGCTGTGATGATCGAAGCACGGATATATGGCTCTTCGATATGATCAATCATAGTCTGGTCGGGCAGTCCCGAAGGATTGTGCACCTCCTTAACCTCACCCTGCTTGGTGTAGCACATATAGCTAACGTTGGGCACGGTGGTGATAACGTCCATATCAAACTCGCGGTCAAGTCGCTCCTGGATTATCTCCATGTGCAACAGACCAAGGAATCCGCAACGGAATCCGAATCCCAGAGCAACAGAGCTCTCGGGCATAAACGTGAGCGAAGCATCGTTAAGCTGCAGCTTTTCGAGCGATGCGCGCAGGTTCTCGTAGTCGGCAGGATCAATCGGATAAACTCCGGCAAACACCATAGGTTTAACCTCCTGGAAGCCCTCGATGGCCTTGTCGCAAGGAGTAGCCACGTGAGTGATGGTATCACCCACCTTTACCTCCTTAGAGTTCTTGATACCGCTGATGATATATCCTACGTCGCCCGTCTTAAGTTCCTTGCGGGGTATCATATCCATCTTCAGTACTCCAATCTCGTCGGCATCATACTCCATGCCGGTATTGAAGAACTTAACGTGGTCGCCCGACTTGATGCTGCCGTTCACAATCTTAAAATATGCAATGATACCACGGAACGAATTGAATACAGAGTCGAAAATCAGCGCCTGTAGCGGAGCCTTCTCATCGCCCACGGGGTGTGGAATCTTCTCGACTACAGCATTAAGTATCTCCTCAACGCCCTCGCCCGTCTTACCCGATGCACGGATAATGTCGGAGCGGTCGCATCCAATAAGGTCGATGATTTCGTCCTCAACCTCATCAGGCATAGCGCTGGGCATGTCAATCTTGTTAATCACTGGGATAATCTCCAGATTATGGTCGATGGCCATATAGAGATTAGAAATAGTCTGAGCCTGTACACCCTGTGTGGCATCAACCACCAGCAGTGCGCCCTCGCAGGCAGCAATCGAACGGCTAACCTCGTAAGAGAAGTCAACGTGTCCCGGAGTGTCGATCAGGTTCAGAATATACTTCTCGCCTTGATAAGTATACTCCATCTGGATGGCGTGACTCTTGATGGTGATACCACGTTCACGCTCCAGGTCCATATCATCGAGCATCTGTCCTTCGGTCACCTGTATAGTCTTAGTAAACTCCAACAGACGGTCTGCCAGAGTAGACTTGCCGTGATCAATATGGGCAATAATGCAAAAATTACGTATGTTTTCTTGTTTCATAGTAGACCTCCTAAACATCTAATATTATATCACATTTAAAAAAAGACTTTCAATGAAAGTCTTTATATGATAATATTACTGCTTTCAAAATAAAGCGTTCCTCCATTAACTGCAAATGTATATTGAACAATTGCGGTTGATGGGTAATCTGCTACATCTATTTTTAGTTTCTTTAAGTCTTCTAATTGTAATTGTACTTTACTATCTAATAGTTCTTGATGATCTGGATCTTTATAAATATCGACTGCATATAATCCATTATCCGTACGTAGTTCTGTATATACAACTCTTTCTTGTAAAATAACAGAACCATCTGCTCTTCTTAAAGCACTAATTAGTTTTCCATATACAGGTGGGATTTCTAATTGATTTCTTGTTTCTTCTGTACTGGTTGTGAATGTCGCATCATATGCTTTTTGTGTCATATTATACTTTAATTCACCAACATTCATTTTATTAATATAGAAAGTAAATGGATATGTTATTTCTTTTTCTGGTTGATATTTTACTTCTGGTCCAAAATATAATTCCATATAGTCTTCTATTTTCTTTAAAGGAATACGATAAATTTTATCTTTTTCTTCTGTATATTTTCCTGTAAAACTAAAATCTTCTACTTGTACAAATTGTAGAGCATAATACAATTTTTCTTCATTGGTAAAGGATCCGATTGTTACTTCTCTATTCATAACAAATTTTGTATTACGAGTATCTTCTGTACCATAGGTTACATATTGGTATAGTACTTTTACATTTTCATCGTTTAAATCCATTTGTTCTCCAATGAATTCATCTACTACTTCTTCTTTTGGCTCTGCCATTAAAGCATTTACAATGAAATATACTCCTACTCCTAATAATAGAGAGATTAATACGATGATACCAATAATTACCATTTTACTTGGAAAATGATTCATTTTTCTTTCGAACTCTTTTTGTTCATAATATTCATCAATTTCTGATAAACTATCTATTTTTGCCATCGCAATCACCTTTCCTTTTCTTGTAAGAACCATTCTTGATAACGATTAATGGAAGTTCCACAATAACTACATTCTGTGTCATTTACATTGATAGATGCTCCACAATTTGGACAATCAATGATATTGGCTCCTCCTTTTAGTTCTTCATGTTTCTCTGCTTTTACAAAGCAATAATCTTGATCCATCTTTTCAGAATGAATCGTACCTTTTTCATATTTTACAATTCTTATTTCTATATTAGCTGTTATGGTTAATGGGTTTTTGCTGTTGATTTTGAAAGAATTAAAATCCATAATATCAAAATCTATTACATTCTTTTCTCTATCACTATAATAATATTGTCTTAATGCATAATGGATATTATTAAA
>JAEEGH010023250.1_pt1 | contig 12621 bp, 8 predicted proteins | sample 9134181 | NCBI WGS metagenome assembly JAEEGH01 (sample SAMN16246544, study PRJNA631951) | gut metagenome | biome: gut microbiome; feature: rumen; material: DP-attached | host: Bos | place: Iran: Karaj | collected 2018-10 | reverse complement strand
TGACGAACTCGGATTCCCGCTGGTAATCAAGGACCCGCTGGGCGGTTCCTCTATCGGTATCGGCATCGCGAAAGACTTGGACGAAGCAGGCAAGATTGCACAGGACCTGTTCAAGGATTCCAACCGTCTGCTCTGCGAAAAGTTCATTGCCGGCGAAGAAGCAAGCTGCGGCTACATCGAAGGCGAAAAGCCGCTCCCGCCCACCGAAATGCGCATGACTACGCGTGAATACTTCGACTTCGAAGCCAAGTACAACGGCGAATGCAAGGAAGTCACCCCGGCCGAATTCGAACCCGATCTGACGGCCCGCATTCAGGAACTGGTGAAGAACGCCCACTACGCCATTGGCGGTTCGGGCTACAGCCGCACCGACGTGCGAATCACCAAGGACAAGCAGCTGTTCGCCATCGAAACGAATACGCTCCCCGGCATGACTCCGACTTCGATTCTCCCGGCAGAAGCAGCAAGCATCGGCATCACCTACAGCCAGCTGATTGACTTGATTATCGACAAGAGCTTGTATATTAAAAGATAATGACCTTCGACTTATTTGTAGATACTTCACGTAAGGGAATTTCGATGGCGCTCCTTGAAACGGATGCCGCCACCCCCCGCTATCTGGAATCCATCGATGAATCGGCCCGCGGCGAAACCGCATCGGCCATGCTCGACGCCCTCCTCGAAAAAGCTGGCGCGCCCCTCGACCAAGTCACGCGCGTCATGGTCACGCTCGGCCCAGGGTCGTTCAGCGGACTGCGCACGGGAGTCGCCTTCTGCGAAGGCCTAAGCTTTAGCGGCAAGCGCAAGCTCTACGGAGTTTCGACGCTGCAGGCCCTCGCCTGCTTTGCCGACGCGCCCGAAAATACGGCAGTCGTCATCCGCGCCCGCAAAGACTACTGGTACCTGCGCCTAGACGGAAAAGAAAGTTTTATCGAAACCGCCCAGGTCGTCGAGGCACTCAAGGGGCGTCCGGTAAAGACCGCCGTCGTAGACGAAGCAGCCCTTGCAGACGCAGCCTTGCAAGATGTTTTCAAGGAAACCGGAGCGGCCACCCTTCTGGACAAAGGCCAGCCGCTCAGCAAGTGGGGCAAACTGTTCGATACAGTCACCCCGAGCCTGATGCTCGAAGCGAACTATATCCAGCCCTCGTATTTCGAAAAGTTGCACTAATTCGTAAAGGGATTGCCAATGTCCATTCGCAAAATGAATTCTGCCGACATTCCTGCCGTGCTGAAAATTCAAGGCGAGCTCGCTTTTCAAGACTGGAACGAAAGGCAATACGAACAAGAAATCAAAGCCCCCTATACCTATTCTGTCGTTTACGAAACCGAAGGAAATATTGTCGGCTACGCGGTTTTTCATTTGCTGGGAGCCGACTCGGAGCTTCTCTCTATTGCAGTAAGCGAATCCGCACAACGAAACGGAATCGGGAGCAAGCTTCTGCTGGCGGGACTTTCGCAGCTGGACCTCGACAAATCGGACTGTTGCTTTCTAGAAGTTCGCGAGAACAACCTCAAGGCTCGCCGCTTTTACGAAAGGCACGGTTTTACGTTATTCGGAATTCGCAAGAAGTACTATGCCGACGGTGAAAACGCCGCCCTTTACCGCACCGAAAACAGGAGCGACATAGATCCGTCCCAAAAAGGAGTTTAACTTGTCTAAACTGCCCACCAAAAAAGAACTTCAGAAAAAAAGAATCATCTTAAGCGCCATTTCGGTGGTTACCGTATTTTGCATTATCGCATTCTACCTGATAATGACTCAAAGCGGACACTGGCTTGTCGATGACGATGAATTCGAACACGTCAACTGGGTCGTGGTTCTTGACGGGCAGTCCGCCGACATGGAACGAATCGACTTGGCGGCAGACCTGGTGGCAAGCGGAAAGGCGGATTCCGTACTGATTCTTGGCCGCAGAACACTTCGAAACAGAAGCAACGCCGAATTCTACCTAGACGACTTTTTACGACTCGGAAAATTCGACAGCAACGCCGTCTTTATCGCCAGGCACGACGACCCCTCCACCATCAGCGAAGCATTCACCATCATTCCTTGGCTTAAAAAGCATAACGCCGATACCGTTCTGCTCATTACAGGGGCTGCATCCACCTACCGAGTCAAACGCATTTTCGAAAAACTTTCCGGTGAAAGCCCCGTCTACTTGACTAAGGATGTACACCATTTCCAGTACAACGCCGAATCATGGTTTTCTAGCAGAGAATCCCGCAAGGAATGGCTACGTGGCTGGGCAGCACTCGCCGCATCGTATGTAGACCTGTTCGGAGCCGGAAACCTTACCGCAGCAGATTCCTTTTACTTCAAGCCGATTGTTTCTGCAAAGGAATACGAAGCCGAAAAGAACCCGATTGTAGACCTACAATCACTGCTTCCGAAAGCACAAGAAAAAATCGAAGAAGCAACAAGAGACACCGTTGCAATCGACACCGTCAAGGCCGACACAGCAGCAATGCAAGAACAGCCGTCAACGGAGCATTCCAATTAATCGCTGTTTCGTTGCTTGCAAAAGAGCAACGTTCGTCCGTATATGAAAATCCCGGCAAGTCGCCCGGATAATGCGGAGCGCGGTGCATATCTTGCCGATCGCTATTGATTCCACCGACTAAAAGTCCCGGAATCGGTTCGTCCACTCCATCGGAATGGCTAAGCCTATGATGAGGTTCCTTAGGCGAACTCCAGGCGGAACCCGTTACAAAGCTAACGTCAACGGGATTACGTCCATAAATAAAATTCAAAAGTTCACGGCACCAGAAATCAAGCGAATCCCCACCCAAGCTTGGATTCCACAGCTTTACAATCGCAAGCGTAAGCGCATGGTTTGCAAGTTCACCATTGCTTCCCCAGATAAACTTGCGCACCGATATCCCGTAGGCATCGGTCTTTTGCAGATCCACAATCTGTCGGGCGGTCATCTCTAACGTGGTGCGAGAACGCATTTGCAGTTCACCGTCTGCATCCTGTAACGCAAGGGCAATCCACCCCAGATTTTGCGTATCGCGCCAATCCATTCCCAGTTTCGGAGGATAAGCGTCCATATCATCAAGAAGCTGTACACGCAGTTTTTCTGCCGTAACACCATCAATTTCCAAGTCTAGCGCCGAAAGCTCCCGGAAAAGCATCGCTCGCGCCCAGAAAAATTCATCTTCGGCATGTTCGTCGCCATAGCCACCACTTCCTTCGGTATTATGCGGCCAATCAGCAAACGGGCGCGAAGAAGCCCACCGATAAGCAGACACCGCAGCGCGCAAGCAATGATCTGCAAAAGCTACATCGGTATTTCGATACACGCGGGATGCCGCCGCCAACGACCCAGCAAAATTGAGCGTCGAGGTCGTCGACTTTCCAAGAATCATCCGCTTTTGCAGCAAGTCGGAATCGCGAGGCGAAACAAAACCGTCCCAGCGTTCAGGCGTCACCTTAAAGAAAACGCCACCGTCGGTATCCTGCATACGCAGGAAAAATTCCAGCTCAAAACGCACCTCGTTCTTAAGGCTATACATCTTGAGTCCACTAGGAAGCGTAATAGGGGACTCGGCATTGACAAGATTTCCTACGCTATTTCCGCGCCCTGCATTTTTGCACAATTCACAGGCAAGCAAAAGGGTGGCGACAGAAACACCGCCATTTACAATGTACTTGCCATAGTCGCCCGCATCGTACCAGCCTCCGTGAGCATTCCACGTTCCCGAACGCTGCATGCTCGGATGAAACTCGATACAGTCGTCCAAATGTGCAGCGGGTCTAGCCCACTTGCCCGCAAATTCAGGAACAAGCTCAACCCCGCTACGCTGGAAATAGAACGACCTGATGTTTTCCACAAGCTGACGCTGCATCCAATCTGCAGAAATTTCAAAAGGAGCGGACTCAAACAGGAGCGTTTCACCATCTACGCCACTTTTTTTCCAAATTTGAATCATGAAGATTCCGATATCGTGTACGTTCGAAAAATCACCACTCCAAAGCGTTTCACCTGTGTAATCGCAATAACCGGACTCGTTAAAAGTCCCCTTAACCAAAGGGCCTTCCCACACGGACGAAAACTTTGACCCTATCACGCTCCTTACAATGCGGAAAAAAACGGCATCCTCATCTCCGCTGTCAAGCGACAGTTCCCGAAGATTCACAAAGAAAATCTTGGAGGCCAAGGGCGAATACCCAACATGGTTATAGCGAATAGGAATCTTCATAGTCTAAGAATAAATTTTCACCCCACTAAAAAGTGCAACTTTTTTTATTTATCTGTTTACCACCGCAACCAATTTCACTAATGAATTCCTACAAAAAACATTTGGCGCATTTTTCAAACAAAATGCTTCCTTACAAGTTCGATTTCCCTAGCATAACCGGGCAATTCATTCGGTGTTTCCAGATAGAACGGCAATTTCTTGAGCAACGGATGATTCACCACCCGCAAAAGGGCTTCCATTCCAATAAAGCCGCCGCCCAGCACCTCATGGCGATCTTTATGACTCCCCATCGGATTCTTGGAATCATTCAGATGAATAGCCTTTAGCCGATCAATACCCAAGACCTTGTCAAATTCCGAAAGCACATCGTCCAGTTGATTCACGATATCATAGCCACCGTCGAAAACATGGCAGGTATCCAGGCAAATTCCAAGCTTGTCGGAATGTTCCACACGATCGATAATCGAGCGCAATTCTTCGAAAGTTCGCCCCACCTCGGAACCTTTTCCCGCCATTGTTTCAAGCAACACGGTCGTCTTTTGCTCACAAGAAAGAATCTGGTTGAGAGCCTTAGCGATCAATTCTATCCCGACATCGACTCCCTGCTTCACATGGCTACCCGGATGGAAGTTGTACATCGCGCCCGGAAAATGGTCCATTCGGAAAAGATCGTCTTTCATCACGTCTATCGCATACTGCCGAAGTCCCTCGTCTGCGGCACAGGCGTTCAACGTATAGGGTGCATGCGCAAGAATCGGGCCAAAATGATTTTTCTCAAGCAGTTGCACCAAAGAGGCAGCATCGGCCTTGTCAAAAGGTTTTGCGGTACCTCCACGCGGATTGCGGGTAAAAAACTGAAAGGTATCTGCACCAATCGATAGGGCGGTCTCGCCCATTGCGAGAAACCCCGCAGAAGAAGACAAATGACAACCGATGAACATAGTAGACAGTAGGAAGTAGACAGTGGTTAGTGATTAGGAGAAGTCATCCTGAGCGTGGTTCGACAAGCTCACGCTTCGCAAGCTCGCTAACCTTCTGAAGGTCCCTGAGTGGTACACTGAGCCTGCCGAAGTGCAAGCGAAGCGCGTCGAAGGGCGAAGTCGAAGGATCCAGAGAGGATTGAGCGGCGTTGCATCTTTTAGAAGTCATAATTTAGGGCGGCGGTTACATAGTAGTCCTTATATTCATCGGCGCGGTTATCGGGGCGGTAATTGAAGATAGAACCTACGGTCCAGTCCGAATAAAGCGACGGCGTGTGGTAAACGCGCAACGATGCAGAACCGTCTATATCCAGCTCCATTTCATCATAGCGGGAATCGTCAATCTCATAGCTCAATAGATTCTGCCGAATTCCGCCCGAAAGCGAGAGTTCCAAGAAATTCTTCGAAAGGACCAGGTTCATATTATCAAGCAAATTCCATTCGAATTCGCGCATTTCGTTACGATTGTACATTTTATAGCGGGGCATCACCGAGAACATATTCCTAAAGTCTCCGAGCGATGTCGAAAGCGAAATAGGATAGCGCTGTTCCAGGTAATCACCCCCATGGAAATAATAACCCAGAATGCCATAAGTTTCATCGGTAAAATTGAACTTTCGAATCCGCTTGTCCTGCTCAAACTTGGACATGTCCGTCCGCGCAATCAGCACCCCAGAAACCTTGAGGACATTCTTCTTAGGCAGCTTGAACGAGAATCCCAATTCCAGCGTATGTTTCATCAGGCGTTCCACAAATTCTGTCGCCAGGTACTCCTCGTCGGAAAGGGCATAGTACTCCGCCCATCTCGCCGAATCTATTTCCAGGGTATCGTTATCGGAATACACTGTCAAGCTCGCTTTTCCCTTCTGCGCCTTAAACCACGGATCCTCGTAAACTCCCGAATTAGCGGAATAATTAGCGTATAGGCGCTGCGGTGTGCTGCGAGTCCTGTAGTTAATCGCGTATTTCAACCAAAGTCCAATTTTTTCGGACACCTTAAAGTCATTCGTCAAGTAACCGTCATGAATATACAGGGCCCTGTTCGGATCCTGCTCATGCTCCTTGAGCCAATCCTTTTCAGCTCCCGAAAACATCCCCCACTGGCTTCCTTCGGCCATTCCGAAGATATTGTAGCCGTCACCGTCATCGGCGGCGTTTTCAACATTCATCGTATAGCCGAAACCCAGTTTCCAGAAATCATAAAAAGAATGTTTCAGGTTACCGCCGATCATGCGGGTGTTCTGCAACAAATCCGGGGAACCCGCACTATAATACTCGCGCCCCACATACCTTAAATAACCTTCGATAAAAGTCGTCGCATTCGACCACTGGTAAGAACCCGCCACCGCCCAGTGTTCATGTCCCCAGAAATCGGCATGCGAAGGCCTCAGGTCCTCGACTTTCGTTTCTGCGGCCACCTGCGACGCGCGCTTCAACAAGGCTCTCAATTCCGCGCGCATTTCAGAAGGTGACTTCATGGAATTTTCACCATAAATCGATTCCAACTGTTCCGTCGTCAACGAATTCACCTGTCGCGGGTCACGCATCAGCTTATTCAGCAGCGCAAAATTAGAGGCATCCAGCCCCGCTTCCGAAAACACCTGGTTAATGGCCCGAATCTTTTCGGCATTCACCGTATCGGCGCCACCTACAGCCACCTGTCCATTAAGCTTTATATCCCCCGGAAAAACCAGCCAATTTCCATCGGCAAACACGTTTCTAGAAGACACCAGCGGCGAGGCCGTATTAGTAGCCTCATTCATACCATCCCTAAAGAAGGGATCTTCAAGATAATCCTTGCTGCCAATAAAGCCTAGCGTTCCGTTAAAACGACGGTGCATGTTCCAGCGAACCTTGCCCCCCACAATCATCTCCTGCGCCTCGGCTTCGCCATCTTCGACATAATCCTTATAGACGTCGTAATTCTTTTCGCCAACGATTTTAGGAGCGCGGACTTCACCGCCAAAGACCGTTCCTACAAACAAAGGTTCCTTTGCCGAATTTTCAAAAAGCGACATTTCGTATAATCCGCCAAACGCATTGATTCCATCCAGGTAAATTTGCCCCGCATTGGTATAGAAATCACCCAAGACAAGACGCTGCATATCATCGGTATAAGAAGCCTGGAACTGATGCACCTTGAAATGGTCCCAGGTGTCACTCGACACGTCGGCAATCACCTCGACCAACTGTCCACGCGGAGACTGCATCACCATATTGGCATTCCAGTTCGCAAATAAGCCCGGCACCTGGAAATAGTTCAGGTAACGTTCCCCACGAAAAACAGAATCGCTTCCCGAAACGTAGGGCGTATCCGAATGGTGGTGTTTCGTATCGACCTTGTGGTAGCCCACTTCAAGGCCGACGCTTCCCGACACACTCCAAAGCGTATCCGCCGAATCGCCCTGAGAATGAGCCAACAACTTCATTCCGTCGGCATAAGGATTATGAGGTTCCTCTCCCAGATTTTCCAGAAGGTCCTCGATATTTCGCGAAACATCCTTATGATTTTTATTCATGGCCGACTTCAGGTCTTCTGTCGGTAAATCCTTAGAGGCAAACCCAACAAGGTTTCCCTCGATTAGCGTATTGCGCTGCCGCAAGCGATTGTTTCCCAGGTCAAGAATCGCGGTTCCATTAACATCCAAATTAGAACGTTGCAGGCTGACCGTCGCCTCGTCACCGACAACCAGGGCAATATTGTTGTTATCCAAATTGGAACCGTCAATATCGACGCTTGCACTCTGGGTCGCCCACACGCCCACATTCCGGCAATTCTGGACACGCACCCACTGCAAATCGACCGAGGCGTTGCGAACATACACCGCCGCACGCATTGCATTGTCAATCGTTGCATCACGTAGTTCCAAAGCGCCACTTTCAACCGCAAAACCAAAATCGGCATCTTTCAGCAAAACGCCCTGCACCTCGGAACGCTTCAGCCCCGTAATAGAAATACCGTTCCAGGTAGAGCCTTCCTTTGCCGGAGAAAGAAGAACCGGATTCGAGTGTTCGCCCATGATGGCCAAATTTCCACCACGCACATCCAGCCCCGTCCCCTCGTTAAAGAAGATCTCGACTCCCGCTTCAATCACCAAAGCGCGCCCTTCGGAAACCACCAGAGTTTCATCCACCTGGTAAGGAGACTTGTCCTTTTTCAGAAAACCCGAAATGTTTCCGCCAATCACCTGCCGCGAAAGCGAATCGACAGCAAAAGCACTTCCATAAAGTGCCGCCATCAAAAAGGCAATTAGAGCGCCCACTCTAGACATTAGCGAACCTCGTAAATCTTCTTAGCTTTTGCCTTGTATCCGCTCTTGTGAATCGCTTCCACTTCAATATGGTTCGCACCACCCCTCGAAAGTTCAAGCGGAATCTGGTAATCCAGATTTTGAATCTGCGAAAGAGTTTCCTGCAGAAGAATTTTTCCGTTCTGCTTGACGGTCACCTTATACAGATTTTCGGGAGCATTGTCCGGCACACGAATCCTAAACTGCAATGTCTGCGAGATACGGTCAGGAATGTCCTTGGGCGGAGGCGGAACCTTGAGAACCTCTTTCGCCTTCCCCTGGATTTCGATATTGAAACGCTTTACCGGGTAGCATCCCATTGTCTTTGTCACTTCGGCCTTGTTTCCTGCCTGGTCTTCGGCACGGACCGTATATTCATGCGGCCCCGGTTTAAGCTTGATACGCTTCTGAGCGTTCTTCGTGACAGCCTCTTCAACAATCGAAGCGCCATCAACTTCTACCACCGCAATACCGGCATCATTCTTCATGTCTGTAAGCGACAAGTTCGCGACACAGCGCAAAGAGTCATAAGAAACAATCTGTACCACGGGAGCCTTGGTATTGACATCGGCACACGCCTTGTTCACCAAAAGGTCGACGGACTTTTCACTCACCACTCCAGCTCCCTTGAACGTCAAGGTCGCCTTGTCCGCTGTCCAGAGGCCGTTTTCATCGTTCAGAGCGACTTTTTGTACAAAGGAATGCGAATTACCGTCGAAAGCACGAATCAAGTTATTCGAAGTAAACGAGTTTCCCACCTTCAGGACAAGGCTCGCGTTTTCGTCGGTCGTCCGGTAGAATCCTTCGACGACCAGCCCCTGATCGCAAACTTCGAATGGAGACGCACTCTTAAGAGAGAATCCATTTTCGGGGAGGGATTCCGAGGCCTTCTTCGCTTCTTCCTTCAGCTCGTTCTGGTAGGCGGAATCCGCCTTTTCCACTTCGCGAACCAACTCGTTCAGGGACTTCGACTTGTCCTTCAAAATCTTTTCGAGCCGACGGGCAAAACGTTCCTCGCCCGACGACGCGAGCTTGACGACCACCAGGGAATCACGCCCGAACGTCGTTTCTCCAGCAACAATGGAAACGCTATTAGCACTTCCGTCGGGCGAAATTTCTAGCTTACCCGTCTTAAGACCAGCAAAGAAGACTCCCTCGCCACCGATAAAGCCCTCGGTGCCGCGAATAGAAGCTGTCGCCGTTCCCGTCTTAAAGAGGAATTTCGACTTCTTGTTCAGCTTGTGTACCGCAAAATTGATAAAGCCCCTGTGGATATCAATCTTGGTTTCGAAACCGCCCTCGTTATTCGGTTCCAGGAGGTTCGCCAGTTCCACTTCGGAATTTTCGGCGATAGAAATCGTACTGCCGTCAGGGAGTCCAAATATCACTTCGGATTCTACACCGGTCCTGACTCTGTCTGACTGATAGACGTTCGCACCAACCCTAAGGGCGTTCCATTCACTCTGTTTCGCCTTCCAGCGATCCACCTGCCCTAAAGCAGAACGCACCTTGCCCGCCGCCGATGCAGAAAAGGCAAGTGCCGGGAAAATAGCAAGAACCGTAAGCGCACGGATCAACATCTTTTCAGGAATGATTCTGGTCATACACGCCCTCTCGTCTATATACATAGAAAATACCCTTTTTTTTAAGAAAAAGGTAATAGAATTTCGAGGAAGTGGATAAAAAATGGCTTAACCGCCGGAAAGTTTAACCGAATACCCTCTTTTTTCGAGTTCGGTCTTTAATACCGGGCGTTTGTCACCCTGGATTTCAATCGTAAAGTCCTTGACGGAACCACCCACGCCGCACTTCTGCTTGAGTTCGCGAGCCAGTTCCTTGAGTTCATCTTCGTCGAGCGGAACACCGGTCACGACACTTGCCATCTTGCCGCCTCCCAAGCGCTTGAGCTGGATACGGACCACACCATCGCCCTTGGGGCGCTCCGCCTTAGGCTTTTCCTGTTTTACACGACCACCCAGTGCCGTAGAATAGACCAATGTCGAACGTTCTTCAATTCCCATATAAATCTCCAGCTACACTTTCGGCCAAAAATAAAAAGAAATCCCCGCCTACGCAGGGATTAAAGCTATAGAAAACTGCATTAGCAGTATCCCTGCATCTTGCGCAGGGACACGGAGCTTACTTTTCGCTCGGACGCTTGTAACCGAACGGCTTCAAGAGATCGTCGCTAGACTTCACCCTGTCGCCCATCTTCTTGGCGTTAAGCCCGAACGAGCCCGTCTTGGCATCGTAATCTTCGGAAGGAAGCGTACAACGGAGTGTAGAGCGGATGGTCGCTTCGACCTTGTACAGGTAAGCACCCGTTGCATAGAGCTTGCCGTCCTGGTCGCGGACAAAGCCATCCTTATCCACCTTCTGTTCGAAGAACATCTGCAGCATACCGGCATCGTTGGTGAAGCTCGGGTCGTTCATATCCTGCGTGAAGGTGTAGTAATCCACGAAGCCGCCAAGGTTGGTGTAAATCCAGACCTTGATAATCATCTTGGAATCGTACAGGTTCACCTGGCTCAGGTCGCTCGGAAGTTCGAAGTCTTCTTCGCAGTACTGTTCGACGTATTCCTGGACAGACACCTTGGTACCGTTCTTGGCATCCACGCCTTCGAGCGTAATCATGCCATCAGAAGCAATCAAGTCATCCAAGGTTGCAAGGCCACCCACGGCATTCACGGTCGGCAGGTGCACATCGAGAGCAAGTGTCGGGCCAAGGTGAGCGCTGCCAGAGGCACCCGGATAAGGTTCCTTGCCGCTACCCTGTTTCGTCTTGGAACCGATACCCTTCAAGGTTTCGTATTCCTTACCCGTAGAGGGGTTACGGATACTTACAGCGAAGTTCTGGCCTTCTTCAGGCGGATTGATAGCGTAGTATTCATCCACCTGTTCCTTGGAAACTTCGGTCACCGGCTGTTCCACAGAAATATCCACGTCCTTGCCGTCCTTCATCATCACAAGCACGGTATCCGAAGCCTCGTTACCGGCCTTGTCGCGGAAGAAGCGGACCACGTAGTTGGTACCCTTCACAAGACCCTGCATATTCAAGGTATCCTGTTCGATACCGTTCACAGCCCACTTCACCTTCACGTAGTTGGAGTGGATAATTTCGCCATATTCAGGCGTAAGGATTTCCACCTTCGGTCCAACCTGGTCGAGCACGATAAACACGGACTGCGTTGCGGAGTTGCCATAGACGTTGGTATAGGTGTATGCAACCGAGTAACCGATATCGCCTTCGGCGTTCTGCACCACGTTACCCTTTTCGTCAACAGAGTAAGAAATGGTCGTCGAATTGCCCAGGGCATCTTCGGTATTGTAGGTAATCTGGAACATACCTTCGGTGACACGGCCCTTGCCGCCATCGCTTGTGCTCGAAGAACTGTTACCCTTCTTGGAAGAAGAGCTGTTCGAAGACTTGGAAGCACCGCTCACCATCAGAGCACCGTTCGAATCCTTCACCAGCACTTCGCCTGTCACAGCGTCGGCCTGGTAAGAAACCGTGACCGTCTTTCCGTCAATGACCGTATTGTAAGAAACGGTCATCACTTCAATGGAGTCAACCTTGCCCTTTGCATTTATAACAGCAACCTTCACCGGTTCGCCATCGTTATCGGTCATGTAGGAGACCGTTACAGTATCCTTGCCGATGATTTCCTTGTAGGAGACCTTGATTTCGGTTCCGTTCACAGGCGTACGCACGCTACCCTTGCGCGTAACATCCACAACGACACCGCCCTTGGCAATCTTGCCTACGGCATCAAGCGTCTTCTGCGGAACTTCCACCGATTCAAGCGCAAGGCTTACCACGAAGGAAGTATCGGTCTTGTTCGCCGGATCCTTCACCGTTACGCGGATATCCTTGCTGCGTTCGTTCACATAAAGGTTCGTATCGGCCTTATCGGTCTTTTCGACAATGGTATAGACGTTTTCGGCCACAACGGCATCGACATCACCCGACACGGTCACCACAGGAGAGGCGTTGCTATACATCACAACGATCGTATCCTTTGCGCCCTTGTCCTTTGTCGGATCCTTATAAGAAATCACGATCACGTTCTTACCCGGCTTGAATGTCGTATCCATCGAAAGGATATCGTCATCCTGTCTCCAGGAAATCACACCATCCGGCTGGTT
>JAEEGH010023249.1_pt1 | contig 12622 bp, 8 predicted proteins | sample 9134181 | NCBI WGS metagenome assembly JAEEGH01 (sample SAMN16246544, study PRJNA631951) | gut metagenome | biome: gut microbiome; feature: rumen; material: DP-attached | host: Bos | place: Iran: Karaj | collected 2018-10 | reverse complement strand
GATACACTCCCGGAAACGGAGAGCCAAGGCAGATACCGATCATTCAGTCTACTACTTTTAAGTACGACACCAGCGAGGATATGGGTAAGCTTTTTGACCTTGAGGCAAGCGGATATTTCTATACAAGGCTTCAGAATCCCACTAATGATTACGTTGCAGCCAAGATCGCAGCATTAGAAGGCGGAACAGCAGCAATGCTTACATCATCAGGTCAGGCAGCAACATTTTTTGCAGTATTTAACCTTGCAGGACAGGGAGATCATGTAATAGCTTCTTCAACTATCTATGGCGGAAGCTTTAACCTGTTTAATGTTACAATGCGTAGAATGGGAATCGATTTTACTTTTGTTGATCCTGACTGCTCAGATGAAGAGCTTGAAAATGCATTTAAGCCTAATACAAAGGCAGTATTTGGTGAGACAATTGCCAACCCTGCCCTTAATGTATTCGATATCGAGCGTTTTGCTAAAACAGCGCATGCACACGGCGTTCCGCTTATCATCGACAACACTTTTGCAACACCTATTAACTGTCGTCCTATCGAATGGGGAGCTGATATCGTAACTCATTCTACTACTAAATATATGGATGGTCATGATGCAACAGTAGGTGGCGCGATCGTAGATTCAGGTAAATTCGACTGGATGGCTCACGCAGATAAGTTCCCAGGTCTTTGCACTCCTGATGATTCTTATCACGGAATCACATATGCAGAAAAGTTTGGAAAAGAAGGTGCATTCATAACAAAGTGTACAGCCCAGCTTATGAGAGACCTTGGATCCATCCCTTCTCCTATGAACTGCTATATGCTTAATCTTGGACTTGAATCTCTTGCAGTACGTATGGAAAGACATGTATCCAATGCTCAGAAGGTTGCAGAATTCCTTCAGGCAAGCGATAAGGTTGAATGGGTTAATTATCCGGGCCTTCCAGGTAATAAGTACTATGAAAGAGCTAAAAAATATATGCCAAATGGAACCTGCGGCGTAATATCCTTTGGGGTTAAGGGCGGCAGAAAATCAGCCGAAGAATTTATGAAGCATCTTAAAGTTGCAATGATCGCAACTCATGTTGCTGATGCTCATACATGTGTGCTTCATCCTGCATCATCAACACATCGTCAGATGACTGATGAAGAACTTCTTGCAGGCGGCGTAGCACCGGATCTTGTAAGACTTTCAGTTGGAATTGAAAACGTAAATGATATTATAGAGGATTTGGAACAGGCACTCGGAGCTATCTAAGCTCAAAGGAGGTTGCTGTGCAAATAATACCTAATATCAAGGAAAGCGATAATAGTTTTAAGAAAACAGCAATCTCTTTTGCACTTCTTGTTAAATGGATTATCCTTGGACTGGTCATAGGTATTATCGTCGGCATGATCGGAACCATGTTTTTCCACATGCTGGCATTTGCAAACTATTTTCGAAGTTCAAATTCATATGTGCTGCTATTTTTACCGATAGCAGGCGTTATTATTGTGTACCTGTATCATTCCTTTAAGGATTATCATGATACAGGTACTAATCTTATAATCAAAGCGATCACAGAAAACGAAAACATCCCCCTATTTAAAGCACCGCTGATAATAATATCTACTTTTCTTACGCATCTGTGCGGCGGATCTGCAGGAAGAGAAGGTGCAGCTCTGCAATTCGGCGGAAGCATTGGCTATAACATCGGGAAACTATTTAAGCTTGACGAAGACGACAGGAAGATCATGACCATGTCAGGCATGGCTGCAGCTTTCTCGTCTTTATTTGGAACGCCAATAGCTGCGGCTTTTTTCTCAATAGAATTGTCGAGTGTTGGAGCTATGCATTATGCAGCACTGGTGCCAGCCGTAACAGCAGCCCTTGTAGCAGAGTTGATAGCAAGGCACTTTGGAGTTAACTGGGAAGTATTTTTTGTAAAGATTGTTCCCAAAATGACTGCAGAACTTGCCCTAAAGAGCGTTGTTATTGCAATATTTGGGGCTCTCATTGGCATAATGTTCTGCCTGACGATAAGATATACCAGAAAAATACTTGATAAGATCTTTAAAAATCCATATATCAAGGTTGTGGGAGGCGGTCTGATAATCGTAGGATTATCATATGTATTTCGAAGTGGCTATTATAACGGAGTTGGAACAGAAGTAATAGAAATGGCCTTCAATGGTAAATCACCATATTGGGCCTTTATTATAAAGATGATATTTACGTCCATAACCCTGGGAGCCGGCTTTAAGGGAGGAGAAATAGTTCCAACCTTATACATAGGAGCAACTTTTGGAAGACTATGCGCTGTAATATTAGGATTTCCTGATCAGCTTGCGGCATCCCTGGGTATGATCGCAGTATTTTGTAGTGTAACTAACTGTCCGGTGACTTCTCTTTTTATAGCTATTAAACTCTTTGGATATGATGGAGCTTTTTATTACATACTGGTAGTTGCAATCAGTTATGCAATATCCGGTTATGACAGCCTATACGGAAGTCAGAGGATCAAATATTCCAAATTCAGATATAAATAACATCACAGCATCTTAACGTATTTGTTACCTTCAGCATAGAAGCCGACTTTATTAAGATATGCAAGGTGGTCTTTGGAAGGATCGATCATCTGAGCTTTATTTAATCCAAACTTTCTAAGGTGAGTAAAAACATATTTACCAACTGAACAATCTCTATATGCAGGAGTGGTATAGTCAAAATACAGATCAAAACAACTGTTATTTATTCTGCCTGCAGTGATTCCAACAGGAACGTCAGCATTGAATACTATAAAAGCAGTATCCTCAGCTGTAAGATCCTTGTATCCTGGGAAGAAATGTTTAATATCCTCAAGATATTTAGAAATAAGATCATTAAGAACAGCATCTGTTCCAGGAGCCTTAACAAGCCTGAATTCAGGACTGTTATTTCTTAACTTACGCATATTAATAAGGTTGATGATTATAAGAGCAATATTCATAACGAGAGTAGGATATGCTTTAAAGGCAATAGCATATATAACGGCAAGGATACTTCCTGCTGTGTTGATGATCCTCAGTTTCATAACTGATGTCATGAGCATTGAAATAATAACAAGAAGAGAACCTGCATAACCAATAATATTAAAAATAGTGTTGAGATCCATATGATACCTCCATTATATAATTTTCAAAATATAAGCAACTTATAGATAATACAAGTAATTATTCAAAATTACAACAAGTAATGTTGATAATATATGTTCTCGTAACTTTGAAATAAAAATGCGCATTGACTTTGTGTTTCGTAATTCAGTGAAACTACGATCAAAAAGCCTTCAACGAAGTCGAACTGAATTCATATCATGTATTTATTTCGGCACAAAACTATTAATAGAAAAGATGCTCTTCTATTTGAAAGTATCTTTTCTCAAACTTCGCATATATAAAAATATAGTCGAAACTTTGAATATTCCTGAGGCTGTCATCCTCAGGAATACTCAGCAACTTAGACATAAAAGACAGCCCATGTGCGATATTGTTCGCCTGGGCTGTCTTGCTATGTTATGAGCTGCATAAAGTGATTGACATACACTTTGTGCGAGCGCTCTTTCTCTTGCAAAAAGACCAACAAGAGAAAATAACATTCATATTAAATTGTTGTATCCAGATTAGTTCCGGTAGATTCTTTTTCAGCAGAACCATCTGGCTTATAAGTAGAAAGAACTGACTCTAAAACATTGGAAGAGCTCTTTTCATAAGAAGTCTTTGTGGATTCAGCATCCTTTTCAGTCTTATCAGTTTTGGAAGATGAAGAAGCAGACTCAGCTTTCATCTTATTATAGTAAGCAGAAACGAGTTTGCCATAGCTTCCGTTTTTTATCTGGCCATAATCAGACAAAGAGATGCTTGCAGCGATATTCTTATCATCTATATTGAGGGAGCCAAAAAGCGCATTAGCTGTAGCTGATTTTGAACTAAGTGCGGATTGCTGACGGTAATTCAGCATACTTGAATTTGCGATACTGCCTATATTTATATTACTCATAATGTGCCCTCCTTTGCAGGAAAAACTAAAGCAATCCTTGCTTTTTCCATATTTTCAATCATTTCATATGAGCTATTTATAAAGAGCTATACTTATCTTACTTATCTATCGGCCGATTATTATAATAACTTAACCCTTTTTTATAAAAAATATTATTTCTTATAATTATGTGATAGAATGTATGCGATTGGTTAAGGTACAATTGCAAATCAGAATTCATCTGTTTCAGAACACAACCACCATTAAATGCAAATATAGTATTGGAGAATAATATGAAGTCAGTATTAAGATATCTCAAGGATTACAAGAAAGAATCGATTCTTGCTCCTTTATTTAAGATGCTTGAAGCATCCTTTGAGCTTATAGTGCCTCTTGTTATGGCATCTATAATAGATGTTGGTATAAAAAATTCAGACCGTGTGCATATCGTGAAAATGAGTGCAGTGCTAGTGCTTCTTGGCGCGGTAGGATTATGTGCTGCCATAACTGCTCAGTATTTTGCAGCTAAAGCGGCAACTGGATTTTCTGCAAAGTTAAGACATGCATTGTTTGAGCACATACAGGATTTTTCTTTTTCCCAAATAGATCTGTTTGGGACAGATACTCTTATTAATAGAATGACAAGTGATATCAATGACGTGCAGGGCGGAGTTAATATGTTCCTGCGTCTTTTCATGAGATCACCCTTTGTTGTATTTGGCGCAATGATCATGGCTTTTACAGTTGATGTCAAGGCTGCTTTTATTTTTGTGGTTACAATCCCGCTTCTTTCCATCGTAGTTTTTTTCATATTATTATGGACAATTCCTCTATACAAAGATGTTCAGAACAAGCTCGACAAAGTCATGACAAGTACAAGAGAGAATCTTACAGGTGTACGTGTCATAAGAGCGTTTAACAGAGAGGAAAGTGAAAAGAACTTATTTAAAGATAGAAATCAGACTCTTGATCGTGCTCAGCAGTACGTTGGAGCTATTTCTGGCGTGATGAATCCTTTGACATATCTGATGATTAACGTAGCAACTGTTATCCTTATATACACAGGCGCTGTCCGTATTGATATTGGAATTCTTACACAGGGTCAGGTGATCGCACTTCTTAATTACATGTCACAGATCCTTATTGAACTTATAAAACTTGCAAATCTTATAATTCAGATTACTAAGGCCATAGCTTGTGGTAATCGTATAGCGACTGTATTAGAGACTAGAACTGATATGGTAGATGGAACACAAAAGATTAATGTGGAAAATTCAGAACTGGCCGTTGAATTCGATAATGTCTCATTATTATATGAAAAAGATGGTGAAGCAGTCCTTGAAAACATGAGCTTTTCTGTAAAGAAAGGCCAGACTGTCGGAATAATCGGTGGTACAGGTAGTGGTAAGACATCTCTTATAAGCCTGATACCCAGATTTTATGATGCTACTTCCGGACAGGTCAGACTGTTTGGACAAGATGTTAAGCAGTACAGTATCGAAGACCTGAGATCCCATATAGGTATAGTTCTTCAAAAAGCAGAACTTTTCAAGGGAACGATCGCAGATAACCTTAAGTGGGGCGATGAGAATGCCAGTATAGATGAAATAAATAAAGCCCTTGATATCTCACAGGCCAGAGAATTTGTTGAACAAAAAAATGGAAAAACAGATTTTATGGTAGAGCAGAATGGACGAAACCTTTCCGGTGGTCAGAAACAAAGGCTTACTATTGCCAGAGCTCTTATGAAAAAACCAGATATCCTGATCCTTGATGATAGTGCTTCAGCTCTTGACTTTGCAACAGATGCAAAGCTTCGCATGGCGATAGCAGAAAATGCAGGAAATATGACAACCTTTATAGTATCTCAAAGGGCAGCTTCAGTTCAGAATGCGGATCTTATACTTGTTTTGGATGAAGGAAAGATTGCCGGAATGGGAACACACGATAAGCTCCTTGAAGATAATGAAGTATATCAGGAAATATACTATTCACAGTTCCCTAAAGAAGATGTTATGTGAAAATGTCGTACTATATACCGATCAGACAGATAGCTTAGGTGAATGCGATAACAGTAACTATTTAAAAGAAGTGACAAAAAGTCATGAGGTTTAACATGAATAAAAGTAAAGAAAAAGCTAATCAGAAAGAGATTATAAAAAAGGTCTTTAAATATATTAAAAGATATAGGATATACTTGTATATTTCTTTGATACTTTCATTTGTAACAGTGTTGCTAACTTTATATATTCCAAAGCTTACCGGACAGGCTGTGGATTACATGTTTGGCCCCTCCCAGGTTGATTTCAAGGGAGTGTTCAAAATAATAACAATCATTATTGTATCCACTGTGATCATCAGTATTGGTCAGTGGCTTATCAATCTTTGCAATAACAAGATGACCTATCACGTTGTTAGAGATATAAGAAATGATGCATTTACCAAGATACAGGAAATGCCACTTTCATATATAGATTCACATCCATATGGAGAAATTGAAAGTAAGATTATTAATGACGCAGCCCAATTCGCTGACGGACTTCTTATGGGTTTCACACAGTTTTTCTCAGGAATAGTTACTATCATCGGAACCCTTGTGTTCATGCTTACAGTTAATATAGGAATTACGGTTGTTGTAGTTGCTATAACACCTCTGTCATTCCTGGTTGCTGGTTTTATTTCAAAAAGAACCTTTCAGATGTTCAAAGAACAATCTCAGATCCGTGGACAGCAGACCGGACTTATCAATGAGATGATCGAAGGACAGAGAGTTGTAAAAGCCTTCAACCAAAAAGACAATGTAATGGCCAGATTCGATGTTATAAATGATAAACTGAGGGATAAGTCTTTAAGGGCAACCTTCTTTTCATCTATAACAAATCCATCTACCAGGTTTATCAACAGCCTTGTATATACAGGTGTAGGAATATTTGGAGCATTATCAGTTGTATCAGGTAGAATGAGCGTAGGACAACTTACTGCTTTCCTGTCTTATTCAAATCAGTATACAAAACCCTTCAATGAAATATCAGGCGTTATCACTGAACTGCAGAATGCTATTGCATGTGCAGCTAGTATCTTTGCATTTATAGAAGAAAAGAGCGAGATTCCGGACAAGGAAGATGCTATTTCACCTGATCACTTTGAAGGAAATATCAAGATCGATAATATAAGCTTTTCGTATGTTGAAGGTCAGAAGCTTATCGAGAATTTTGATCTTGATGTAGCTCCTGGACAAAACGTTGCCATAGTTGGTCCTACAGGATGCGGTAAGACTACTCTTATAAATCTTCTTATGAGATTTTATGATGTCAACAAAGGAGCCATACTAGTTGACGGAACAGATATAAAAGATATAACAAGAGGGTCACTTCGAAATGGCTATGGTATGGTCCTTCAGGAGACATGGCTTAAATCCGGAACAATAAGAGAAAATATCACCATGGGTAATCCTGATATATCAGAAGAGGATATGATAAAGATTGCCAAGATCTGCCATATAAACTCTTTTATTCAAAGGCTTCCTAAGAAGTACGATACAGTGATAACAGAAAACGGGGAAGAGTTCTCCCAGGGCCAGAGGCAGCTCATGTGTATTGCCAGAGTAATGATGAGTAAGCCTTCCATGATGATCCTTGATGAAGCAACTTCTTCCATTGATACCAGAACAGAGATGAAGATCCAGGATGCGTTCAATGCAATGATGGAAGGAAGGACAAGCTTTGTAGTAGCACACAGACTCAGTACTATCAGAAATGCTGACATAATCCTTGTTATGAGCAGTGGAAATATTGTAGAAATGGGAAATCACAATGAACTTATGAAAAAGAAAGGCTTCTACTACGACCTTTACATGAGTCAGTTCCTCGGAAAAGCTATTTAATACTATCTTTTTGGACTATTTTAATGCGGTAAAGTATTGAAAATAATTCGAAATATGAGATAATGGTAATTGTAATGCGAACTAGGAAATTCAGAATATCTACAACCAGTAAAAAAGGAGTTATGGGAAAATGACTTATGAAGAATTGGTAAAAGAGGTAAAGAAGAATTATGGTGCGCTAGATGCCAGTGGTATTAAAGAGCATGTAGCAGTTCAGTTCAATATCGAAGGCGAAGCTGAAGGAGCTTTCTATGTTGAGATATCTGACAGCAATGTTGATGTTGAACCATTTGAGTATTTTGACAGAGATGCAGTTGTAACAACAAGTGCTGACGTAGCTCTTAGCTTATCATCCAAGAAGCTTGCGCTTAAAGATGCATATAACGATGAAACTGCAAAAGTATGGGGAGATCTTGATAAGATCCTTTATGCATTTGAGCAGCTTTCAGTAAAAGCAGAGGAGCCTAAGAAGGCAGATGCTCCTAAGAAAGCGGCAGCTAAAAAGCCAGCTGCTAAGAAAACTACAGCAAAGAAGACTACTACAACTAAGAAGTCTACCAAGAAGACAACAGAGAAGAAAGCTGTAGCAGCTGCAAAATAATAACTCGTGTTATTGTATAAATATTGTGTTCAAGCGGATGAAAGACCGGAATCGAATTTTTCGATTCCGGTCTTTTTTATGAATAAGAGTTAATTATGTTTTATATTGACTGAATCCATGTATCAAGATCTTTTTCAGAAATTGCCATTTTATTCAGATTTTCAGAATCAAATTGGATTGAATTTGGATTTAATATCTTTGTCGTCTTGCACTGTTTCTCAAGATCAGAAAGGGAGTGACCTTCATATCCGCCATAGGTTACAAAGGGGATAACTGTCTTGCCTGAAAGATCATACTGATCAAGAAATGCTGAAACGGCGGGCGCTATAGTAAACCACCATGTTGGAGAACCAATAATAATTCTGTTATAACTCATAATATCGTGGACAAGAGGTTTGATCTTGGGTCTGTAACCACTTTCAACTTCCTCTTTGCCTTGAGCCATAATATCATCAAAGGAACCTGTATACTCATTGACTGTATCAATGGCTTCAATATCATAAGACTTTATATCGGCAATACGCTTGGCGATTTTCTTTGTATTCCCCATGCTCTGTGAATAATATAGTACAAGTGTTTTCTTTTTTCTATGAAAAAACATATCGAACCTTTCTGAAAAAAGTAGATCAGATTAAGTTTAATAAGGCTGTATATTAGAAAAAAACATGAATCCTAATACATTTTATAATAATATCGTTTAATTGCAAAGAGAAAAGGAAAAATGGCTAAATAAAGATGGAGCAATTTGTAAGAAGTTACAAAAATCCACTTTAATTACATTTATATCTGTTAATATTGACCAATCTATGCTTATAATATTCTTACCTAAATCTATGTAAACGTTTACAATTCCAAAAATCAACTGAATAGGGGAGGGTATAATGAAAAAATCCACAAAAGGTAAGATTTTATCTGCTTTAATGGGCATTCCATTAGTGACCGTTATGGCTACATCTTCTTTGTTACCGGGAACATCTTTTGTTTCAAATGCAGAAGAACCCGAGCAGACAGCAACTTCGCCTTCAGAACATGACACCGAAACAGGAAATGAAGATGATGCTGAAATTAAAAATGAAGGCATAGACAGTACAGAAGAAATAGTCGCTGATGAAACAACCACTGAAGAGGTTGCCTCTGAAGATGCAGTTACTGGAGAGACAACCTCTGAAGAAACGGCTTCTGAAGAAACAGAAGAAGTATCTTCTGAAGAAGTAGACGCTAAAGAAACTGAAGAAGCATCTTCTGATCAGGATACCGAATCAGACAAAGAAGAAAAAATAGAGGAGGATGATATACAGGTATATCCTGCAGAAGGAGCGCCTTCAAATGCCCAGGATGGATACGAGCATGAATATGAGGTCTGGGATTTTGCAGGCGATTATCTGGCTGATACCGATAATGTCTCATATAATAACAATTTATCTGTTGAAACTATCAACGGTTTATATGGAGAGTCTGTTACAGCAGGATCGACAGGCGTAACTCTTGGCAGCTTTGATACTGGAACAGGACTTTCTTTTTATAGTGCCAAGACCAATAACAGATTGAGATCAACTAATGAGAATATCTCCAGATATGATGATAAGAATAAGACAGATGCATCCGGAAACACTTATAGAGGATTTATATATTCAAACAGTGGAAGCACAAATACTACCGGTCTTAAGATTGAGAGCCTGGGCGCTGGTGATATCGTATATGTGATGGCAGGTTCTAATGGTAATGCAGCTACCTATGCATGGGGCAGTAATCTGGATGATGAGCCTATGCAGAGCGTAAAGTATAACAAAACAGCAGGAGTAGAGGAGCTTATCTTCTACGTGCCTGAAGGCGGTGATTATTACCTTTGGTGCCTGGATGAAAAGCTCGTTGTAGCAAGAGTATATATAGAAAGAGCGAATGAGTTAACAGTAACGGGTGATATTGATACACCATCCGATTTTACAGCAGATGACGCTGAGCTTGTTTTCACACAGTTATCGCCGGATGGAAATAAGATCAGAACTGTTACAACAGAAGTTGAGGAAAATGCCGGTTCTTATTCATACAGCGTAGTGCTTGATAAAATGTATGACTACACAGTAGAACTGACAGGCGCCAACGGATTTGTTATAGACTCAACAAAGTTAACAGATGGTCTTATATCCATAGATAATATATCTGATAATAATCTTTCTGTAGATCTTACTGTATCAAAGGTTAATGTTGTTACAGTAAAAGGACAGTTCAAAAATTTGACAGCAGATAAAGCTGACGCTCTTGAACTAACGATAACAAATCATGACGAAGACAGACCATACACACCTGTTCTTACAAAAACAAAAGATACAAATCTGTTTACACTTGAGCTGGAGAGCGGACAGCTTTATGATCTTGAGGCATCAGGTGTTGACGATTATGAACTTGAGACACAGACGATAACAGCAGATGAAGATGGAACTATGGATATAGTATTTAAAGCCAAAGATACACACAAGGTAAATATTACTGTATCAGGCCCATCTGAAGCTGAGCTATCAGAACTTTCTCTTACATTAACTATTTTAAAGACTCCGATCACAGGTGAGCTTGACTCCTATAGTTATAGCTTTACAGGTCAGGATGTTATCGATGGAGCAATTGCACTTCGAGATGGTCAGTATCACGTAGAAGCAGCGCTTCCAGGATATGAGATGGCACTTACATCTGATATCAAAGTAAATGGAGAAGACACATCTAAAGAAATCGTAATGAAGAAAGCTTCTGAAGAGAGTAAAATAGCCTATTCAGAAATAGTAACAGTTGGTACGGATAAGGATTATAAGACTATAAGTGATGCTATTGAAGCTATCCGTCATATGGAAAGAGATGATAGCCAGAGAGTAACTATCAAGGTTGATCCAGGTAATTATCAGGAGATGCTTATAGTCGATGTGGATAACGTATCTTTGGTCAACGCAGCCGGAGATGACGCCAGCATAGAACTGGCAGATTCCGGCGTATCTGTTTCTGATAAAGCAGTAAGGATCACATCATATTATGGCCATGGATATACATACTATTCTATGGGAGAGGATTACAGATATGATGAAGAGGTACTGAAGGTTAATCAGGAAAATGGATATCCTTCAGTTACAAACCCGGGATCCGGAACAGCAACAATGTGGAATGCAACAGTATACGTTAATGCTGATGGATTCGAAGCAGAAGGGATCATATTTGAAAACTCTTTTAACCAGTATGTATCAGAACTTGCAGCAGAAGATACAATTGTGGCTATGGAAGGAGCTAAAGAAGGCTCTGATGGAACAAGAAATGACCTTGAAAAGGGAAGCACAGTTGTACAGCAGAAATCATATGTAGAAAGAGCATCAGCTCTGGCTCTTGGCAATAATCTTTCAGATATTGTGTTTACTAATTGTAAAGTAGTAGGCCGTCAGGATACTTTATATGGCGGAAAAATGACTTATGCTGAGTTCAACAACTGCGAAATCTACGGCGCTGTAGACTACATATTTGGCGGAATGACAGCAATCTTCTACCAGTGCGAACTTAAATTTAATACAACTGATAACAAGAACGATGTGGGATATATTACTGCAGCTCAGCAGTCATCAGGCCGTGGTTATCTGATGTATGAATGCCACATAACAAGTGTAGAAGCAGGAACAGATGTAGACAGCAAATATTATAGCTATACAACAAGTAAACCTGGTTATTTTGGAAGACCATGGCAGGCTAATACCAGTGAGGTAGTATTCTATAATACAACGATTGATGAATGTGACAGTACCCTTGCCTCCACATATGGAAGCAGCTCTCTTATCCAGCCTGCAGGATGGCTTAATTCTCTCGGCGGCGAGGCGCAGATGTACGAATACGGAACCACAGAGTCATCAGGAGTAGATAATTCATCTGCAAGAATTGCCTCATGGACAACATGGACCACTTCTGACAGCGTACTCACAACCCCTTATTTGGCCGATGGTACAAAAATAACACTTGATGCGTTTAGAAAAAATAAATCGGGAGATACAGATCATTCATGGGATTTTTCAACTTATGGATCTTCAATTTCAACTGATTATAATACAGCAAGTGTTAGTGCAGATGGCACTATAATAGTTTCGTCTACTAATGGAAAAGGAAAGCTTGTTCCAGCTTAGCAGGAGCGCCGTT
>JAEEGH010023248.1_pt1 | contig 12622 bp, 8 predicted proteins | sample 9134181 | NCBI WGS metagenome assembly JAEEGH01 (sample SAMN16246544, study PRJNA631951) | gut metagenome | biome: gut microbiome; feature: rumen; material: DP-attached | host: Bos | place: Iran: Karaj | collected 2018-10 | reverse complement strand
ACCGACCTCGACGGCGACCGCCGCATCGTGCACCGGATCGTTGACATCGGGTGCTTCGAGTACGGCGGAAAGACCGCGACGCTCATTTTCATGCGTTAAAAGTCACACGGGTTCCAACGTCATTGACGCGTCCTTGACAAAAGGGCGAAGAGGTTGTATTGTGAAAAGCATGAACACGACCACCGAACAGAAAACCGAAGACGCGTCTCGGGCGGACTCCCGTGACGCCGGCGCCACTTCCACGGCAATCCGCGTCGCGCCCGACAAGTCCGTCGGCCCCGTGAAGCCCGTCAACGGCGTCGGGCAGCCCCCGATGGTCGGCGCCCTTGAAAACTGGCCGATGATGCACTACCTCGCCGAGGCCGGCATGCCGTATTCGCGCCTGCACGACGTGGGCGGCCGCCTGGGCGGCGGCATGTTCGTGGACATCCCGAACCTCTTCCCCGATTTCGACGCCGACGAGAACGACCCCGCCAGCTACAGCTTCGCCTTCACCGATTCGCTGATGAAGGCCCTGGCGGACAACGGCGTCGAACCGTTCTTCCGTCTGGGCGTGACAATCGAGAACTGGGTCTATTACCGGCCGCCGCTTCCCGCTCTGCGGACGCCCCCGCCAAAAGACTTCGCCAAGTGGGCGCGCGTCTGCGAGCACGTCATCCGCCACTACACCGAGGGCTGGGCCGATGGCTTCCGGATGAAGATCGACTACTGGGAGATCTGGAACGAGCCGGAAGGCGCGTGCATGTTCAAGGCCCCCTTCGAGGAGTATCTCCGCCTCTACGGAACGGCCGCCACCTATTTGAAGGCCCGTTTCCCGCACTTGAAGATCGGCGGCTACGGCAGCTGCGGCTTTTATGCCGGCGTCGAGACGGGGGGCGTCGAGACGCCCGACCTTCCGCCCTACATGAAACACTGGCTTGAATGCGTCCACCAGTTCCTCGCGGCGGTCCGCGACAACGGATGGCCGCTCGACTTCTTCTCGTTCCACTCCTACTCGCCGCCGCACGAAGCCATGCGGCAGGTGCGCTTCGCCGACGAACACCTCAGCGAGCACGGCTTCACGCGCGACAAGTGCGAGCGCCATTTCAACGAATGGCTGCCATACGTGGGCCACGACAACCTCGGCTCCGCGCTGCAGGCTTCCGGGGTCGCCGCCGAACTCGTCGCTCTCCAGAACGGCCCCTGCGACCTGGCGTGCATCTACGACGCGAGCTGCGGCGTCGGCAACTACTCGCCACTCTTCAACCCGATGACTCTGAAGCCACACAAGGCCTACTACGCCTTCACGGCCTTCAACGAACTGCGCAAGCGCGGCACGGCCGTGGAAGCCACCGTGTCCGGGGACGGATCCCTTTGCGCCGCCGCCGCGCGTGGCGACGATGGTTCGACGGCCGTCATGGTCGCCAACGATTCGGGCAACGCCATCCCATTTTCGCTTTGCGTGGACGGGAAAGGCTCTGTTTCCGAATGTCGTGTCACGGATGACGGCAGGACCGACGAAGCCGTCGCGATGCCGTCGGAAATGCCGCCGCACTCTTTTCTCGTTGCCATCTGTAGAGATTGAGCATGAGGGACTCCGTCAGGCTGCTTGGATGCGCCGCCGCATTTGCTGTCGCCATCTGCTTCCCCGCCGTCGCAGGCAGCGGCGGAGACAGCGGTGTCGCGGGCAAGGTCCGCCACGAGGAAGCGCTGCCGTGCTTCATCCGGGACTCCGACATCTGGGCGATGCAAAGCGGTGTCGCCGGCGATTGGGACGATGCCGGGCGTTTCGTGGTTTCCGTTTCTGGCGGCTGCGGCGTCAGGATGGACTACAACAGCTTCCCCGGCATGAAGCCGATTCCCGGCGCGGAAGCGTTCGTCCTTGAAGGGGCGCCGGCCGGAGGCGACGTCGGCACTCTGACGCTCGGCATCGTGCTCAAGGATTTCCCCGGAGGCGAGAGTCACGTCTTCCGCGCCACGCTTGCGCCCGGACAGGACGGCGCCGCACCATCCGCAGTGCGCTTCGCGGCGCATCTCGACCCTGCCAAGCTCTACCAATTCGTGGCAGTCGAGGCTTTCCGAGACGAAACGTGCCAAGGCCCGTGGAAGGTGGCCTTCTCTTCGCTGCGCGGCGCCTACGCCACCGACAAGGCCGGCGCACTACGCATTGAGACCGTGACGCAAAGCCCGTTCCACGTCGTGCGTGGCGATGGCGGGGAAACGCCGATGCTGCGCATCCGAAACGCCGCAGGCGAAAGCGTCGCCGTGCGCGGAGTTCTCAAGACCACGGGTTTCCACGGGCGCGCTTTTGACATTCCGGCGAATGTCGCGCTTTCGGGAGGCGAGTCGGTTGACATCCCGATCGTGGCCGGAGAAGCGCTTCCGAAGGGCGTCTGGCGGATCACGGGCGATCTCGAGGCCGACGACGGCTCGAAAGTCGCCGTCAAGACGCGCTTTGCGGTCATGGACATCCACGAGCGCACGCCGAAGGTGCCGCGCGGACGCTTCCGCCTTGGCATCAACTGGCACATCGCGCGCTTTTCCGCCAAGGACCGTCGCCTCACCGCCGCCGCCATGGTCGCGTGCGGCGCCAAGCTCGCGCGCAGCGACATGGCCAGGATGGACCACATTCTGCCTTACGGCCCCAATAGCTGGAACTTCGACTTCACCGACACCCTCCTCGCCACCATCGAGGAGTGCGGACTGTCCATCGACGCCATCATCTTCTCCATCCCGCACTGGGCCGTGAAACCCGAAATGCGCACGAGCAGGGACTGGCGCATCTGGACGCGCTCGTGTCCCGTCCTCGGCGCTTTCGAACATTTCTGCGAAGGACTCGCCGCACGCTATGGCACTCGCATCGACTACTACGAGATCGGCAACGAGTGGGATCTCGGCTTCCACGGAACGCACGGCGAGGCCGTCGCCGTCCAGCGCGAGGCATACGAGGGTCTCAAGCGCGGCTGTCCCGACGTTTGCGTCATCCCCAACGGCTGGGCGCTTGCGAACGACGCCGAGATGGTCGTGCGCCACGGCAATCCCGGTTTGCACGAATACATGATGAGCAATGCGTCGGATTTCTACGACGTCGAAACCATCCATCTGCACAGGAACTTCGCGCAGTACGTCAAAATGATCCGCGACGAGTTTTTCGCGATGCGCGAACGGACCGGGACCTCGAACAAGCCCTGGTATTCGAACGAAACCGCGTTGAGCAGCCTCTGGGGCGAGAGCGCCGCCGCCATGGCGGTCTGGAAGAAAACGCTCTGGGCCTGGGCGCACGGAAGCGTCGATTACATCTGGTACAACCTCAAGGCGACAGGCTGGGATCCGCACGATTCCGAGCAGTGGTACGGCATGCTCTCGGCCGACTACTATCCACGAGAGACCTTCGTGGCGTTCTCGGCGCTGGCCTCGCTCGTGGGCGGCGGGGATTTCGTGCGCATCGTCCGCGAAGACGGCGGAGTGCATTGCCTTGAATTCGCGAAAGACGGACGGGACGTGCTCGTTTTGTGGAACGAAACCGCCTCGTCGGGCGGCGGCGCCGACGTGGCATTCGCAACCGATGCCGGAAAAGCCTGGCGCGTGGATGTCATGGGCAACAGAGAGGCGCTCGAAATCGTCGGCGGCAAAGTCGCGATTCCGATGTCCTCGGAGCCTTGCGCACTGGTGCTGGAAGGCGCCTCTTTCGCGGAAATCGACGAAGATTCGCTCGCCGCCGCGCTAGACGAGCCACTCCCCGGCGCAATCGCGATACCGAGAGTAGCCGCGCCGTCCGGCGCTACGGAAGGGACGCCTCCGACGTTCGTCCTCGACCGCCATGAGCAGGTCTTCGACTTCTTCGAGGCAAATCCGGCAGAAGTGGAACGTCTCTGGAAAGGGCCGCAAGATTGTTCGGCCGAAGTCCGGCTCAGCGTCGAGCCCGGCGGCCTGCGCGTCCGCGCCGACGTGCGCGACGACATCCATTGCCAACCGTATTCCGGCACTGAACAGTGGCGGGGCGACGACATTCAAGTCCTCGTCTCGTGGCAGGGGCTTGCCGGATTCTGGGAGTTCAATTTCGCGCATCTCGACGACGGCCGCCCGGATGCAAGCTGCACCCTTGCCCCTGCGGGCTTCGACGCCTCGGTTGCCGCAGCCGCCATCCCGCTCAAGACAAGCCGCGAAGGCAACATCACGCGCTACGACGCGCTCGTTCCGTGCAATCCGGCACTTGGCTTCGCCACAAACGCCCTTTCCGGCAACATTCGCTTCAACCTCATGGTGAACGACAACGACGGCTCCGGCCGCGATGCAACCATCGAGGCAAAGCCCGGAACCTTCCACTCAAAGGACATCACGGCCGCGCCTTGCGTCCGCGCACGGCCTCGATATGATGCCGACGCCGCGCTCCCGTCCGTGCAACCAATCTTCGTGAAACAACCGAGAGGACCTGACAATGAAATTCTCCAACGCCGTTGACGGCAATCCGTCGCAGATGAACTGCACTGCTCGGGCATGGACCGGGATATACGATGCGGACCTGTATTCGGAGGTGGTGCTGGACGAGGTCACGGACGAAAACCGGGCGACGTTCGTTGCCGACGCGAAAGACGCGGGCGTGGACGTCGTGTGGCTGGCCGTCCCCGACTTGTTCGTCGAGGGCGCGCGGAGACAGTCCTTGCTGCGCAAGCTCGCCGCGGAGATTCCGAACTTCGAAGCGGCCGGATTCTCCGTGGGCGTGTGGATCACCGGCTTCGGCTGGGGAGGCATCGAGGAGCGTCCGTTCTTCAAGGGATGCGTGAAGATCACGAATCTCGAGGGGAAACCGAATTGCGGAGCAGTGTGTCCGCTAGATCCTAAACTGAGACGCGCGCTCGCCGACAACGTGCGCGACGTCGCGCGCGCCGGCGCCAGGTTCATTCTGATGGACGACGACTACGTGCAGTCCGCGCGAGGCCTTGTCGGCTGCTCGTGTCCGCGCCACCTTGCGCTCGCGGCGGCGAAGTGCGGACGGCAGCTGGTCACGTGCGAGGACGTGAAGGCCGCGTTCACGGGCAAGCCGAACGCATTGCGCACCGCCTACCTCGACGTAGGCGGCGAGGTGGCGATCGGGCTGGCGCACGAACTGCGCCGTGCGGTTGACGAGGTCGATCCGGCGGTCGGCATGGGGCTTTGCGCCAGCTACACGCACTGGGACGTGGAGGGGTGCGACTTACCGGAACTCGTCGGCGCCTTCGCGGGCAAGGGGCGTGGTTTTCTGCGCATAACCGGCGCACCGTGGTGGAAGGACGCCAGGGGACTGCCCGGAACGGGACTTGCGGACATCGTCGAATCCGTGCGGCTGCAGTCGGCATGGACGCGAGGACTGGAAATGACGGTCATCGACGAGAACGATCCCTATCCGCGCAAAGTCTCGCAGGTGCCGGCATGGCGATGCGAGTTATACGATAAGGCCGTCATCGCTGACGGGCATCTTGGACGCCACAAGTACATGCTCTGCTATGGAGCCGACCGCTCGGAGCCGGGCTATCTGGAAGCGCACCTCGCGGACATGTCGGACGACCCCAAGTTGCGGCGCGTCTTCGCGGGCACGATGCCGTATGGCGTGAAGGTGGACTGTCCGCAGCACCGTCTGCGGGCGGCGGAACTGCCGGCGACGTTCATCGGCGAGGCGCGGTTGGCGGCGCTCTACTCCATGCCCGTGGAGGCGTTTGCCCTGCGGCGCAAGGGAATTCCGACGCGGTTCGACGGGCCGATCGCGTCCGACGAGCCACTGGCGGTGTCCGTCCGTGCGCCGACGCCGGACATCTACCAGATCGTCCACTGCGATCGGGCGAAGGGAGAGTATGCCGTGCTTCTGGAGAACATGGGCGACTCGCCGACGGACGTGAAAATCGTTGCGAAGGGCAGGGCGCACGTCCTCGCCAGCCTGCGCGGGGAGTTCGAAACCGTCCCCGACGGCCTCGCGCTCGCCGCCATGCCGCCCCACGCCTACGCGGCCGTGAGGTTCGCGCTTGCGGACCCCGGATCAAAATAAAGGGCAAAAGCGATGACCACGGCACTGCTTCTTCTCGTTGCAATGGGGTTCAGCTTGGTGCCCACCGGCGCCGTCGTCGGCCATATCGAGCGGCGCGGCTACAATCTCGCGCTCTACCAGATCTTCGGCTGTGCCGCGTGCGTGGTTGTTGGCCTGGCCGGGTGGGCTGCCTCTTCCGAGCCGTTTCTTCCGGATGCCTCCTGCCCGTTCGCGACACGCATCCTCGTTGTCGGCGGGCTTCTTGTCTGCGGCCTCTTTAACTACCTCATGATGGTGTTCATGGGACGGGCGATGAAGCGGGGACCGAATTCAATCGTATGGGCGATCATCCAGTCCGGTCTTGTCTATCCGTTCCTGATGGGGTGGCTCGTCTTCGGCGAACACGCCGGTTCTCGCCGTCTCTGCGGAATCGCCATGATTGTTGCAAGCATCTTTTTCTACGCCTCGCGGGGAGGCTCCTCGAAGGCCGCCGGAGATGTGGCAAGCCGTCCGCTTCGCGAATGGCTTCCCGCCGCTCTCCTTGGAATGCTTTGCTGCGGAATCAACCAGTGCGGCGCGAATCTGCCCTCCTATCTGGAAGGCGGAAAGGATTTTTCGCCGTCCTTCCGCACCTTGGCCGTCTATTCGAGCCTCCTCCTCTCGGCGCTGGCGCACCTTGCAATCCGGCGTCTTCGCGGACGGACTTCCGCGCGGCCGCTTCCCGGCGAACTCCGGGCACTTGCCGCCTATGCCGCAGTCCTGGGCTCGATCTCGTTCCTCACGAGCAGGTATCTTGCCTTCCCCGGACTTGACAGGCTCGAGCGTCTCGGCGCCGGATCCATGGGGTATCCGGTCGTGGTCGCCTCGTGCATCGTCGGCTTCTTCCCATACGGACTGCTTGCCCTGCACGAGCGCATCGACCTGCGTCAGTCCGTCGGCGCCGTCCTCGGCATCTCTGGCATCCTTCTCGGATGCATTCGGTGAGAAGAATCGAGGAGAGTCGAGAGGGATTGATAGCCCACATTTAGCCAGCCATTTTCCGCCTATTACGTAGAATCTCTCCGTTCACCTATTTGCGCCTTACTGCTTCCTTCCCGCACTAGCCGTTCCGCACCGTGGTCTTGCAATCTCGTTCCACTAGACCATGGTGCGGAAGAACTGCTTACTTTTCAACTTATATGCTAGACTACGGCGCGGACATCTTCGTCATCTGGAGCGTGGAGGGCGATCGGAAAGTCATGACAGACCCGGAAATCCGAAATGTACTCAAGCCGACAGACGACACCTGCTACGACATGTATGGCAACAGGATCGCGTCACCGAGGAACGGACGCCAGGTCAGCTTCACCGAAGCCCCGGTCTATCTGGTTGCCGGCGCGTCCTTCGCTGAAGAGGCCGCGTGGGGGCCGCCTTGGGCAATCGCCGCCGCATCGGAGCCGACGACGATTTACGCCAACGCGGCAGAGTCGCTGCTCTGGCACACCTCCTCCTTTGGCGGGACGACCCTCCGCTGGGACAAGCCCGAGGGGGCGACGAACGCCACGATTACCATCGAGGGCGACAACTACCGCCGCACCTGGACTGGTCTTACTGGCGAATCGCTTGAAGTCAGCCTCCCCGATGCCGACGGCACCAACGAGGACGTTTACACCATGACGATCGCCTTCGACGACGGCACAGTGAAGACGGCCTACCTCGGCGCCGTGACGGGTTGCGGTTCAAATGGATCGGCAATCTCCCCGCGCGCGAGGCTGTCCTCAACGCCCGAATGGCCGAGGTTCCAGAAAAAGGCCGTGATGGCGATACCGTTCGACGCAAGGGCGCTCACCGTGGACGGCGAGCCAGTTCCAGACCTGGACGGCTCCGCCGGATGGCGGCTGCTCAAGTCCGTTGGGAGCGATGCCGACGTTGAACTCTCCCTGACTCTTGACGGCGCTGCCGAACCGATTGACGTCACCCTTCGCGCCACTGGCGGCCCCTCAATGTTCATACTCCACTAGGGCGGTGTTGCGTAAGCCTATCCCCCATGTTGAAACATACACACATGGGGGCAAAAAAGAAAGGGAGACCCATAACGATAGTTCAACATATTCCCTAAAATAGAAATCCAAATAACTCGCCAAAACGTGCCGAAACTCTATTTCGTAACTCGCCAAAACGTGTCAAAACTCTATCCCGTAACTCGCCAAAACGTGCAGTGATCATTGATAGAAATCTGCGTTTGTGATATAATTTCTCTTGTGAATTTCAGGCAGGAGCAAGGCATGAGACGCAAGATTTACGACAGGCTTTTTGAGTGGAAGCGAAATGAGGCTTCCAAGACTGCACTTCTAATTGACGGCGCACGGCGCGTCGGCAAGAGCTACATTGCCGAAGAATTCGCAAGAAACGAATATCGGACACATGTCACAATAGACTTCGCCAAGGCGCCAAAGGAAGTTAAGGCGCTTTTCGAGAACTACCAAGACCGACTTGACACGCTTTTCCTAAAACTTTCCGAGTATTACGGAGTGAGGCTTCACGAACGGGATACTCTGTTCATATTTGACGAGGTGCAGATGTGTCCCAAGGCGCGGGAGTCCATAAAGCATCTTGTCGCGGATGGGCGCTACGATTATCTTGAAACGGGGTCGCTAGTCTCCATTGATGAGAATGTGCGGGAGATTGTGATCCCATCCGAAGAGATTCGAGTTAAACTGCATCCAATGGACTTTGAGGAGTTTCTTTGGGCGAAGGGCGACGACATGACTATGGATGCCATTCGCGGCCACTATGCCCGAAAGGAGCCAATGGGGGCGCTGCTGCACAGGAAGGCGCTTGATCTTTTTCGCGAATACATGGTTGTGGGGGGGATGCCGCAGGCTGTCGAGGAGTTTGTCAAATCTTCAGATCTCGGCAAGGTCGATGCCGTCAAGCGCAGGATACTGAAGCTCTATCGAGAGGACATAAGGAAACATGCGGGAAGATATGCCCTCAAGACGGAACTTGTATTCGATGGAATCGCGGCGCAACTTTCAAAGCATGAAAAGAAGTTCCGCCTCTCCGCGCTAGGGGCCAACGCACGCATGCGGGGATACGAGGACGCCTTTATGTGGCTGAAGGAGGCAATGGTGGTCAACGCCTGCTATAGGTCGACAGACCCAGGCATCGGGCTTGGCATCAACGCCGACCACGCCACGCTCAAGTGCTATGCGTCCGACACGGGACTTTTGGTGTCGCTTGCTTTCAGTGGAAGCCAGATTGTTTCCGAGCAGGTGCACAAACGACTGCTCTTTGATTCACTGGAACTTAATAAGGGCATGTTCGCGGAAAACATCGTGGCGCAGATGCTGACGGCAGCAGGACACGATCTGTATTTCTTCTCGTCCTCGCCCGTTGAGAAGTCCGATCGCATGGAAATTGATTTTCTGGTTTCCGTAGCCTCAATAGGGAGACGGCACAACATCCGCCCAGTTGAGGTGAAGTCCTCAAAAAGGTATGATCATGCGTCTCTTGACAAATTCACGGCGAAATATAGGGATAAGTTGGCCTCGCCGGTTGTCCTTCATGTAAAGGATTTGTCGGAAAAAGACGGCATCACATATCTGCCGCTCTACATGACTTCGCTTCTGTAGCCATACGGTGCGCCGACACGCGCCGTGCTGGCCTTTTGCGCCCCGCGCGGCGGTGTGGCTAAGAGGTTGGATTCCATTTTTAGGTGGATAGCCCGGTAAAAATGGAATAGGGATGATGATGCGGTTCTGTGTCTCGCCCTTTGTCGCAGTGGCGTCGGCAATCCTTGCATTTGGCGGAGAAATTGGTAGAATTGAATAATGAAAAACATACCATTCGCCATCCGTCTCTCAACTCTCGCCATCGCAGCCGCAGGCGCGGCTATCACGGCCCATTCCGCAATCGTCCCCGTTTCGCCAGTGGGCGGCGCGACCGTCTCGCTCGTCCCCGACGCGCAGAGAAAGGTCATGGAGCTGCCAACCCTTGGGGACCGCATCGCCCTCTTCCGGGAAGACCGTGAGCATGGCGGCAAGGTCATCCGCCACGACAGCTTCTGGCGCAAGGCTAAGCCCGTGGTCTTCACCTGGCAGGTGACCGGTGACGAGACCGGCCCGTGGAAGCTCGAGATTGGCAAGGACCCCAGCTTCAAGGGCGCCGATATTCGCTACATTGGCGTGAAGGACGTCGATCCGGCGACTGGGCGCGAAACGGACAAGGACGCCGAGGGGTTTGGCGGCAAGAGCGTTGTCTATACCGTGCCGCGCGCCAACCTTGAAGTCGGCCGCACCTACTACTGGCGCGTCACCGGTAGGGGCAAGCCGGATGTGGACAAGAAGATAGGGCCTTCCATTAGCTCGGAAATCGCCACCTTCGCCACCGAAGACCGCGCGCCGCGCTGGATCGAGATCGAGGGCAAGGTCGGCAACATGCGCGACTTTGGCGGCTGGCGCACCACCGATGGCCGCCGCGTCCGCCAGGGCATGGCTTTCCGCGGCCAGGGCCTCAACTACAACTCCGTCACGGGCGAACACCAGGGGCGCAACCGCCTCACCGTGGAGGATGTCAATTACATGACCAAGACCCTCGGCATCATTACGGACCTCGACCTCCGCAGCAAGGGTGAGACAGTTGACATGGTGGAGTCGCCCCTGGGCCCGTCGATTCACTTCATCGAGTATTCCTCGCCCTGCTACAAGGGCATCTTCACCAGCGACGGCAAGAGGAAGATGGCCACGAACGTCCGCGTGTTCTGCGATCCGTCCAACTATCCGCTCTATTTCCACTGCATTGGCGGCGCGGACCGCACCGGCTCGCTCGCCTACATGCTGCTGGGCGTCCTGGGCGTCAGCCGCCACGACATCGAGACGGACTGGGAATCGACCTTCTACCCGAACATCCCCGATGACGTCCACGAGAAAGAGCCGGACTTCTGGTGCCGCGAGTCGCACTTCAACGACGGCCTCATGAAATACGGCAAGGACGGCGACACCTGGCAGCGCCGCATCGAACTCTACCTCATGGACTGCGGCATCACGGAAGCTGAAATAGCCCGCCTCCGCTCGATACTGCTAGAGTAAGAGACGATTACCCTTCACTCTTAACTCGTCTAACTCTTCTCAACCACCGGTATCGTGGAGACGCCGTCGGGGATGACGGCGATTTTGGAGTCGGGCGAAGTGAGGGCGGTGGCCATGTCCAGAGCCTCTCGGAGGTTGGACGCCGCTAGCAATCCCATGGAGCGCAGCAGGGCGTGGTCGCAGTCGCGCGTCACCACTATCACGCGGTTGCGGCAGAGGATGCGCGCCAGAATCTGCGCCTCCCACTGGTCGGGCTGGGTCTTGTCGCTCGGGACCTTGGCGATTTCGTCCAGCAGGGCCTTGGGCGAGGCGGCGCCGGAGAGCATCTTGTAGAAGGCCTCGCCGCCATGGCCGTCGCCGCAGGCCGAAGAAATCACGATCACGCCGCCCTCGCGGCAGGCCGCTTCGCCGGCGGTCATTCCCTTGACCGTTTGATAGACGTTCTGGTCAAGCGGGTGGCCGCCGTTTGAGGTCACCACGATGTCCGCCTCCGGAACCTTGACGCGGCAGACGCCGCCTAGGAAGGCGCATCCGGCCGCGTGCGTGGGGCGCTCCGCGCCGGCGAAGGCGCGCACGATCTTCTTTTCGGGGTTGATGACCACGTTCAGCACAAAGGCCAGCCGCGCCTTCTCCGCCGCATAGACCATGTCGCGGTGGATTGGGTTGCCGTCGAGGCTGCCAGTCCGCGCCTTCGGGTCGGCAATGAATGCGGCGCAGTGGTTGGCGAGAACCGTCACGCGCGAAGCCACGCCGGGGAGGATGCTCTTGCGTCCGCCGGAGAAGCCCGCGAAGAAGTGCGGCTCGATGAAGCCTTCGGAAACGAGCAAGTCGGCCTCCATGGCTACGCGGTTCATACGCAGCCGCCCGCCAGACGGCAGAAGCCCGGCGTCAACCATGGCGGAGTCGTCGCGGGAGTCATGCATCACGATGCGCTCGTGGGCGACGACCTCCTCGCCCAGCTTCTCCACCAGCTCCTCGCGGCGCGAGGGGCGGTGGCAGCCGGTCGCGACGAGGAGGGTGATGTCGATACCCGGATTGAAGCGCTTCAGACGCTCCAGCATTGGCGGGATGAGGAAACGCGAAGGAACGGGGCGCGTGTGGTCGCTGATGATGATCACGGCGTTGCGTCTGCCTTTGGCCAGCTCCTCAAGGGGCGGCGAGCCGATTGGGGCGTCAAGGGCACGCTTCACTTCGGCGGCCTGGTCGGCAGCCGCCTCTGGCACTGGCGCAAAGAACTCGCCCAAAAACCTCTCGGGGGCCACTTCGGCCTCCATGCACCCGCGTCCGTAGGGAACTCTTGCAATCATCTTGTCCATCTTCTAAAATCCTCAAATGCGCATATCATTCTACCATATTCAGAAAGCAGAGCCGCGACGGCCGAGGCGTGAAAAGAGAGGTGCCGCAAAAAAAAACCTTGCAAAAAAAGAGAGGGTGTGGTAGTATATTTATCGTTGTTTTTGCGCCTCTAGCTCAATTGGATAGAGCATCTGACTACGGATCAGAAGGTTGCAGGTTCGACTCCTGCGAGGCGCGCCATCACCCGATGCGGGGTGGAGCAGCCCGGCAGCTCGTCAGG
>JAEEGH010023247.1_pt1 | contig 12622 bp, 12 predicted proteins | sample 9134181 | NCBI WGS metagenome assembly JAEEGH01 (sample SAMN16246544, study PRJNA631951) | gut metagenome | biome: gut microbiome; feature: rumen; material: DP-attached | host: Bos | place: Iran: Karaj | collected 2018-10 | reverse complement strand
AGGTCAATGGCAAGGCCTTTTGCGACTGTAAGGCCAGTGGTGGTATCTGCATCAAGCAGGAACTGCTCAGAAATGGTGGGAAGGCGAAACCCAGTCGGTTGACGTATGAATGCGAGGTGATGTCGGTAATTCATTACGACGGCTTGGTGTTTTTTAGGGTTAAGGTACCTTTATCATTAGAGAGGGAGGTAAAACGTCCGGGCGGCTTTGTGTTTGTACGCCGTAAAGATGCGGTTTCCTGGTACGATGTCCCCATCTCCGTACAATTTGAGGAGATGATGGTGGGCAGCATAGGAATGACGCTACTTTTTCGTGGTGTTAAGACGAACCAGTTCAAGGACTTGGCCGAGGGTGACACGCTGCTGCTACGCGGCCCGTTCAACAACGGCCTGTTAGGATTGCAGCATCTGGAAGCGCAACAATCGAGTCGCTGCCTGATACTGACCAAGGGCATTGGTTTATTGCCATCGGTATCCGCAGTGATGTATCTACAATCAAGACATAACGAAACAGAATTGTATGTTGACGAAGGAAACTTCTCACCTTCCATCCTGAAGTTCCAGCTCGATCTGTTTGAACTTCCATACAGACCTTTGACTCTGCTTGATGACGATAGTGAGCTCAGCACATCTGCCAAGCACCTCATCAGGCGATTCGTGACTGATGGCGGCAGTCTGATTCATGTCGGCGCTTCGGAATATGTGATACACCAGGTGGCCGCCTATCTGCAATATATCGGCAGCAGTCATGTAAAGCTCTCGGCTTGCAACAATGCCAAAATGTGTTGCGGCGAAGGTGTGTGCGGCGCATGCACGGAAATAACTGCCGACAGACGGGTCATTCATCATTGTAAAGAACAAGTAAAAATAAAATAAACGTTATATGAGAGTTATTATCATAGGAGGCGGATGGGCTGGTACAGCCGCTGCGATAGCTGCAAGAAAAGCTGGCGCCGAGGTTTGTCTGATAGAGAAAACAGATATGTTGCTGGGATGTGGCAATGCAGGTGGAATCATGCGTAACAACGGTCGGTTCACGGCTGCCGAAGAGATGATTGCACTGGGAGGCGGCGAACTGTTCCAGTTGATTGACCGCATTGCGCTGCACCGCAACGTGGAGTTCCCTGGTCATCATCACACCACACTCTATCCGGTCAACACCATCGAGGCACATGTTCGTAGGCTGGTTTTGGAAATGGGCATTGATGTACGCTGCTCTACACACATCTGCGATGTAGCGTGTGATAACAATCGGTTGGAAGGTGTCTATTCCGACTCTGGCGACCTTTTCGAAGGTGATGTCTTCATTGAGACTACAGGCAGTGCCGGTCCAATGGGTAACTGCTTGAAATACGGCAATGGCTGCTGCATGTGCGTGCTGCGCTGCCCAGCCTTTGGTCCGCGCATCAGCATCACTGAGCGTTGTGGAGGTCAGGATTATCAGGGCGAACGCCAGCCCGACATGTTCGGTGTGTTCTCTGGATCGTGCAAGGTGTCGAAAGAGAGTCTGTCGGCAGCGTTGCAGGAAGAATTGAACAGCAAAGGTGTAGCCTTGATACCACTTCCTAAGGAGGAGATCAATTACGACAAACTGAAGATTAAGGCCTGTAAGCAATATGCCATCAAGGATTTCTCTGAGAATATGATCCTACTCGATACTGGCGACGCCAAGCTCATGACCAGCTACTATCCCGTCGAGAAGTTGAGGCGGCTGCCCGGCATGGAAAATGCCCGTTACGTGGATCCATGTGCTGGCAGCAAGGGCAACTCCATACGTTACCTCTCAGTAGCCTACCGCTCAAATGCCATGACTGTGGATGGTATCAGCAACCTGCTTTGCGCCGGCGAGAAAAGTGGTCTGTTTATAGGTCACACAGAGGCCATTACCACGGGAACCTTGGCTGGTCACAATGCTGCACGACTGACTGCCGCCAAGCCCTTGCTGACACTGCCGCAGACTCTTGCCGTAGGCGACCTCATTGCAGCGGCTAACAGTGCTATCAAGGAAAGGCACGACACCATGGAGCGCTTTACCTTCTCAGGAGGAAACTACTTCAACCGCATGAAGGAAAAGCAGCTATACACCACCGACATTGAAGCCATCAGGCAGCGGGTGGAACAGGCTGGACTACTGGGAGTGTATAATGAACATGTGTAGCTATTAAAATGCGTTCCTATAAGGTTGACATAGAAGTCTTTGAGCGAATGCCTGTTGCAAGGGCTGTACTAGCCCAAAGCATCCCAGCCATTGTGGCTCAACTGATAGTTCTTCTCTACAACTGGGCCGACACTTTTTTCCTGGCACGACTGAACAAGCCGGAACTGGTGGCGGCGGCTACCATTGTACTGCCCCTCTATCTGATGCTGACCGCCATCGGCAACCTGCCTGGAGTTGGCGGCGGAAGCCAGTTTGCAAATCATCTGGGCAAGCACGATTATACAGGGGCGCAACGCGTGGCATCGATCACCTTCTGGATGGGTATGATACTGGCATTGGTATGCTGTTTGTCCTTTCCGTTGTATAGCGACATGCTACTGAGCCTCATCGGTGCCAACGAACGAACCCTTGCCCCCGCCCAGGAGTATGCGTTCTGGGTGATTACCATCGGCGGCATACCGGTCATCATGAATCTCGTGCTTGCCAATATGGTCAGAGCAGAGGGCATGGCACTCCAGGCTTCCATCGGCATCTCGGCAGGAGGTATATTGAATTGCCTGCTCGATCCTCTGCTCATGCTGCCGAGCATGGGTAATATGGGTATTGTTGGTGCAGGTATCGCCACGGCAGTATCAAACATGGTTTCGGTATTGTGGCTGATTGTCGTCATCTGGCGTCGCCGAAAGACTGGTGTGCTGACCTTTGCACCACAGCTTCTGCGCTACACTAGGCACTATATAGGCAGCATTGCCAAGGTAGGTTTCCCATCATCTATACAATATATGCTGACGGTGGTTGCCGTAGCAGCCCTGACACACTTTGTTGCCCAATATAACACTGAGGCAACAGCAGCCCTTGGCATTGTGAAACGGCTTGACTATCTGCCGCTCTACTTTACCATCGGACTTTCTCAAGGCATCCTACCACTGCTTGCCTACAACCACTCGTCGGGCAACGTTGCCCGGCGCAATCACGTGTTCAAGTGCGGCTGTATCATTTCGTTCGGATTTGCCATGCTGTGCTTCACTGTCTTTGAAATTTGGGCATACCAATTGGCCATGCTGTTCACACAGGAGTCGCTCACGGTATCATACATCGTACCTTTTCTCCGGATACAGGTAGTAGCCATGCCATTCATGGCGGTGTGCTATCCCTCCATCACGCTCTTTCAAGCTATGGAGCGTTCACGAGAGGCCCTTATCTGCAGTATCCTGCGAAAAGGTGTTGTCGATATTCCCCTGCTCATTGTCATGAATGCGCTATGGCCTTTGTTCGGCTGCATGTGGGTGCAGCCGATAGTTGATTTCACTTCAATGTTGGTTGCCTTTTACTTTGCCTCTAAGATTCGGGCTTCGCTTGTGTCATAAAGGGCGCTCCTTCCCCCTCTATTTTATACCTTAGACTCTGTACCCGAAGGATTGCGCTTCAGTTCTTCAATCATATCACTGATCTTATGGAGTTCACGAGTGATACGGATGTTCTGCGGACAATGAGGCTCGCACTGATGACAGCCGATACAATGGTCTGGCTGACGCTCACGCGGTACGACCCGATCCAGGGATATGAGATACTGGCGACGATGCTGGCGATACTCCTGATCACCTGCACCCATCGGCAATGATCCTTCATTCTTGCACTTATTATAATGGATGAAGATAGCTGGTATATCGATGCCATAAGGACAAGGCATACAATACTTACAGTCGTTACAGGGAATGTTCTCCAGACCGACGATCTTCTGGGCTACTTCCGTATCGAGATAACGCATCTCCTCATCAGACAACGGAACCAATGGACAATAGGACAGCAGATTGTCTTTCAGATGTTCCATATAGGTCATACCCGACAGGACGGTCAGCACTCCTTCTGGCGTACCTGCATAACGGAAAGCCCATGAAGCGACACTGCGTTCAGGGGCATGACTCTTCAGTTCAGTAGCCAGATACTGCGGCAGATTTGCCAAACGACCACCTAACAGGGGTTCCATGATGACAGCAGGGATGTCACGTTTCTGCAACTCTGCATAGAGGTAACTCGCATCAACATTACGGTCATTGATCTCGTTGGCATAGTCCCAGTCGAGGTAGTTCAACTCTATCTGCACGAAGTCCCAGTGGTATTTATCATGCGTTGCCAGCACCTGATCAAACACCTCCTGTTTACCGTGGAACGAGAAGCCGAGGTTACGGATACGACCTGCTTCGCGCTCTTTCAGCAGATAGTCAATCATACCGTTATTGATATAACGACCCTCGAACTCTTCCAAACTACCGCCAACAGAGTGCAGCAGATAGTAGTCGAGATAATCCACCTGTAACTCCTTCATGGAGTTATGATACATCTCCTTTGCCTTGTCGAAAGCCCAGTAGTCGCGATTGAAGTTCGAGAGTTTCGTTGCCACGAAGTACTCACTACGTTGATGACGACTCAAGGCAATACCCGTACAATGTTCCGACTTACCCTGACAATAGACAGGAGAGGTGTCGAAATAGTTCATGCCGTGTTCAATGGCGTAGTCAATCTGCTTGTTGATCATTTCCTGATCAAACTCATCACTGTTGTCAACCTTCGTCGGCAGGCGCATCATGCCATAGCCTAAGATGGAGACTTTCTCCTTGGTCTTAGGATTCTCACGATAAGTCATCTTGCCCACAGGGGGCTCCACCTGATTCTTATAATCCTCAGAAGCCTGACTCTCTGCCTTATTGCCTTTCTTACAACCAGCAAGTGTGGCAGCAGTGGCTACAGTACCAGCTCCAAAGAGCTTCAGGAATGAACGGCGTGATATATTCTTCTTTTCCATAATGTATCCTCTTTATTAAATATGTTTATGTACTTCATGTCCCTCAACGTAGATGGCCGAGAACGGACGCGACGGACAGACATACTCACAGGCGCCACAACCGATACAGGCAGCCTCATTAATGGCAGGAACCATCGGAGACTCCTCTTTATCCGGATCGAGCGGCACCATCTCAATAGCACCAGAAGGACAATGGCGGGCACAGTTACCGCACTCCACTTCATCCGTCAGCACCACACAGTTCTTCTTAATCCAGACAGCATGACCGATCTGAATCGATGATTTCTCTGGCTTATCGACCTTCTTAATGGCTCCAGCAGGACATACCTCCGAACAACGTGTACATTCCGGACGGCAATAACCATGCTCGTATGACATCAAAGGCAACATCAGATGCATCAGATCAGATGATGGACGAAGTACCTGATTAGGACATTCCGAGACACAGAGTTGACAACCCGTACAACGTGTTGAGAGATTCTGGAACGAAAGCGAACCTGGAGGGGTCAGCGGTATCTGACGCTCAGGAGCCACCTTATCCTCGATATCAGCCAAACCGCCATCCATCAGTTTCTCCTTCTTCTGAGCCATCGCCGCTGTTGTTACCAGAGCAGAGGCCAGAAGGAATGAGCGCTTAGAGGTATCGACTGGACTAGAACTACTAGGACCACTAGTTCGACTAGTCTGACTAGAATACTTCAGAGCCCCAAACTTACAACTGTCGATACAGTTACCACACACCACGCAACGGCTATAATCCACCGTGTGAGTCTTGAAGTCGATACAAGCAGCCTTACAGTTCTTCGAACAGAGGGAGCAGTTCTTGCACTTATCCTCATCAAAACGGATCTTCAACCATGAGAAACGGGCAAAGAAGGAGAGGATGGTTCCCACAGGGCAGATCGTATTACAATAAGTACGTCCACCTCGCCATGCCAATACAAAGAGCACCACTAAGGTTACGGCAGCGATGATAAATACAGGTAAGGAGCGCATCCAGGTATCCACACTATAGAAAGCATAGCTCTCATAATGTTCTGCCACCATCGCCAACAGGTTATTGCCGAATTTCCAGATAGGCTGGAAGATCATTGTGGCTATACGACCATAGGCGCTATATGGTGCCAGCAACTGGAACAATGAACCCACACCAGACACACCGGCAATGACAAACACCATCAGCATCGGATAGCGCAGCCATTTCAATTCTGCGGAGTAACTGTACTTATTCTTCTTCCGATGGAATCGGGCCAAGACATCCTGAAAGATGCCTAAAGGACAGATCACGGAGCAGTAGATACGTCCGAAGACGAGCGTCAGTAGGACAAGTGCCACAACGACAATGACATTGAGTGCCATCACGGCGGGCAGGAACTGGATCTTAGCAAGCCAGCCCAGCCAACAATGCAGCGTCCCCGTGAAGTCGAGGAAGAGCAAGGTTATCAGTACGAGAACCACTGCTGCAAGGATTGTTCTGATTTTACGTAACATAGTTCTATATTTGTTTAGTTTCACTTTTTTATCCGTTTAGTTTCACGATCAGGATGCTCAGTTCATAAAGCAACCAGATCGGCAGAGCAACAACGAACAGCGTGAAGGCATCTGTCGTCGGCGTAATGATCGCTGCAACCATCAGAATGACGACGATAGCGTGGCGTCGCCACTGCCCCATCATCCGAGCATTCAACAGTCCCATCTTCCCTAACAACCAGCTGACTACTGGCAACTCGAACACGATGCCCATCACAAAACTCATCGTCATCAGGGTGTCCATGTAAGACTGCAGGGTCAGCATATTCGCAACGTCGGGACTCACCTGATAGGTTCCCAGAAACTTCACCGTCAAAGGGAAGATGAGCAGGTAGTTCAGTAGCGTTCCCAACATAAACATCAGGTAGCCGCTGCCTACTAAGACGGTCGCATAACGCCTTTCGTTGTCATAGAGCGCTGGTGAGACAAATCGGAACAGCAGATAGAGGATATAAGGCAGTGCCACCAAGAGGCCGGCATATACCGAGGTCTTCAGGTGGATCATAAACTGTTCCGTCAGCCCCGTGTTCATCAGATGAATACTGAACGGCTCCACGCCCATCAGTCTATAAGTGATGAATTCGCTGGAACGCGGTGCCAGCACAATGGCAAACAACTCGTCCTTCAGACAGAAAGCAGCCACTGCCACCAACAGCGTCACGACGAGCATCCTGATGATCACCCCTCGCAGTTCGTCAAGATGATCCCAGAACGTCATGGGCTGAGAATCACTCATCCTTCTTTTCTTCCTTCTTATCTTCTTTGAGATCCGCCACCTCGTTCATCCCATCCTTAAAACTCTTCACACCTTTTCCGAGTCCCTTCATCAGTTCAGGGATCTTCTTGCCGCCAAAGAGCAACAGGATGATAAGGGCGATGACCAGTATCTCTTGAAATCCTAATCCAAACATTACTTTATCCAGTTATTAGTTCTGCTTGCAAATATACGAATTATTTCCGTTATCACAAACATTTTCTATGATTTATTAACATATCAATATGTCACATAGGGCAAAAGTCGCTCTATTGCCGCCTGTGGAAAGTCTTTTAGCAGTCTTAAATCCTGCAAACTTTTGATCGGTCCGTGCAGGCGGCGATAATCGGTAATATCCTTCGCCTGATAAAAATTGATATAAGGGTGACGTTTCAGTTCATTCAAGGTCAGTTTATTGACATTCAACTTCTGCGGAGTGGCTCCCTCAACAACGAGAAAGCGTTTGGACTCTGCAGGAAAATTCTCGATTTCATCGAGTTGATCAACGTTTACATATCCTCCCAGACGTTGTCCATACTGTACGATCTTTCTGGCAAAATATGGACCGATGCCAGGTACTGTCATCAGTTCTGTGGTGTCAGCCGTATTCAGGACCACATGCGCCGTCTCTGCAATCTTCTGAGGATAATGATGCACAAACGTGGTGTCATGCTTAGCAGTGGCTGATGCGCTTTCCTTTACCAACGTCGCAGCAGGCAGGTAATCCGATGAGATACGGATATAAGGTTCCAATTCACGATACTCCTTCACTGTCAAGCCATAGAGGCGGGCAAAGTCAGTCTTCTCACGATAGATACCACCAGCTGCACGGTATTTATAAATATTCCTAATCTGCCAAGTCTGAAGCCCCAACCGTCGTAATTGGGCACTGTCTGCCGTATTGGGGTCAAAAAAGAAACGTTCGACCTGCCGAGTGGGAAGAGAAGAGTTGCTGACATTTCTAACATGGCTAGAATCTCTAGAAGTTCCAGAAATACTAGAAGTACTGGGACTACCAGTGAATAAGATTATTCCTAATGCTATCACAATCACAGTCAGTAAGGCGAGTATCACCTTACGATCGGATTTCTGAAGATAAAAGAATTCCCGCATCATAGAATGCCGAACTGATGGAGGAAAATCAAGAGGATGCAGATGGGCACAATAAAACGAATGGTAAAGCGCCATACATAGAAAAAGGAGTGGCCGATCGTTCCGCCATTTGTAAACTCATCCCTTAACAGTTTCTCACTCACAAACCATCCCAGCATAATACTCGTCAGGAATGCGCCTGTCGGCAGCATCAGTTGGGCTGTCAGGAAATCACAGAAATCCATCAGTGACATTCCGAAGAGTTGTAATCCGCTATAGGCACCAACAGAGAACGAGCAGAATATAGCCAACAATGCACAGACGGATGTCAATATCCAAGCAGCATGCTGGCGCGAGATCTTCAATTCCTCATGGAAGAAGGCCGTACCTATCTCATGCATAGAAACCGTGGAGGTCAGCGCTGCAAACACCAACAAAGCATAGAACATAATAGAGATGACATAACCCACCACAGGCATCCCACTGAATGCCTGTTGGAACACATTAGGTAATGTGATAAATATCAACGACGGTCCACTATCTGGCTGTACACCCACGGAAAAGGCTGCAGGAAAGATCATCAGACCAGCCAGGACGGCAATACCTGAGTCGAGTAATGCAATCTGAGTGGCAGAACCCAACAGATAAGTATCGCGTTTGAAATAGGAGCCATAAGTACACAGGCAGGCTGTTCCCAGACTCAGGGAGAAGAACGCCTGTCCTAAAGCCTCCAGAAATACATTCGTACTCACCTTCGAGAAGTCGGGCTTCAGCAAAAAAGAGATTCCCTTCTCTGCACCAGGCAACAGACAAGAGGCCACCACAATGATGATCAACAACAGCAGGAGCAGTGGCATTAACAGTTTGGCAACCCGTTCAATCCCTTTATTCACACCACGTGCCACCACGAAATGCGTGATCAATACGAAGACCACAGCCCACAGACAAGGCCAGAACGGATCACTGGAGAAAGTCTTGAAGTAGTTGACGACATAGGCTGCATCGCCATTCAACTGACCAACAATCGATGCATACAGATACTGCAGGCACCAGCCAGCCACTACTGCATAGAAACCCAGGATGATCGTAGATGTCAGAATACCCAGATAACCGATAAACCGCCACCTCCGATGCCCCATACTTGCATAGGCACGGGCAGCATTCGCCTGTGCATAGCGACCTATCAGGAACTCGCTGGTCATACCAGGAATGCCCAGTAGCAACACGCATCCGAAATAAACCAGAATAAAGGCCGCTCCTCCATTCTGCCCTGTCATAAAGGGGAAACGCCATACATTACCCAAACCTACAGCCGAACCTGCCGTAGCAAGGACTATGGCTATTTTACTACCGAATACGCCTCTTCCCTCCATTTAAAGCAGCCCAAACTGACGAAGGAAAATAAACAAGATACAAATGGGACACACATATTTCACCAGGAAGAGATAAATATGGAACAAACCACCATTATCAAGTGTTCCCCTATTGGTGAATTCATCGCGCACAATCTTATGGGGCACAAACCAACCAATCAGGATGCAGGTTAGGAAGCCCACGATAGGCAAGAACAACTGTCCTGTGACAAAGTCGAAGAGACTGAATAGTGACATACCAAAGAAGTGGTAACGCTCCACAGCACCCAGAGAAAGGGAACAGAAGATGGCTAAAAACATGCAACTAATAGCGACAATCAAGGCTGCACTCTTACGGGTGGTTCCCATCTCCTCTTCCAGAAATGCCGTACTCACCTCATGCAATGACATCAAAGACGTCAAGGCTGCCATTGACAGAAGGATATAGAACAGCATGGCTATGATGTAACCCAAACCAGGAATAGCACTAAAGGCCTGTTGGAATACATTGGGCAAAGTAATAAAGAGCAACGAGGGACCACTGTCAGGATTCGTACCTACAGAAAAAGCAGCAGGGAAGATAACCAAACCTGCAAGTAATGCCACTAAGAAATCAATGATACCGATCTGTATAGCAGAACCAGGCAAATTGGTATGTTTAGAGAAATAACTGGCATATGTACAGATACAGCCCATGGCGATGCTGAGGGAATAGAACGACTGTCCGAGAGCAGCAAGGAACACGTCGCCATTCACCTTTGAGATATCAGGACTCAGTAGGAATTCTATACCTTTATCTGCATTAGGCAACATGCAAGAGGCCACCACGATGATCAGCAATAAGATAAAGAGGATAGGCATCATGAATTTTGAAGCCCGCTCAATACCATCACGCACGCCGTTCTCAATAATCAGATAAGTAGCCAGGAGGATAAGGAATGTCCAGAACACAGGCTTGACCGGATCCTGAGAGAAAGTCTCAAAATAGGACTGGATGAATGCCGGATCGCCTTGCAGTTTTCCAAGGAACGAGGCCCACACATATTCGAGACACCAGCCCGAGACCACTGCATAGTAACTTGAAATCAGGAAACCTGTCAACACACCCATATAACCGATCAATGTCCAGGCAGAGCCACCCGAGATCTTACTGAAGGCGCGGGCCGTGTTAGCCTGTCCATGACGGCCGATAATGAACTCACTAATCATACAGGGGATGCCAAGCAACAACACGCAGAAGATATAGATGATAATGAACACGGCTCCACCGTTCTGACCCGTCATATAGGGGAAACGCCAGATATTACCCAATCCCACAGCAGAACCCGCTGTCGCAAGAATCACACCAAGTTTACTGCCGAAACTTGCTCTTTCCAGTTTTGACATATGCACTTTTCTCATAATTCGTTGCAAAAGTATAAATAATTTCTTAATTTTGCAGCAAAATTATAAGTAAATATGCATTTTTTGTTTCATTTATTGAAAAAATACCCGTTTTCAACCTTCTGTATCGCACTGATATGGATACTCTCTTTTGTTCCGTTTTTTCCAGAAACGCCACTCGACAATGTGGAATTCATCGACAAATGGATTCATGTCATCATGTATGGAGGCACCTTCACCATACTATGGATAGAATACATCCGGAAGCATCAGTCGCCTGATTACGAGAAACTCTTTTTCTGGGCATGGCTGATGCCTGTCGCCATGAGCGGCATCATCGAACTGCTACAGGAATACTGTACAGGGGGAACAAGAAGTGGAGAATGGCTTGATCTGGCAGCCAACAGCACGGGCATCACCCTTGCCGCTGTTATCGGTCTTCTGATTTATTCTCTGGCCAGGAGGTAAAGGGACACTTCGTCAGATAGGCATTGTAATAACGGCGATCACCTGTAACTTCCTGTCCGATGAAATCAGGTTCTTCGTAAGACTCCCCTTCAGAGTGGAGTTCCACCTCAGCCATGACCAGACCTTCATTCTCACCGTGAAACTCATCCACCTCGAAGGTATGCGAGCCGCTTTTCACCAGATAGCGCACCTTGTCAATGCTGCCTGGCTCACAGAGTTTCATCAGCTCCTGAGCCTCGTCGAGCGTGATCTCTTTCTCAAACTCATAACGACTCATACCCTTCTCATCCGAAGGACCTTTGATGGTGAGGTAACCGCGGTCGTCACGGATACGCACCCTGACAGTGCGTCCGTGACTACTGCAGATGTAACCTTGTTGGATGTGGCTGCTACTGAAAGCCTGCCTTTTGTAATCTGCATGACGGACCAGGAACTTACGTTCTATCTCCAGTCCACTCATGCCTTAGGCAACGATCCAGATAGAATAGACAACAAACAGGATAGCCAGAACTATCAGTACACCGAAGATCCACTCAAGAATCTTCTTGCCACCTTCTTCCTGCTTCTTCTCATAAGCCACTTTCTTAGCGGTTGACTTTGTCGCTTTTGCAATTTGTGCCATAATCGTAATTTATTATTTTGTTATTGTTCTTCGTCATTCACAGGGAACTCCATCAGATAAGCCTTGATGAACTCGTCGATCTTACCATCCATCACACCATCGACATCTGTCGTCTGGTAGTTCGTACGATGATCCTTAACACGACGATCGTCAAAGACGTAGGAACGGATCTGACTACCCCACTCGATCTTCTTCTTACCAGCCTCGATCTTTGCCTGCGCCTCCAGACGTTTCTTCATGGCACGATCGTAGAGTTGTGATTTCAGCAAGGTCATGGCGCGCTCCTTATTCTTGGGCTGGTCACGAGTCTCCGTATTCTCAATGAGAATTTCCTCTTCCTCTCCTGTATCAGGATCCGTGTACCAATAGCGCAGACGTACACCTGATTCCACCTTGTTCACATTCTGTCCACCAGCACCTGAGGAACGGAACGTATCCCAAGAGAGTTTGGCAGGATCGAC
>JAEEGH010023241.1_pt1 | contig 12623 bp, 14 predicted proteins | sample 9134181 | NCBI WGS metagenome assembly JAEEGH01 (sample SAMN16246544, study PRJNA631951) | gut metagenome | biome: gut microbiome; feature: rumen; material: DP-attached | host: Bos | place: Iran: Karaj | collected 2018-10 | reverse complement strand
AACTAACCTTACTCTGGATACTGCAATTGCTTGCCTTATCCTTTTGTCTTCTTTCCTTCCCTTTTAACTGTCAAACATCTTGACGCTTGCGTTTTTTTGTTTGCGCTGTTGTGCGTCGGTGAGAAAGGAATATATACCATTTAGTATTTTACGTCAACACCTGTAAGGCTTTTTTTTAATATTTTTTCAAAATGAATTATTTCCTTTAATTAAAAGGATTTACATCAATTCGTAAATTTTTTATTTTAATTTTTTTTTGAAATTTATTAAAAATTCTGGCAAAAAAACTTTTTTTTACTGAAATTCTGGTTAAATTCGGCTGAAATACCCGTTAATTTTCTCAAATTGAAGGGGAAAATACTGTTGGAAACTGATAATTTTTCGTTTTATTTGAATAAATAATTTGTTATATATTAAAAATGTCTTTTTTTTTGCACATTTCATGCTGCCAGAGAATTGATTTGAATGGATAAAAAAGTTTTGTTTTGAAAAAATCTAAAATGAACGCCTAAATTCATATAGAACAGGCAAATCAAAGAAAGGAATCTATCACATTCAGCATATCAATTCTTATCATAGTATGCTCAAAAACTTTATTGGAAGATTCAAAGGTGTTTCGACAAAATATTTGAACAACTATCTTATCTGGAATAATATACTTAATTATAGTAAAGAAACTTGGACCGAAAAGAAAAATACTTTTGAAACATTTGTATTTACAACTGATAAAAAGATATTGAGCAAAAATGTTCCAGTAAGACCAGCGTTACCTACACTTGGATAAAAGGGAGAAAAACATGACACAGACAGAACAGCAGAAAGCAGCAAAGAAGTTTAGTGAAGAATGGAAAGGTAAAGGTTATGAAAAAGGAGAAAGTCAAAAGTTCTGGCTTGATTTGCTTTGCAATGTATTTGGAGTTAAGGACTTTGCTTCATTCATAACTTTTGAAGATCAGGTAAAACTCGACCATACATCTTTTATTGATGGATATATTGCAAGGACTAAAGTTCTTATTGAGCAAAAAAGCATAGATAAAGACCTTCGCAAGCCGATTGAACAATCAGATGGTACCCTTCTCAATCCATTTCAGCAGGCTAAACGCTATATAACAGAGCTGCCGGTGTCAAAACATCCTCGTTGGGTTGTAACAAGCAATTTTAAATCTTTTCTTGTTTATGATATGGAACAGCCGAACGGAGAGCCGGAAGAAATTCTTCTGGAAAATCTTGAAAAAGAGTTTTATAGACTTTCTTTTATTGCAGACGAGGGAAGTGTTCATTTAAAAAAAGAGCTTGAAATCTCAAAAAAAGCCGGCGACATTATCGGAGAGATTTACGATGCAATTCTTAAACAGTACAAAGATGCTGATAATCCAAGTCCAGCAACATTAAAAAGCCTTAATATGCTTTGTGTCCGCATTGTATTCTGTCTTTATGCCGAAGATGCAGGAATATTCGGACATAAATCTATTTTTGGCGATTATCTGAAACAATTTGAAGCAAAAGACCTTCGTCGTGCCCTGCTTGACCTCTTCCAGGTTTTAGACCAGAAGGAAGATGAAAGAGATGAATATCTTGAAGAATCGTTGGCAGCTTTTCCGTATGTAAACGGTGGACTTTTTACAGAAGAAGATAAAACTATTCCGCCACTTACGGAAGAAATTAAAGAGCTTCTTGTAAAGCACGCATCTAATGAATTCGATTGGAGCGAAATCAGCCCAACAATTTTCGGAGCCATTTTTGAGTCAACTCTTAACCCGGAAACCCGACGCTCTGGGGGTATGCACTACACAAGCATTGAAAATATCCACAAGGTCATAGACCCTCTTTTTCTTGATGATTTGAAGACTGAGTTTGAAGAGTTGAAACAGATAAAAAATACAGCAACCAGAATTGAGAAAGTAAAAGAATTTCATAAACGACTCGGAACTCTTAAATTTTTAGACCCAGCCTGCGGTTCTGGAAACTTCCTTACAGAAACATATCTGAGTTTAAGAAAACTCGGTAACGAATGTATCAAAGTTGAGCTTAACATCGGCGAAGGTGAACTTGCCCTTACGTACAAAGCAGAAGATTTAATTCAAGTATCTATTCAGCAGTTCTACGGAATTGAGATAAATGACTTTGCTGCCGTAGTTGCAAAGACAGCCCTCTGGATTGCTGAAAGTCAGATGATGAAGGAAACCGCAAAGATAATTGAAAAAGACTTGAAGTTCCTCCCATTGCATACTTATGCAAACATTATTGAAGGAAACGCACTTAGAGTTGATTGGGAGAGCGTTGTTCCGAAGAATGAACTCAATTACATTTTGGGAAATCCGCCGTTTGTTGGGGCTAGACTCATGTCTGATTCACAAAAAGAAGATGTAATTTCTGTTTGGGGAAATATAAAAAATATTGGAAATGTAGATTATGTTTCCTGTTGGTATAAAAAAGCAGCAGATTTAATGAAAGATACAAATATAAAAGCTGCCCTTGTTTCTACAAACTCGATAACGCAAGGTGAACAAGTTGCAATAATGTGGAAACCGTTAATAGAAGATGGAATTCATATTAACTTTGCATATAGAACTTTCAGATGGGACAGTGAAGCAAATCTAAAAGCCCATGTTCATTGCGTAATTGTTGGATTTAGCTATGCCGAAAATGACAAGAAAATTATCTATTTGAATGAAGTTCAATTCACAAATGCAAAAAATATAAACCCATATTTGATAGATGCTCCAAATGTTTTTATTGAAAATAGAAAAAATCCTATTTGCAAAGTTGAGCCTGTTGATTTTGGTAGTATGCCAAATGATGGTGGCTATTTATGTGATTATAGTGAAGAGGAAATGAATGAAATCATAAAGCAATACCCAGATTCATCTATAATGTTCAAGAAATTTTTGGGTGCAACAGAATTTCTTCACAATAAACAGCGATATTGTCTTTGGTTAAATGGTATAAATCCATCATTGATTAAAAAGGTTACTCCTGTTTATGAAGCTGTACAAAAAGTTAAAGAAATGCGTTCAGCAAGTGACCGACAGGCAACTAAAAAATTAGCAGATACACCTTCTTTGTTTGGAGAAATTAGACAGCCGGAAACTGAATATCTAATAATACCTCGACATTCATCTGAGAATAGACGATATATTCCACTTGGGTATGAATCACCTGATGTGATTTGTGGAGATGCTAATATGCTTGTACCACATGCATCTTTATTTAGTTTTGGAGTTCTTCAATCGAATATACACAATGCATGGATGCGTGTTGTAGCAGGACGTCTTGAAATGCGTTATAGATATTCAGCAAGCGTAGTTTACAATAATTTCCCCTGGTGCAATCCTACAGAAGAGCAAAAGACAAAAATAGAAGAAACCGCCCAAGCAATTCTTGATGCCCGTGCAAAATACCCGGATTCTTCTCTCGCTGATCTTTATGACGAAACTTTAATGCCACCGGAACTTCGTAAAGCTCACCAGGCAAACGATAGAGCCGTAATGGCAGCCTACGGATTCAGCACCAAAATGACAGAATCTGAGTGTGTTGCCGAATTGTTTAAGATGTATGAAAAACTTACAAAGGAGAAAAAGTAATGAAAACCGTCATAGAAATAATTACATTCTTATTTGGTGGTTGTCTTGCTTCATTTCTTATAAGCCGTTATTACTTTAAAAGAGGTGTTAAAATTAATTTAATAAGAAAATAGAAAACTTAAAGAATGAACATGACAAAAGACTTTTGATTATTCTTACAAATGTAATAAACAAAATGGAAGATTGTGTTACACATTATTCTTTTCGTCATGATAAAGATAGTTATGTGGACGCCCTCATTGGGGCGCTTTTGGAGGAAAAATGTTTGAAACAGAAAATTATGGGGAATTATTAAAACAAAATATTCAGAGTGAAAAAATTGTCGGAATTTTTCAAGCAACAGAAGCGATGTCTATGACTCCAATAATTTATGTCATTGGAATAACAGACAAGAACCTTCATTTTATGGATTCAAATAAAAACATTTCAAAAGTTTCTTGGGAAGATATTTTTGAAATTAAAGTAAAAGGAAAAATATTGGGATTACAGACTCTTGTATTTTGTTCTAAAAATGGTGAAATGAAAAAAATTCTTGCAAATACAAAGGGTAAAGGATACTTATTAACCCAAGAAATGCTGGAATACTTAAAATCAAAGAATAATAATACTATTACTCCTGAGATTAAGAAAAAACAGTTTAAGCACAGAATACAAGCTTTTATATGTTTTTTGCTTACTTTATTAGCTTTTGCATTTACCATTACAGTACGAAAACATTTAACTGGATATTAAGGAAAAAAATATAAAAAATTATTACATAAAGCACGGCCAAGCCTAGTTTTTTTTATTTGACGAAATAAGTAAGTTATAATTATAATATAATTATGGGTATAAGATTTGAATGGGATCTAGAAAAAGCAGAAATCAATCTTAAGAAACATGATGTTTCTTTTGAAGAAGCGAAAACTGTTTTTTATGACCCCAATGCAAAATTAATTGCAGATCCAGATCATTCTGCAGAAGAGGATAGATTTATTATTTTGGGTATAAGTAATAATTCTAAAGTGCTGGTTGTTTGTCATTGCTATCGGGAAAATGATGAAGTAATCAGAATCATTTCAGCTCGAAAAGCAACTACAAATGAAAAGAAACAGTATGGAGAAAACTAAAATGAGAGAAGAATACGATTTTTCAAATGCAGTAAAAAATCCTTATGTTGGAAAACTCAAGCAGCAAATTACAATCCGTCTTGATGAACAGGTAATTGATTATTTCAAAAAAATGTCAGAAGAAACAGGAATGCCATATCAGAATATTATTAATTATTATCTTCTTGACTGTGTAAAAGAAAAGAAACATATGGAAGTGGCATTTGCAAAGTAGAAAGCATAGTACAGGAAAAAGTTAATCAAGTATTACGACAAAGAAACATTCAGCTGCAGCAGTTTATTGAAGATGCAATAACCGAGCAAAATTAAACAGAACAATTAATTGAATGTCAGCAAGAATTTAAAAAGATTAATGTCAGAATATGTCATTCATCTGGCGAGGATGGATTTTACAGAAACTTCTTCCAGACGTGTCTTGTAATTAAAAAACGGGAGGAATAAAAAAGTTTTTGAAAAAAATTCCTTCTTTACCCCAAAAAGTGCGATATAAAAATTACGGGAGGGAGAGGCTGGATTTTACAGAAAATCTTCCAGCAGTGCTTTGTAATTAAAAGGCGGGAGAATAAAAAAGTTTTTGAAAAAAATTCCTTCTGTGGCCCTCAAATTGCAGTATAAAAATTACGGGAGGGAGAGGCTGGATTTTACAGAATGACTCAGAACAGTGATTGCCGCAAAGCGGCAACCTTAAATAGGTTCTTATCACTGTTCTGCGTCTAGCGCCAATATGGCGCGGTTCTGTAAAATCCAGACTCGACCGGTAGTATTTTTTATATATAAAGAGTTTGCTAACCTCCGGTTTTTCAAAAACTTTTTTATTCCGGTAGCATGTTAATTACCTAATTCAAGGTTCTGTAAAATCCAGACTCGACCGGCAGCATATTTAATTTCTTGTATCGCGATTTTCCACTAAAAATCAGGACCGGGAACAAAAATTTTCCTTTTTTCTATGTTAAAGGAATCGCGGCATTTTTTTTCAAATTACGCTAAATATAAAGTTTTGCGGAGGGGGAAATTAATAGTGTAAAATGACTTTTTTTGTGGCTGCCGCATGTGCGGCATTACAATAGTTCCAATGCCACAAAAAACGTCAAGCGCAATATTGCGCGCTTTTGCACTAGTAATTTCACCCGGGAGCAAAAATTTATATTTATCTTAAACAAATCTATAAATGCAGTGAGCCCGACTGGAGCGGTGGCCGTAGGCCAGTGCGAAGCACCGAGGGTTACTGAGCCGCGGAACGGAGGTAATAGGATATGGATTTTGTTTAACGGCAGAGTTTTATGGGGGGCTGATTCAGGCGCGAAACCGTATAAATAATAAAAAAAGGCGGCTCTGTGGGAACCGCCTTAGGATATTTTGTTCTGTTTTATTTTGCTGCGTCTTTGAGGATTTTTCCAAAGTGCTTAAGGTAATCCACAAAGGAAATGTAAGACAGGAGTACGCAAACGATAAAGAATCCGTTGGAAATGTATTTGTAGATTTCCGGATTAAGGCCCCAGCTCTGGGTTAGGCCTGTACGGTTAAGGCTTTCAAGGATAAGGCACACGAAACAGCAGGCTACATAGAAAACGGTTTTCAGTTTGCCGCCTTTACGGGCTGCAATTGCGGTTCCACTTTTGGCAGCGACCATGCGGAGGAAATTCTGACTGAACTCTCTGTAAAGAATGAGTGCATAGAGGGCCGGATGGAGATAGCCGCTGAAGACGAATGCGGTAAATGTAGAAAGGTGAAGGAAAACGTCGGCAAAAGGATCAAACATTTTTCCAAAATCACTTACTTCGTTATTTTTACGGGCATAGTGGCCGTCAAGGTAATCGGTGAATTCTGCAAAGGCAAGTAATGGAATGCAGACACAGACTGAAATAATCGAAAGAATACTTTTTGGTTCTGACTTCAACCAGATTGGCAGAAAGTAGAGCACGAAAAATACTGGAGAAATAATTATTCTGCAAAAGGTGAATTTATTTGATGTTTTCATAGTATACTCAATATACGAAATATATCTATTATTGGCTAGATTTATTTTGAATTATGACTGCAGGCGGGAAAGATTTTGGAAAATACGATGAATGACGGAGATTTAATCTGGACGGAAAAGGAAAGGCGGGAACTGTTAAAAACTGTAGTTTTTACTGTTACGGAAAGAAGGTCTCTTGCACCGGACGGTAAAAGCGAAGGCAGATATATAGTTAATGAGGCGGCAGACTGGGTAATTGTTATTCCGGAAGCGGGAGAGGATTTTCTCATGGTAAAGCAGTGGCGGCACGGAGAAAAGGCTCTTTCCATTGAGTTTCCGGGCGGGGTTATTGATCCAGGAGAAGAGGCTGAATGTGCGGCCAGGCGGGAACTTATGGAGGAAACGGGGGCCACAGCCGGAAAACTTACTCTGCTGGGAAAAATGAATCCAAATCCCGCACTGTTTGCAAATCATGTTTATGTTTTTCTTGCGGAAGATTTGACTTTTACAGGCCGACAGGATCTGGATAAGGATGAATATTTAAATTATATGAGAATCAGCAAAAAAGAGGTTTACAGGGGGATGGGCAGCGAAATGTACCCCCACGCTCTTATGACCAGTGCAATGGGCCTTTATCTTGCACGAAAAGAATTCTAAAAAAAAATGACTGCCGGTTGAGAGGCAGTCACTTATTGAATTCTGTTTATTTTGATGTTTAAGCGAGAAGACTGTTGTCAGATAAGGGTTCGAACAACCTTTGGCTGATAACCTTCAACTTCAAGCTTGTCCAGAATCTGCTTTTTGTGTTCAGGTCCGAATGCTTCCATTGTGATTCTAAGTTCAACGGCAGACTGACGGTTAATTGCAACAAACTGATTGTGTTCCAGCTTAATCACATTTCCGTTTTCTCTGGCAACAACATCTGCAACCTTTGACAGCATGCCAGGGCGATCAGGAAGCTGAACTGCAACAGTAAAGATTCTGTCACGAAGAATAAGTCCCTTCTGTACAATAGAGGACATGGTTATTACATCCATATTTCCTCCTGACAAAATAGACACTACTTTCTTTCCCTTTACATTCAGATGTTTAAGGGCAGCCACAGAAAGAAGCCCTGAATTTTCAACCACCATTTTGTGATTTTCAACCATATCAAGGAATGCGAGAACAAGTTCTTCATCCGGAATAGTTATTATACTGTCCAGATTTTTGCTGATAAAAGGGAAGATTTTTGAACCTGGAGTTTTTACGGCAGTTCCGTCGGCAATTGTATTTACTCCTGGAAGGGAAACAACTTTTTTTGCCTTAAACGAAGCCTGCATACAGGCAGCACCTTCCGGCTCAACACCGATTACCTTGATGTTAGGATTAAGAAGCTTTGCAAGAGTTGAAACTCCTGTTGCAAGTCCACCACCTCCAATCGGTACAAGAATATAATCAACAAGGGGAAGTTCCTTAAAAATTTCCATTGCAATGGTTCCCTGTCCAGTAGCAACAGCCAGGTCATCAAATGGGTGAATGAAAGTGTAGCCGTGCTCTTCTGCCAGTTCCAGAGCTTTTGCACAGGCATCATCATACACATCACCGTAAAGAATTACTTCAGCGCCGTAGGATTTTGTGCGGTTCACCTTAATAAGAGGAGTTGTAATAGGCATAACGATTACAGCCTTTGCTCCATAAGCTTTTGCAGCGTAAGCCACACCCTGGGCATGGTTACCGGCAGAAGCTGTGATTAATCCCCTGGCTCTTTCTTCCGGAGTCAAGGTACTCATTTTATAATAAGCGCCGCGAAGTTTGTAAGCTCCGGTCAGCTGCATGTTTTCAGGCTTAAAGTAAACTTTGTTCTCCGTAAGTTTTGAATAGAAGTCAGAAAAAATCAGTTTTGTTTCCAGCGTAACTTTTTTTACTTCTTCAGAAGCTTCTTCAAAAGCTTCAAGTGTTAACATCTCTTTGCTCATATGGCATTTCCTCTGTTTTCCTATAATACAGAATTTCACCTGATAAAACCTATACCTTTTAACAAATTATTTTTGGAATTTTTCAATAAGAAGGCAGAAAAAACAATGAGGAAGAGTTTTCAGTGAGGATTTTCACAAAAAGGATTTTAGGATTCCTGTATGAGGGAGAAATTATTAAAACTGATGAACATGCAGGATGTGAAATTATAAAACAGGATAAGGTAAGCGGCAAAAAAAATCCTGCCCACACTAAAAAAGCATGAACAGGATTCCAAAAGACTTTAAGTGTAACACTAAATAAGCCGCTCCGGGATTATTCAGTGTTAACATAAAAAGACCATTAAAAACTAAAGATAAGTCCGATTAACGGCCAATATAAGTCTGATAAGTTTCGCTAGGGCTGTAGTAACCGTCGCGGTATTCACCTGTAAGTGAAGGGATTTCCATTACCATACCAGGGAGAATCAGGTTAGGGTTGTTCTGCTGAGGAAGCTTAGACTTGTTAACTTCATAGAGGTTTTCCCAGAGGAATGGATTGTTGTAAACATAAGGGCGTCCTGAAATATTCCAGAAACAGTCCTTTGTCTCTGCCCATGGGCGTACAATGTAGTACTTTGGAAGAGGAGTCATTTCTTCTACTTCTGAAAGGGCTGTGAGAACCTGGTTAGCAAGAGTCTTTGAACTTGCATAATCCTTTGAGTTGTATGCAGTTGTAGACTGATTGTAATAGTTAACGGCAGCTTCGTATGCAAGAGGGAAATTTTCCTTTCCACGGATGCTTTCTACATAAGCAATACGATCCTGAGCTGCTTTTCTTGCATCTTCTGCATCTTTCTTTGCAAGCTGTTCGTTTACATATGCCTGAGCAAGAGCTGCTTTTGCAGATGCCTGTTCAGCCTGTGTTCTTGCAGCAACATAGTCTCCGTCCTTGTATGAAGCCTGAGCCTGCTTGTAAAGATCTTCTGCTTCTGTATATTCAGCAGGAAGTTCGATTGAAGAACCAGCAGAATTCTTTACCTGTGCAATTGCATTCTTAGCATTTGCAAGTGCTTCGTCAGCCTTAGTCTGAGCCAGATGCTTCTGAATAAATTCTTCAGAAAGGGCTGCATTTTCCTGAGCAAGGTTTGCATATTCTTCAGCCAGTGCATATTCACCGGCATCCAGAGCCTTCTGTGATTTTACAGTATACTGCTCTGCCAGTTTCTGATAAGTGTTGTTCTTGTAACTTGCAGCAAAAACTGCGCCTGCACATACTGCAAGTAAAATTAAAACTGATACTAACTTTCTCATTTTTCAGGTACTCCTGTATTGAAGACATCCTCAACAAGTTCTTCTACAACTTCTTTGTCTGTCTTTACATTTTCATCAGTAGAACCATTGATATCGATTGTTTCAGCAATATCTTCAAGTGCTACATCTTTTACAGTTTCATCAACTTCAATTTCTGAATTTTCTGAAGCAGAGAAATCATCTTCTTCCAGAAGAACTGCATCTTCAGCTTCAATTCCTTCAGCTCCGTCTTCAAGAGGAACTTTTTCATCAGCTTCTTCGGCAAGAGTTTCGCTGTCCTGTGTACGCTGTTTAGCGGCTTCGATTGCAGAAAGGGCCTGCTGACGAGCTTTTGTTACTTCAGCAGTAAGAGTTGTGAAAGCATTCTTTGCATCACGGTAATTCTGGATTGAAGCTTCAACTCCCCCAGTAGCGTAATTTGAATCACCCTTATTAAGAAGTTCAACGGCAGCCTTGTAATCATCCTTACGGCTTACACCAACCTTAACGGCATCAGCATCTTTCTTTGCTGCAATTGCGGCTGCTCGTTCATCATTTGCAACCTTCTTGAATGCAGTTGCAATTACCAGAGAGTATTTCAAATCAGCTTCAACAGCCTTTTCATTAAAATCAGCTCCAAGAACGGCAATATTCTTTGTAAGGTCATCAAGAATTACAGTTGCAGTATCATAGTCTGTCTGATCATAAGAAGCATAAGAATTCTTGTCGATGAAAGACTTCTTTTCCTTTGCATTTGCAAATGCTTCAAGACCTGTATAACGTGCAATTAAATCATCAGCGGCAGCAGTAATATCTGTTGCAGGGTCAGCAGAAGAAGCCTTTACTGCGAGATATTCAGCTTCTGCGGCATTAAATGCAGACTGAGCAGCTTTTTCTGCACCAGCCTTTACAGCAGCCTCACGAGCTTCGTCTACAAGTGCCAGCTTAGATGCATTTGATTCTGCATAATCCAGAACCATGTTTTCTGTACCACTGCCACTGTCATCCTCAGGAGTTGATTTACATGAAACTACTCCAAGACTGAGAATTGCTGCAGCGGAAATAACTAAAGCTAGATATTTTGGCTTTAACATATATCCTCCAATTTTTTAAAGATGGATTTATCCATTTAAATCTAATACGCTACTTGTCAGAATACAACAAGTCCCTTCTAAAAGCAAGGAATATGAAGCATTATATAGAAGATTAGAGAAAGTGGAGAAAAGAGAAACTTTTGATTTTTTGACTTTTAAAAGATGGAATTATATAATTTAACTGATTGAAAATAATTAATTTTTATAAAAGGGAGTCTTTCTATGGCTGATGATTTTTCATTTAATCTGGAAAAAGAAATTGGAGTTCTCTCAGAAGGCAAAGGCGGATGGAAACTTGAACTGAATTATGTTTCCTGGGGCGGCCGTCCTGCAAAGTATGACATTCGTTCCTGGGACCAGAACCACGAAAAAATGGGAAAAGGAATCACCCTTACAAAAGAAGAATTACTGGCTCTGAAAGAACTGCTTAATTCAGTAGAGCTGGACTAAAAAAAGGCAGCCCTTAAAAGACTGCCCCTTAAAAATACTTAACGAAATGACTCAAAAATCCTGCTCATATTCTGCAGGCCAGAGACCATTCTTCATAACAATTGAATAAATCAGCATTATGAGATAGGTATCTTCAAAAGAATTTCCGGTACTGCGGATATTCATATCTGTAGCTGACAGTTCAGCAATTATTGACGACACTGCCCCGGAACTCCAGATTCTGGCGGCCATTTCATATTTTGTCTGATTTTTCTTGCTGCTGAAACCTGAAGCCCTTAATTCTTTTTCTCCAACAGCTCCCCTGCTGTGAATTTCATGCCACACCCTGAGCTGACGGAAACAGTACAAAAGTCCGGCCATAAGAGCCACGCCGCTGGAATCCTTTGAAAGGCGGATTTTCTGAAGAATCTCCAGGCCGCTTTCAAAACGCTCCTTCTGAGATTTTGAAGAATCGGAAAGTGCTTCAAAAAGAGTAAAGGCATTTTCTTCCCTGTTGTGGGTAAGAATTTTATCTACATCTTCACTGCTTATCTGATGGCCTTTTTCGAAACAGAAAAAGAATTTGGAACATTCATTTCTTAAGGAATCAGTATTGTTTTCAACCATTTCAAGGATTGAATCTACAGCTTCATCTGAAACAGAAAAACCGTTCTTTCTAAAAAAATCCCTGACCCACTGAGGCTTACGGTTTTCAAACATTTCCCAGAATATTTTCCTGTGATTGGAAGGAACAGCGTTTTCCAGTTTTTTATCTACGGAAGTTTCGTCTGAAACAAGAACCAGTGTGTTTGGAGAAGAAGCAGAAGCTTTTGCCCACGCAGCAATCAGTTCAATATCATCCTTGCTTTTAATGACTTCCACATTCCGGAGAGTTACAAATGTTGCGGCTGTAAAAAGACCTTCGTTCTGCAGCTGGGAAATTACATCCTGAACACGGACATCATTTGCGTAATAGGAATATTCGTCCAGTGTGCCATTCTTTTTTTTTGCCATTTCCTTGATTGTAGAAATAGCATCATTCTTTTCGCCCGCTTCCGGACCTGTAAAGAGATATATTTCAGTGTCTGCCATAATTTTACTCGTAAGTACGGAAAATTCCCTTGAGAATTCCAGAAACCTTTACTTCCTGCACGTAAACAGGATGATAATCTTCATGTTCTGCCTGGAGGCGTATTCTTGCAGATTCCCGGAATATACAGCGG
>JAEEGH010023240.1_pt1 | contig 12624 bp, 15 predicted proteins | sample 9134181 | NCBI WGS metagenome assembly JAEEGH01 (sample SAMN16246544, study PRJNA631951) | gut metagenome | biome: gut microbiome; feature: rumen; material: DP-attached | host: Bos | place: Iran: Karaj | collected 2018-10 | reverse complement strand
ATACCTATCTGAAAGTTGCGTTTTATGAAGATGTGGAGAAGGGCGATTATCGGGCCATTGTAGATGCGTTGCAGGAGCAAATGAAGAATAATTGTAAAGATTTTCCAGAGGGCGAAGCGGGTGTGGAAGCAAGTCTGTCCGATGCTGTAGAAGCAAAACTGCCGGGCACACGCAAGAGTGTGGTGAAGTTACTGAGAATGGAAAGCGCGGTAGAGTGATAAAACAAATTCCCCATTTTTCCCGCACGGCGCAGTGGCAGCTTTCCCGAACAAAGCAATAAAATGAACGAAAGAAGTGTAACCTGGAGACAGACAAATAACGCTGTCTATATTATATAACAGAAAGCAGGATGGAAAACCGCACCATTACTGGAGTTACAAAAAAAGTCCGGTCACTTAAGTGACCGGGAAGGGTAACCGTTATAGTAAAAACCGTTTTGCTTTCAGCATGGCAAATGCGTGGTACAGATCTGCTTTTTTCCGGTTGCTCCGCGCAAGCCTGCGCTTCAGGTTGGAGGATGCCGGGCGCGATTTCCACGTTCCCCGTAAGAGGGCACGTTTTTTCAGGGTTTTATCCGCCCGTTCCTGGAAGTTCTGCAGCAGGGTGCGCATCCGTCTATCCGGAATCCACACATATACAGGTTGACAGGCTTCCCGTACCCGTACGTTGGAACGCCAGACAAACTGTACCAGTTCAGACAGGGCGTAATTGTCGTTATTGAATTTCTGCCTGGTTTGGGACGCACTTCAATTTTAATATAATAATTTGTAATTATTTTTGCCATGGACAATATATGTCCATGGCTGTTTTTATAATACAAAGTGTAAGGATGGTCGTACAGATTAACAAAGCGGTTATCCAACAAAGAAATATTATAAGAACGGGAGGGGAAAAAGAAACATAAAGCACACACTATTACGTTATTCGTTATCTGTCTTAAATTAGTGAATGATAATTTCTTGGAGGTGTAGGAATATGTTACCGGTATTGATTGGCGCTGTAATCGGCGCAGTTGCTTACAGCTGTTTATCCGATGATAAGGAAACTGAAACATATAGTAATGGTGATTATAAAGAACCCGATTTTTTGAAAGATGAGACCGACAGGACGGAGATAGAGGAACTGGCGGAGAATTTAAAAGAACTGGTTCTGAACAAACGCAGAAGTCTTTTTGAAAAACGGGAAGAGGCGCTGGAAAGGCACGATATGGAAATGGCCCGGCGTATTGACGAAAAGCTGAAGCTGACGGAAGAAGACCTGTTAAAGATCGCACAAATTGTGGACAGCGTTGCGGAAGAGCGCAGGGAACTGTTAAAGAAACTCCTGAAGGAATTCGCGGTGCTTGTGGATGATGTTACCAAAAAATGTCGGGAAGAAAAGAAATCTTCAGCCAAAGCCAAAGATAAGGATCCTGTGGACGCTCCTCTGAGGGAAAAAGATATCGTGGATGCGGAGACAGAAGCTGTAGAAAAAGAGTCAAAGGACTTGAAAGGAGAAGGGTTGAAGACCAGGGAAACCATCAGGAACATCCGCGAAAACATGAGGAAACTGTTGTTGGAAACAGAATGAGTGCATTTTTCCGAAAGATGTTCTGCTACGATTTTTAAGCAGACAATATTAAAGCTGCATGGGAATCCCCATAACAAACGGGAAAAGAACTGTTTTCGGGAGTGACAGTTACTGTCACTCCCGCTTTCTACACTGAAGCTGAAGGTAAACCGACGAAGTAATTGTTGAAAAGTAATAAATATAAAGGGATGATGCCATGATCGGCGGTTTATTAATAGGAAACGGGCTTGGATTCATGGGATCGATGCTTGCCGGGAAAGATGAGACGTGGGAAAGGCCACAGATTCACAAGCGACTGTATCCCGGAGACGTTCTCTGTGTAAAACGCTGGGGGAATCTGTACCGGCATTATGGTGTATATGCGGGCCACGGGAAAGTGATCCATTATGCCGGAACGCATGGAGATTGGAGCGGGGAACGTTCTGTAAGAGAGGTTCCCCTGAAGGATTTTATGCGGGATGTGCTGGATTATCTGGATGAATTAAATGCGAAGCTGGAATAAGGGAGAATAAACGCAGAAAACAGTAGAATCAAAAGGGGGAAGAAAACCATGTGGATAGTAATTGAAAAGTTATTGGAAAAACGTGCAAAACCCCATGACCCGCACTCTCAAACAGATTATATTTTCTGTCTGGCGGTTATGCCCTGCTGATACATAACCGCTTATCTATCATATCTTAATGAGTGCGTAGGGCCTAACCCCAGTAACCATGCAATCTGGCGAAAAAAAACCGGGTGTTTTTACCCCCGGTTTCAGTAAGGAGCGTTTGGGATAATACCGTAAACACTGAAATATATATTTAATTTAATGGTTTTGGGATTATTTTTGCCATAGACAATACATGTCAATGGCTGTTTTTATAATACAAAGTGTTCAACGATAATTTGCAGGGAGGTCTGTTCTCATGGCTGCGAAGGGGAAGTTTAGAGAGCTTGTGAAATTGTCAAAAGAAGGAATCGCATGCGATCAGTGTAATCTGGGTGTTGCTTATGCGCTGGGTGATGGCACGGCAAAAAATTTGGAAAAAGCTGTGAAATGGTATCGCAAGGCTGCGGAACGGAATGATGTAATCGCGCAGATTCTATTGGGAGATTGCTATTTTCTGGGAGAAGGAGTGGCGGCAGACAAAGAGGAAGCCATGAAATGGTATCGAAGGTCTGCAGATAATGGAAACCGCCTTGCCGGTTATAAAATGGAACTCGCAGCCCTTCCGAAAGATGTTCAATGTATCGGAATCAGATTACTGAGATGGTATACATATACTGTTGTTTTGGGAATTGAAAAAGCCAGACGTTTGTATGAGAAAGAGGTTTCGGTGGGAAATACGCCGGAGAAAACGGCATTCAGAAAATGGCTGGATATTGCGACAGATGGAACGATAAGAATACGTTCTGAGGGAAAGCCAAAAGGAACCAATTTAATAGAACCTGCAGAAGAACTGGGAGGCGCGGAAATCGTTAAGGCTGCGTTGGAAGGGAATGCCGGTGCACAGTGTATATTGGAACTGCCCCGCATATTCAGCGTAGAGACAGCAGAAGATGAAAGTGAAATCGCGCAATGGTATCAGTCTGCGGCGGAACAGGGTGACAGTTGCGCGCAATATGTTATGGGAAACTTATACGATCTTGGAATCGGTGTTGATAGAGATACTGCGCAGGCGATTGAATGGTATAAGAAGGCAGCAATACAGGGAAATATGGGAGCACAATGCATATTAGGGTCTTCCTATTTACTTGGCAGAGGTGTAACGAAAAGTAAAGAGGAAGCTTTGAAATGGTATTCATTAGCGGCAGAACAGGGTGATAATCGTGCAGTTCATATGGTACAGTGGCTGACAGGTCGATTGTAATTTCCAAAGCATCTGGAAAAAGCAGATATGAGAAAGAGTATGACGAGAATTTAAAAATGGAAACACAGAAAGATCCGAAAATCCTGAAAGAAAAACTTACGGAAGAAGGGATATTGTGAAAACAGTGCAGGAATGTTTGCGGGAACTGGATATGGAAGAATTGCTGGACTCTTATCTTACGATACCATTTATCCGTAATGAAATGACAGAAGTGATGAAAAAGAAAGAGACTGCTACAGGAAAAGAAATTTGGAATATGTTCCGAAACAAAATCACCGAATACATCGAATACATGCGCAATACTCCTATAGAGCTATCGGAAGAAGAATCTGTTTTGTACGTATATGAAGTTCCCGAAGGCTCAATCCGTGAGCATCTCTGGCATGGATTAGTCCATATTTCCGAACTGAAAGAAAAAGGTGTGCAAGCAGAAGATTATTCCTATATACTTTGCTCCCATAAACAGGTTGCAGGCTTTTTGGTGGCAGATACAAAACTCACGCAGGATAATCTTCCGGCGCTGATGAGAGATGTATTGTATGAAGCTTCTTTCTATGGTTATACAGAAAAAGAAATAGAAGAAGAAATGCAAAACGATGAAACAGAAGAATTCGAGGATGATTCCTTTGATGCTGATTTTATGAATTATAAACCGAAACCAAAATCCGAAGAGGAAATGAGATTGGAAAAAGCCTGTAACAAAGCCAGAGAAGAATATAGTGTGTTTTTACGTAACAAAGCATTGCTTGCAGTGATCGATTTCCTGCAGCAGGAACATAAATAACAGAATCGTGTAAAGGGCTTGTGTGATGGCCTGTTAAGTGCCAGTTACTGTTGACATCAGTTTCAGGATCGTCAAGTGAAAAAAGATTTTTTACCCTTTTTGGTATACGATACTGCGAAAATGGAGTATCGTATGACAATAAGGGTGGAACTGTAATAGAAGTGCAGTAAATCGACGGAGCTATAATACAATTCGAAGAAAATAGTTACGAATCCATCGCGAGGGGGCAAGAATGAATCTTTTAAACTGGTTAGCCGCTTTTGCCATATTAATCGCAGCAGCCGCGCTATTGGCCTGGTCGGAGCTGCTGGCTCACAGTAAAAATTACCGGACGGCGATTGGTGGCAATATCCTGCAGGCGATATTTGTTTTGGTTTTGGTAACAGGAGTTTATTTGTCAGACTGGATCCCTAAAGCGAATTGGTCTGGAAATCCGGTGCTTGACATGCTGACCGTTATTGTGGGAATTTTGATTGCACTGTTTCTGGTTATGTATTTTTGCAGCAGGCTTGAAAAATGCCGGATCATAGTAGATACACGTAATCGTTCTATGAAAGAAAGGCGGCTTTATTTATACCGCAGGCTGCAGGATATGAATGCCGGATTCCGGTTTGTATATGTGATTGGCAAAGATATGCTGTTGTGGTTGATATATGTAACTGTGATAGCGGGTTTGTTGACGCGGGTAGTGGTGTCTGATGACGTCAGTATCACTCTTACGGGGATGTATTTGCTAATTTTTACGAGTCATGCACTGAAGAAATTTGAAAATGTAAAACGGAAACGAAAATTGCTGCGCCGGTTTGGAAACATATAAATTGAATAACGGTAAGGAAATGTGTTAAACCTGACAAAAATCAAGGGGGGCAAAAATTTTTAATGCATGGTCATTATGTGGCCATGCTATTTTTTATAATTCAAATAACAAAAAGGATTTCAGGTTGTTGTTGCATACCTGTTGATCCTGAATGAAAGGGGCTGTTTGTATGAGCTGTTTTGATCTTGTGTGCGGTTATGAAGACATCAAGGCGGAACTGATACGCATTCACGATGTACTGCGCCATAAGGAAAAATACGAAACGATGGGCGTTAAAAGACCGCGCGGTATTTTGCTGTGTGGCGATTCAGGCCTGGGTAAAACACGGATGGCGGAATGTTTTATAGGGGAATGGATTTTCCCGACATTTGAAATCAACAAAGAGAAACCGGGATGTGATGTGATTACGGAAATCCGGGAGGCGTTCGCAAAAGCTAAGGAAGCAGGGGAGCAGGCAATTGTTTTTATTGATAACCTGGATGATGACGCCGATGACAATATATATGCTGTCTTAAGAGCGTGCATGGATGCCTGCAGGGAAGACGACGTGTTTGTGCTTGCTACTGCAAAGGACAAAGACAACGTTCCGGATTATCTGTTGCGTCCCGGCAGATTTGATAAGGTAATTGAAGTGGTCCCCCCCACTGTCGAAGATGAAATAGAAATTTTAAACTTTTATCTTGCGCTGAAAGAATGTGCGTCGGACGTGGATGTGGAGGAAATTGCCGGGATCATGCGCGGGAATTCCTGTGCGGATTTGGAAATGGTGGTGAATGAAGCGGCGGTATATGCAGGCCGCGCTTGCAGGGATACAATTACCCAGCAGGATTTAATCAAGGCTTGTATATCTCTACTGTTTGCCTCTCCTGAAAAAGCTGACACCGGTAAGGAAAGGGACTTGCTGGAAGTATGTGTTCACGAAGCTGGCCATGTGGTCGTAGCGGAAGTTTTGGAGGCCGGCTGCGTAGCGATTACATCTGTAAGAAGCCATGCAGGCGGGTTTGCCGGTATAACCTGTGTGAATTACGATGAAAACAATGGCAGGCATATGAAGCGGATGGAACGGAACGTGATCCGCAGTCTTGCGGGAAAGGCTGCTTCAGAAATTGTGCTTGGTATGGTTGATGTTGGCTGTGCGGATGATCTGGCAGTCGCATTCCGCCGTGTGGAACGTTTGGTGGATAACTTATGCGCTTTCGGATTCGAAGCATATGAAGGCCCGAATTCGTCAGAAACTCTGAAAGCGAAAAAGGAACAGCTCATCGCAGAGAAGATGGCCGTGTATTATCAGACGGCAAAACAACTGTTGGCAGAGAACCGGGCCTTTTTGGATAAAGTGACAGAGGAACTGATGTGTAGAAAAACGCTGCGGCAGAAAGATATAAAGAAGTTAAGGGCAAAAGGAAAGGCTAAATATTGTTAGGAGGCTTGTTGTCATGGCTAAGAGTGCAAAATTTAAGGAACTTGTGAAGCTGTCTAAGAAAGAAATCGCATGTGATCAGTGTAATTTGAGTGTTGGTTATGCACTGGGTGATGGGACGTCGAAAAATATAGAAAAGGACAAGAATAATCTTTCTGGGCAGGAAAACTATACGTTCCCGTTGTTGGCTTTACTAAACCAGCCGGAAACGGCAGAGTGGCAGCAGGCTGCCGAAGAAATAAAAGAACAGAGCGCAAAACTGATGCAGACGCTTTCAGTTTTTAAAGCAAATGCAAAAATCGTCAGTGTGAGCCGCGGTCCTTCCGTAACCCGGTTCGAGCTGGAACCCGCTCCCGGCGTGAAGGTCGGTTCTGTTGTTGAATTGGCAGAGGACATTGCGTTGCGCCTTGCTGTGCCCGGTGTACGAGTGGAAGCGCCTGTTCCGGGTAAGGCAGCTATCGCCCTGGAAGTACCGAATCTAAAAAGAAATCAGGTCAGCCTCCTTGAGATGGCGTGTTGCGACGAAGTCCGCAATAATCCTTCCAAATTATGCGTTGGTCTTGGCAGGGACACAGAAGGAAAAGTCGTTACGATAGACCTCGCCGGAATGCCGCATCTTTTGGTGGCGGGAATGCATGCGTCCGACACGGCGTCGTTTATTGATTCATTGCTGACAGGGATTTTTTATAAGGCGCGTCCGGATGAAGTTAAATTGGTAATTGCAGATAACAGGGCGGAAAGGTTCACCAGGTTTAACAACATTCCCCATTTGTTAGGACCGGTCATAACTGATACAAAGGAAGCGGTTTCTGCATTGCATTGGGCTGTGGAGGAGATGAAAAACCGCTGCCGCCTTTTTTCGGAGAGTCATGTAAGTAATGTTGGAGATTACAACGCTGCGACTGCAGATAAGCTGCCTGATATCGTGATTATTGTCAGCGAACTTTGCTGCCTGATGGCGGAAGCAAAAGCGGAAGTAGAGGAGGTTGTGTACTCTCTGTCCCGGAAAGCTCCTGCCTGCGGGATTCACCTGGTACTGGCCACACAGAATCCTTCAGCGGATGTAATTACAGATATTGTCCGGATGAGCATCCCGTCCCGCATTGCTTTTGCGGTTTCTGCCCCGGATGAGTCCCGCGCTGTTCTGCGCAGGAGTGGGGCGGAAAAACTCCTGGGCAAAGGCGATATGTTGTATTATCCGGCTGACGCAATCAATCCGTTGCGTGTGCAGGGCGTTTCTGTCAGTGAGCAGGAACTGGACCGTGTAATCGATTCCATCAGGGTGAAGGACCTGTCAGTAAAATGTGAAGATGAAACAGGCAGTTCTGCTCAGTTCGGCGAAAGCCGGAAAGAAACGGAGGACACGGTTTTTAACGGTGAAGACACGATGGAAAATGATGGTTTTGATGTTCAGCCGGATGCTCCGCCGGCAAACATTAAGATCGTGGGTGTGGGCTGCGGCGGAATCAGCTGTATAAATCGCATGGTTGCCTGCGGCATGCAGGGCGTGGAGTATATTGCTGTTGACTGTGATGCCCAGGTGTTGCGTTCTTCCGTGGTTCAGAACCGCATCCAGATTGGAAAACAACTGACAGAAGGGCTTGGCGCCGGTTCCCGTCCGGAAGTCGGCTGGATTGCTGCAGAAAAGTCCAGGGACGAGATGTTGGAACAGTTATCAGGCGCCGACATCGTTTTTGTGGTGGCCGGTATGGGAGGCGGTGCAGGAAGCGGAGCGGCTCCCGTCGTTGCGGAATGCGCACGGGAAACCGGTGCGCTGACGGTCGGTTTCGTTGCCAGGCCGTTTCATTTTGAAGGCAGGCACCGAATGAACCAGGCGGATTGTGCCATTGAAAAGATGAAGACTCATGTTGATGCGCTGATAACGATTCCTAATGACCGCCTTTTGCAGACGACAGAAACAGTGGAAGAAGCTCCGACTCTGTTCCACAGTGCGTTTGCGGATGCGTTGCGGCTGGGTATTCAGGGAATCACTGACATAATTGCAGTACCGGGACTGATCAATGCGGACGTTGACGATGTTAAAATGCTGCTTGCCGGTACAGGAACGGTCTCAATGGGAATCGGGACTGCCAGGGGAGATGACGCTGCGGCAGAAGCAGCAAAAACGGCTGTAAGGAATGCTTCAGTAAAAGGCGTCGGCAGTGTACTGTTCAATATTACAGGCGGAAACAATTTATCCCTGTATGATGCGGCCGGGGCTTCTGATATTGTTATAGAAGACGTGGACCCTGATGTGTCTGTGGCTTTTGGTGTGATCATAGATGAGAAGATGGAGGACGACGAAGTGCGTGTAAGCTGCTATTTCATTCCGGGCGTATCTTGTTGAAGAAGAAATTAAGGGAAATTTATGAGATTGCCATCGTCAGGCTGTCTCGTTTTTTATACTGAAAAGGAAGAACTGCTAAAGTGAAGGAAACATGGTTGCCGGCTTCAGGAATTTTATCTGAAGGCAAACTTTTAAACCATAAGTAGAGATATAGTTTTATAGTTTATGGTTATTTTCCAGATTACTGTCATAATTTAAGTAAGGAATTCCCTGAAAGGAGGCAGGATAGTGATTGTTTGCGACACAATATAAAATGATTGGGGCACGAATCGTTTACTATCGGAAGATACGGGGAATGACACAGGAATATCTTGCTGAAATTGTGGGAATTTCACCCCAATACTTATCTAAAATCGAAAACGGAAATTACAGTAAAAGTGTATCTTTTTCAGTACTGATGCGAATTGCGGAAAAATTGAATATAAAAATTGAAAAGCTGGTTCACGATATTGATTCGGGAGAATGAGTTTATCTTAAAACCCGGATTTGGAAATTGATTTAACCTTTTGCATAAACAGTATTGAAAAAAGTTTATTATTTGGGAGGTAAAAATGTTAAAGAAATTATTGTGCTCTTCCTGCGGCAGTAACGAGTTTGAAAACAAGGACGGTATCACGGTATGTAAGTATTGCGGCGCGCAATATATTTCCGAACTTACAGAAGAACAGATGCGGATTAAAGAAGAAGTCAAACGCATTATTAAAAGCGCGGACTTGTCACTGTTAGTTCAGGATTGGAAAAGAGCGGAAACACATTATGATAAGATAATGGATCTGGATCCGTCAAATATTGAAATGATTTTTTTCATGGCATATTGCCGTTTGCGGGAATCCATGCAGGTCCAGGACGATCCGCTCAACCGGAAGAACATCGCTAATGTCATGATGAATTCTTTTGAAATGGTTAAAAGGAATTACGATTACGCAACAGAAGATTCTGTAATTTCGGTGGAAAAGTTTGGAAAGTATGTCAAGGATATGCGGGAGGCGGAATTTATCTACCTGGTTAAAACTGACAGATACGGTTTTGAGGAAAGCAGCAACGAAGATGAGACTCAGATAGTACTTGTTCAGATCATTATGAAGTTTGTCCTGATGATCGAGGAAATCATTGCCCATTACTCTGTCAATGAGAAAACGATTGATTACATTAAAAGGCTGAACGACGTTTCGACCAGTCTGATAGGCGATATGGATATGGATGAAATGATTCCGCTCAACAATGATGATCTGGTGAAACGGAGCGAAACGCTGCAGAAGCACATCGCTGAACGGAAAAAGATCCTGGAATCCGGCGGTGATGTTGTTACAAAATTTAAGGAATTTGAAAACAAAAAGGAAAAGGTCAACCTGGATGCAGGAGAATTCAATATCGCAAACTCCAACCTGACTTGGTATGAAATTGTTATTGCTATAGTTGTAATTTATTGGATTTTCTTCCGCTGATATATGGAATGATTTAGGAGGAGATACGGATGTTGTCGAAGTTGGCGAGTCTGAAAGACTGGTTAAACAATCTGTCCGGCATAAAGAAAATAATAGCGGCAGTAGTTGTAGCATTTGTTTGCATTTTTCTGATGGAAGGAAAAAGTAAGACCGGAAGCGGCAATATACTTGACAATGCCTATTCAAAAGACCGGGACCAGGTAATTGGAAAGCATGTTCTTCTGGAGGGATATGCAAGAGTACATATCATGGGCATGAGTGAACCCGGCGGGACAAAGACGGTTCAGAACATCCCTCCGGGAAGAGAGATAATAGTGATCAAAGACCACTTTGATAAAAACACCAATAAACTGTATTATCAGGTCCTTGATACGGAAAACGCAAATGCTAAACCCGCATGGACGGAATATAGTGATATAACAAGTGTCAAGGAGTATGATATTATAACGCAGGCTAATTACAGGAGTAATATAGTTACAAGTAAACAGGATAAAGACGGCAGGGATGGAGAATTTAAAACAGCGCCTTCCAATAAAGGACTGGCTATCCGCGCGGTGGCATCAGGGGAACGTTTTTTGATTCTGGACGCAGTAAATTCGTCATTGAGCGGAGTCTGGTATGAAGTCAGGTCCCTTGAAACCGGCGGTATCGGATGGATTCATGCCGATCACCTGTCGTTTTAATTCCAAGTTTACTGTTTAAAATGGATATCTTGTTTTTACAGGCAAACAAGAAACCCTTCTGCCGTTATCGGCAGAGGGGTCACTCTGTAATTGCGGGAAACATGATTAACGGCTTCAGCAGTTTCTTAAAAACTTTTTATATATTTTATAATATTTTTCCCACTTAGCCAATATCTGGCCAGGTGGGACTTTATAATTGGTATTACAATTTAATAAATGCAAATCAAAAATGAACCTTGAAAACTGAATACGAAACGGCCCCTTTCCGGGGCCGGACGGGACAGAAAGACCGGATTGGTCCGTGGCACAGGTATTTCTTTTTGTAGAAATATAGATGTCTTCAGTTTCAAAGCGGATAGTTTTGTAAAGGGGGTATGTCTATGAACAATCGGAATCGTATGATGCAGAAAGCAAAAGAACAGGTAGAAAAAAAGAATCGCTGGTGGGAAAAGCTAATGGAAACTATTAATATGGCAAGAAGGGATAACCGCAAACCCCACGAGAAAGTAATCGATACCACATTTGACAGAGCGCCGGAATTCTACGACGGATTCAAAAGTCTGACTACAGACGACCCGCAGGCAGAGTGCAAAAAAGGGCTGGAACACCTTCATCGCGGAAAAGGTTATGTTTGGGAGGAATATATGAAAGCCCATGTGTGTTTTTTGAAAGCGGCAAGGGCAGGTTTTTCGGAAGGTTACTACCGGTTAGGAAACATGTATATGTATGGGCGCTGTTATTCAACAGATTATAACATGGCGGAGTGCATGTTTCGGGAAGCGGCGAAAGGTGATTTTGCGGAACAGGCGGCAGATGCACTGAAAATGCTTGCATGGTACAGGGCAAAAGAACAGATGGAATAACACGTAAGAAGAAATAACACAGCAGCAAGGGACGGGAACAGGGTTTCGCCTGTTCCCGTCCTTAAGGAAAACAGACAAGCGGATACCACTTTAAGAATGATTATATAAAGAGGTGACGCAAGAATGCGGAAAGACTGGTATAAAGAACCTATATTGCAATTTAAAGCGATAGCCGGAATTGCTATGCCTGAAGAGCGGTTCGATATTGGAAAGGAGGAATAAAGGTGAATAAACTGATGCAGCTGGTCAATGCGATGATTTGTTGGCATGAACTGGGTAAGCTTGATAGAAAAGAAAGAGGATTTCGCGGGATTGGCGAAGTTATTGAGTCTATGATTGGCAGTTTATTATTTTCGCTGATTCTGGCTTTCGGCATTTTAATGGGTTGGACACATATTCCGGGCTATCTGGCCGACGGGTACAGTTACGACCATTTTGACCGCAAGGAAGGGGATGACCCGGAGTACAATTATATGCTGGGCTGTTATATGGATGAATGGATGAGCCGGGTATGTCGAATTCCGTATTGATTGTCAGGAAGGGAGCGTAATGTATGAGTTATTTCGATAATGTGATTAGATATGAAGATAAGTCATGAAAAATTGGAAAAGAATTAGTAATGTAATTAAATAATATCTTCCGGATTATTAGTTGTCCTTGACATAGGGTACGTTGTCATAAAATAAGGCAGGTCGCCGCAAAAGCGGCGCCTGCCTTGTATGCTTTATTCCAGCAGTAACGTCCTGCCGTTTTTCAGTGTCACGCCCTTTGCCAGGGCTTCTTTCTGTTCCGTGTTGCCGATATACCCGTATTTCAGCATTTCTTTCAATACGAGCCGCACCCCTT
>JAEEGH010023236.1_pt1 | contig 12624 bp, 29 predicted proteins | sample 9134181 | NCBI WGS metagenome assembly JAEEGH01 (sample SAMN16246544, study PRJNA631951) | gut metagenome | biome: gut microbiome; feature: rumen; material: DP-attached | host: Bos | place: Iran: Karaj | collected 2018-10 | reverse complement strand
ACACTTTTGTTGAAAGTAGTATTATATAATTGAACCTGAAGGAAATCAGGGGAAAAGGAGAACACACGAAATGAAATTCAAATATCAAGTTAATTACACACATATTGTTCAGGGAGTATCAGGCATCTTTAATACGCTTCGTCACGATTATTGGAGAGAAGATACTTACGAAGGATGCAAGAAATCAATCTACAAAATTTTAGAAACATATAAGGGACATATTCTTGAAATGTCAGCAACATACTTTTTTGAAAATGGTTCTTTTATATCAGTAGATTTTGGCAAGAACGAAGAAAGTATAATAAAGAATATCAACAAGATTGCATATTTAGATATTAAGGAGTAATAGGCGTATGATTAAAGTAAAGAAGTTTGAAACAAAATGGACTGAAGGCGCACAAGCTGTTCTTATAAACTATCTTGATGGTGCGCTTGCAGACTATGAAGCAGGAAACGATGACGAAGGTATGGAAGCAACAATTAAATCTTGCATTGACACATTAGATATTATTAGCGATTCTTACTTTGGAAGAAGTGTGCATTATAAATATAGAGAAAGATTTGAGCAAGAGCAAGAAAAACGAAATTACATTTAAGGAGAGTTGAGTATGACAACTAAAGAATTTGAAAAGCTAAAGATAGGCGATTGCGTTAAGATTAAAAGCAAGAAAAATGAAAATTGGGTTTTCGTAATCGGTAAAGAATCAAAGATTTATGGAAAGCAAAACGACAAGCCTGTTAAGTTCGTAACTGATGGTTTAGTTCTATGTCCACTACGAAAGGTCGTTAAGATTTCAAGAAGCGAATACTATGAACACTTGATAGCAGACATAAACAAGAAGATAGATAAGATGCAAATGGTAAAGATTAAGTATCTAACCGAGTTAGTAAAAGCGAAGAAGAAAGAAACAAAGGGGGTGTAAGAATGAAGCTAAAAGAGTTTATGAAAAAGAATCGTTGGTCAGTAACCACTCTTGCTAAAGAGATGGGAGTTGATAGGGGAACAATCTATGGATATATCAACGGAACACACTATCCAACACCTGATAACATTTATAAGTTAGCAAAGACTTTAGGTATATCAAAGAAGCAAGTTAAAGATTTATTAAAATAAGAGAAAAGGAGAAACACACTATGAAGTTAGAATTTAGAGAAATAAAGGCAAGCGAAATCGAATTGAAAGTAGGTGCAGTAACACCAAAAGGATACACTATATTAGCCTATAAGAACGCGAGAGTTGATATGGCTATATTAGATGAAACTGTTGGTCAAATGAATTGGCAACGCGACCATAAAGAAGTAAAAGGAAACCTATATTGTGGGGTTGGCGTTTGGGATGAAGAAAAGCAACAATGGATTTGGAAATGGGATTGTGGTGCTGAATCATTTTCTGATAAAGAGAAGGGAGAAGCATCGGACTCATTCAAGAGAGCTTGCTTCAATTTAGGTATCGGTCGTTCTTTGTATTCAAGCCCATTCATTTGGATTGAATGTGAATGTCCTGATAAGAAGATGCCAATCGAAGAACAAAGACGAGTTAAGAATATGAGAGTATCCACTTATGAAGTTGTAGATGGAGTTGTTACAAAGTTTGAGATTGTAGATGCAAATGGCAAGTCAGTATTCAGATATGGCATTGCTCCCAATCAAAACAAGAAAGAGATTCACTTGCAACACAAAGGCGCGCCAATCGCAGTAACAGCAGATAGCATCCAAGCAATGCAAGAGATTGATAGCGAGTTATCTACAAACTTCCCTGACCTTTACAAGAAAGTTCAAGAATATCGCATTGAAATTACAAAATTAGCACCTGTATTTGAAATTCCATTATGGGAGTTATCTATTGAAGATATTCAAACTGCTGTTGAGCTAAAGGAAAACAAAGAAAAAGATGGAAAGACAAATAAGAAATAGACAGGATTTATTAGAGCTTCAGGCGCAACTATATTCGGTTGCGCAAGAGCTTGAAAATGGCAAAGTTTTTGATGTGTCCATAAAAGAACACAAAGACAAGAGAAGCCTTAATGCAAATGCCTATTCTTGGGTTCTACAAGATAAAATAGCAAAAGAGTTGAATCTATCAATAGATGCTCTACACGATAAGATGGTTTTAGAGTATGGAGTGTTGGAAGTTGTATCTATCAGAGAAGATGCTTGGGAGAGTGCAAAAAGAGCTTTTGATTATTGTAAAGAAATAGGAAGAAGCCAACTTAATGGAAAGACTTATGTCCACGCAAGAATCGGAGTAGGAACGCACAACTACAACACAAAAGAAATGAGTCAATTTATCAATGGGCTTGTAGCTGAAGCAAAAGAGTTAGGCATTGAAACATTAGATGAAATCCGTTTACAAGAAATGATAGACAGGTGGCAAAAATGAGTAAATCAATTATTCAGGAAACAAAACAATGCTACATTACCCACGACACAAGCAACTTGCATAAGCATCATATATTTGGTGGTGGCAATAGAAAGTTAAGCGAGAAATATGGGTTGTGGATATGGTTAAGAGCAGATTGGCACAATATGGCAAGCTATGGAGTGCATCAAAATAGAGCGTTAGATTTAGATATAAAGCGCATCGCTCAAGAGAAATGGGAATCCAAGTATGGAACGAGAGCAGATTTCAGGCGCATATTTGGGAAAAGTTGGTTAGATATGGAGTAGGATATGGTAATCATTGAAGATACAAGAAATCAAGTAGGAAAACATCAACAACTAAACGAAGATTTACAAGCTCTTGGACATCAGGTAGTTCGTAGTAAATTATTCGTAGGCGATTATGCTGAAGCTAAAAATCAAAGCGTATGTATTGATACAAAGCAAAACATTAGAGAATTAGCAAGCAATATTATGGGGAAATCTCACGCAAGATTTAGAGAAGAGTGTTACAGGGCATTTTGCGCTGATATAAGGCTAATTGTCTTAATCGAAGAAGAAACACCCATACAACAATGGAAATCGCCAAATTACAAGCGAAATCGCGCTCAAAAGGTTGCTGATGGAGAAATACTTTGGAAAGCAATGGTTACAATGCACATTAAATATGGAGTTCAATTTAGACAATGCAACCCAAAAGACACAGCAAAGGTTGTAATTGAAATACTTAAAGGAGAGTAGAATATGGCAAAATCAGTAGATGAGTTACATTCAGTTCAAGATATAGTAAAGGCATTACTATTAGAAAGACCTAAATTACGCGATTCAGACGAATTATTGGCGTGTTTAGTATACGAAAAATTAGGATATAGTTGGAATAAGCCATTTTTTGCGATTATGCAAGCTATTTCTGAAGGGGAACTACCAACATTTGAATCCATAACAAGATGCAGAAGAAAGATGCAAGAAAAATATCCACAACTTCGTGGCAAAAAATATCAAGTAAAACAAGAAAATCAAGAAGTGTATAAAGAATACGCAAAGGAGTAGATTATGGAAAAGAAAGTAGGAGATTTAACTCTATACGAAATCAAAAAGATGTGTAGAGAGAATGACGAGCTAAATGGATGTGCAAGCTGTCCACTACGCAATATATCTATTAATTGTTCGTCTTTATATGATGTAAAAAATCAAATATTAGGAAGAAAAATTAAAATAAAGGAGAATCAAAAATGAATTTAGTAGTATTATCAGGAAACTTAACAAAAGATGTTGAATCAAAAACATCAGGAGAAACAAAAATCGCAGTTATTTCAATCGCTGTCAATGAAGGTAAAGATAAAGTCAATTTCTTTGATTGTGTAGCATTTAACAAGCAAGCTGAACTTATCAGCACATATTGTAATAAAGGCAAAAAGGTGTTAATTCGTGGCAAGTTAGATGAAGATAAATGGCAAGCTCAAGATGGAACAAATAGAAGCAAGACAAAAATCATCATTAACGAAATCGAGTTCTTGAGCAAGAATGAATCCACTGAAGATAATGAAGATTCTGAACCTGTTGAAGATACAAGCGTATCAGATGGCGACTTGCCATTTTAGAAAAAAGTGATAAAATAAGAATTGGCGCAAGAAAATATTCTTTTTGTTCATAATCAGGGAGAGATGCGCCACTCTCCCAAAAGTAAAAGGAGAAACACACACAATGGAAAACACGAACAACAATGGCAAATTTTATTGGCTTAAATTAAAGCGAGATTTTTTCAAAAGACACGATATAATGGTTTTAGAATCTATGCCAAATGGCAAAGAGTATTCACTATTCTATCTAAAGCTAATGCTTGAGTCTATCGACCACGAAGGTCAATTAAGATTCAGCGAGCAAATCCCTTATGATGCAAATATGCTATCAGCAATAACAAATACGAATGTTGATACTGTTAAATCAGCAGTAAATATCTTGTCGCAATTAGGCTTATTAGAAGTATGGGATGACCAAACAATCTATATGACTGAAGTTGAAAAAATGATTGGTTCTGCATCTAATTCAGATGTAGCAAATAGGGTTAGAAAATGCAGGGAAAATCAAAAAGCGTTACAAAATGTAACAAATGTGAAACAAATTTGTAACGAGAGTAAGAGTATAGAGTTAGATAAAGATATAGAGTTAGATAAAATAAAAGATATAAATATAGAAAAGAAAGACCAATCGACAAGCGATTTTGGTGTGGATAAAGAAAAGAAAGTAGTTCAAAAACATAAGTATGGTAAGTATAAGAACATCCTTTTAACTGAAGAAGAATATCAAAAGTTATTGGCTATGGAAAACGGAGAAGATGCCATCGAGTATTTAAGCGAATATAGAGAATACAAAGGATATAAAGCCAAGAGCGATTATTTAGCTATTAGAAAATGGGTATTTGATGCTATGAAAGAAGATGCTATCAAAAAAGATAGAATCAACAATGCTAATAATAATGGCAAAAAGGATTGGATGAACATCAATGGATATACTTACGAAACTTTAGCTGAAGATGTATATAACAAATCAGGACTTAAATTAACAAGAGAAATTTGGTTTGACAATAAGAACTATTTTATAGGAACTTCAGATAAGGAAGATGCTGTAAATTCTGCGATTGAGCTAATTAAATATCAACAATCTATAAAGAAGCCAAGTTTTACTGATGGCGACCGATTATATAATAAATCAAAAGTCGAAGCATCTTTAATAGCAGATGAAGAACTTGGCAATGTAGATATGTAAATTGACCATTGAACATTTATGTATAAAGTGCTATATTAAAAATAAGGGTAGTGACCGACACTAAAGGAGAAACACACAAATGAAATTATATGAAATTGAAGATGCAATCAACGAATTATTAGAGAATGGATTCAACGAAGAATGTATTGATGCTGAAACAGGCGAAATCGACCAAGAAAAGGCTAATGAGCTTTTAGATAAATATAAAGCTCAATTTGATGAAAAGTTGGAGAATATAGCCTTATTTATCAAGAATCAAACTTCTGATATTGAAGCAATAGAGCAAGAAGAAGCTCGATTAAAGGCAAGAAGAGAAGCAAAAGAAAAGAAAGTAGAAAGCCTAAAGACATTTTTATCAATAGCTTTACAAAGAAATGAGATTCCAAAGTTTGAAACATCAAAGGTGGTTCTATCATTTAGAAAATCCACTTCAGTTGAAATTTTAGATGCTAACTTGATTCCTGATATGTTCAAGAGTCAAGAAGTGACCATCAAGATTGATAAAAAAGAAATCAAGAAACTACTAACAAAGAAAGAAGAAGTAGCAGGAGCAATCCTAAAAGAAAATCAAAATATTCAAATCAAATAAAAAGGGGGAAAGGCTAAAGAAAGGTTGGCAATCAATGTCAGCCTTTTTTTAGGTTAAGGGAGTTATGACTTATTTAGAACTATGCAAAAGCACAATAAGATATTTAGCAGAAGAAAAAATTGACATTCAACAACTTGCAAAAGAGATAGGGGTATCGATTAGCTTAATTGATAATTTAGCGAATAAGAAGAAAATAGAAGCCACAAAAGAGCAAATAAATCGTGTAGATGATTATATGAGCCTTATTTATGGGGAAAGATACGGATTTACTAACAAAACCGAGCAAATGTGTTGTCGTGACCTTTTAGACTTGCCTATGGGCTTAAAACAAGACTTGAAAGAACAGGAAGTAAAATATATCAGGAAACATAGTAATTTCAAACTATCCAATGTTCAAGTGGATGCTTTTTCTTACAATGAGAACACGAACTTATGGCAAGTTAAACCAACTCTATGTAGAATCAGTAGCCATCAACTTTATAGAGCGATGCGAGATAGTATATATAAGACAAAGCTCGAGAACTCTATTAAACTTGGTCGTATTTGACAATTATACACGCGTAATGATAATATATAATCAGAAAATCCTTCTATGGATTTCGTGTGTTTCTAAAAAAATAAGAGCAGACTTGAGCAATCTTGCCTGCTTTTATTTTGCAAATTTTACAAATTGTCAAAATTTTTTTCAAAAACCTATTGCACAAAAGTGTTGAAAGTAGTATATTATAATTGAGCTTTGAAAAAAGCAAATACATTTAGGAGATTTATAAAATGCAAGCATATTCAATTAAATACGAATTCAAAACAAAATATGGTGTTGTAACACGCGAAGCATTAGTAGATGCTAAAAACTTAAAATCAGCAAAAAACAAGTTGATGAGAAAACATAATGTTAAGAGATTAACTTTAATTGATGCACACATAATAGGATATTTCTAATAAGTCGAAGGTGTTGGAAGATGCAAATGACAAATGTAGGATGTTTAGGAATAGTAAAAGAAACCGAAAAGGCTGTTCAAGTATTGATTGATTTGCCAAGTGGTAATTATATTCATCATACATTTGGTAAAGGAGTTTTAGTTTGGCTTCCAAAATCACAATGCGAAATAGAAAATTATGAGTATGTAAATGGATATAAAGAAACCATCTATCAAAAGAGAGTAAAAAAAGTATCTAATTTTATATACAACACAACATTAAAAGAATATCAAAAATATATAGATTAAAGGAGAAACACACTATGAATAAATTATATGTAAAGGTATTAGTAACAATCAAAACAGGAAGCTATAAAACAGGAAACTACAAAGCAAGCGATGTAGTTCTTAAAAATGCGAAGTTCAATACAATTAGACGCGGATGGACATTTGAGAAACTTATAAAAGCTTATAGCGCAGATATAAAAGCTGAAGGCTTAAACGAAAATGATGTTGTAGCAATTGTTTTTAAGAAGGATGGAGAACTTACTCAAAGAATTAAAAAAGTATCCAATAAGGCTGAAAAGAAGTTGTTTTATAAAAGAGTGCCTGTAACAAAAGCTCAATTAGAAACATTATATGAAGTTTATGATATGTCAGGATTTGATGGAATCTCTCAACAAAGACGAGAAGCTTATAAAGACCAATTCTATGCTATGATAAAGTTCTTATGCTGTGACTTCGGTGACCTATATTTAGAAGATAAGGTAAAGGATGAAATTTTTGACTATTGCTATAAAAGACAACAAGAAGAAAAGGAGCTAATGGGGGTATAATATGTTACACGAAATTACATTATTTGGCGAAGTAGATAAAGTAGCCATAGCAATACAAAGAATTAAGGATGCTTACGAAATTAGTAAGAGTCAAAGCAAAGGAGCGTTATATGTTGCTTTTTCAGGGGGAAAGGATAGCGTATGCGTTGCTGAATTGTGTAAGATGGCAGATGTTCCATATGAACTCCACTACAATGCAACAACCGTAGACCCATTTGAGCTTTTACATTTCATCAGAGATAACTATCCTGAAACAATCTTTGAGAAGCCAAGATACTCAATGTGGCAACTTATTCAAAGAAAGCATATGCCACCAACAAGAATCGCAAGATTTTGCTGTCAAGAGCTTAAAGAAAAGGGTGGCGAAAATAGAATTTGTCTAACAGGCGTAAGAAGATATGAAAGCCTAAAGAGAAGCCAAAGAAGAGCCTTTGAAACGGTCACAAGAAATAGAAAAGAGAAGATGCTATTCGATGATAATGGCGAGTTCAGAAACGCATTAGAACAATGCACAATCAAAGCTAAAATTGTTTGCAATCCTATTATTGATTGGCAAGACGAAGATGTTTGGGAGTTCATTAAGACAAATCATTTCCCATACTGCAAGTTATACGATATGGGATATGCAAGAATTGGTTGTATAGGCTGTCCTATGGCGACAAAGAAAGAGAGAGAGAGAGAGTTAAATGCTCATCCATTTTTCAAAAAGAAATACTTGGAAGCCTTTGATAAGATGCTAAAGGATATGCCAAACGGAGCAAGAACTTGGAAAGATGCAGAAGATGTTTACGATTGGTGGATTAACGAAAAGAAGCAACAAATCGAAGGTCAGCAAGAAATGAATCTTGATGAAGATGAAGAATAAGAAAAGTCGAACCTGTAAGCAAAAAACAAATAAACGCGCAAAAAAACAAAAAATCCGTATATATAGTAATTAGTTATTTAGGGGATGGGGCTTACAGCATCCCCAACAGGAGAAAAGATGGAAACACGCAAAACCTATATGGGAGAAGATTATACAAACCAAGTAATACGCTATGAAAAAGCGCAAAGCGAATATATTGTCAAGCTACAACAAGAATTGGCAAGAAGGGGCGTAAAATCAAGCCAAAAGAATAGTCAATCATATTATACGAACTTTGGGTTATCAGATATAAACGATGTAAGTCTAAAACTCGAAGGAGTTTCAAATAAATATAAGAACAATGGCGTTAGTATATCCACTTATATGAATGAAGCTGAAAACACACCTTATATTTTGAATATTTGGAAATACACAGGAAGCAATCATATATTTGATAGAAGAGAGTTTGTAAAGATAGATGATAAAGCAATTAAGCTAATGGCAGACTTGGTTATAGACAAAATGGAACTAAAGGTAGTAGAGCCTAAAATAGAGCAAATGCAAATGAATCTACAATATGTATAAAGGAGAGAGAAATGAAACACACAATATTAGAAACAATCGAAGAGATTAAAAATCAAAAGTATCAATTTGAGCGAATTATAAACGAAAAGAAGCCAAAGAGAATGTCTTATAAAGATTCTATCAACTATGAGTTAAACAAAGCCACAGCTGAAGCAGGATTAAGACAAATAGAGTATGTATTACATTTGTTAGAAAACACTGACTTTTCAGGAGAGAGTGCAGAGAGAGTTAAACTAACTGATGAAACAAGAGAGATGTTCGCCTATGTTAAAGAGCGTGTAGAAGCAAATATAGAAGAGATTATCACGAACATCAAACTTGAATATGACGAGCAAATTAAGATACATCCAAACGCTTATGATAAAGGCGAAATGCTATGTGCAGATTTAACATTGAAGCCAATCGTGTTTCAAGTAACAATACCTGTAAAATTTGAGAAGCTATAAAGGGGGATTATCCAAATGGAAAGAGAAGTAATAGTAAGAGTAGATAGCAAAGAAAACTATGTGTGTAGATTCCCAAGTGTCTATCTAAAAGATAAAGAGAAAGCACAATGGTATATGGAAAAAATAAAAAGCCCAAGCGCAGAAATCTACAAAGCGAAGTGGACAGCCAATGGCTTAATATATACTCATAAAATGAACGCAAAAGGCGAGTTTGAAGAAATCGTCAAGAGCCAAGAGCAAATCAAAGCAGAAGCGTTTGATATTTTGAAAAGAAATATACCAATAAACCTAATTCGTCAAAATATGTTTGTTTTTGAATGTAGAGAATACTTGACAGCAGAAGAAATCGAAATACTACAAAAGGCAGGGTTGGAATAATGTTAATGACAAGAGAAGAAAAGATAAAACTTTGTGACTTAATGCTCAAAAAGAGAGTCGATATACCTTATTTACTTATGTGTGTAGGTTATACCTGTTTATTCCCTAATGAGCCACGTTTTGACATAGCCGTTGAAAGATATAATGCAAAGGGATTTTATAAAAGGTATCAACTAAATGAAAAGGAACTTGTTATGATTTGGAATGGAGTTCAAACAAAAAAGAGAAATAAGAATAAGAGATAAATTAAGCAAGTGGGGGTGGAATAATGGAAAGTTTAGAATTTGTAAATAGTTTGAAAGACACCTTAATTACATATACTTGTGAAAGGGGAACATTTGATACAACAATACAACACGCACACCTAAAAGAAATGGAACAACTTGAAAAAGACTTACACGAATTAGCCCAATATAGAGCGTTAGCCGAAGAAATAGGTTGCCCAGTTGATGTGCTACATAAGGCTCTTAAAGATGGATTTTATGTAGATATGACACAAGTTAAAAAGATACCAAATTGGGAAGAACCAACAGGTATTAAATACATAGGCTGTCCTAAATATTTTAGATTTAATTTATGGTATAAAACCATTGAAGTGGATAGATTTGGACATTATCTTGAAGTACAACTAAAAGACTACAAGAAAACTTGGTGGCTTAAAGCAGATAGAAGTGAATAGGAGGTAGGATATGGAAATATATGTAAAAATGAACGAAGAAGAACTTGAAGAGTTCAAAGAGTATAAGAAAACAAAAGAGATTAAGACTTGTTTTAATGATGATAATGTCATTGACTACATTATTAAAAGATATAAAGAAATCGCAAAGTGTGACTTACGACAACACTATAATTATTACAAGAACTTAACATATAGTGATAGAGATAATCCATTTTATTTAGAAAGTGGAAATAAAAGTATTCACATAGATGATATATCAATTAAGATTTGTGAATGGAATTAGGAGATAGAATATGAACGAAGAAAATTACAAGTTATATTTAGATGAATACAATAGCGAAGCAATCGCACAAATCTACAACAATGAAGAATTAAAAGAAGCAGAAATGAGTTTATTACAAAAAGGATATATCATAACAGATGTATTTCAAGTAGAAACAACTTTATATATAAAACTATCAGTAGGAGGTATTCTATGAATGGGTTAGAAGCATTAAAAGAAATAAAACATATATCTTGTAATAGTTTATCTCAATTGTATGGAACAATAGAAGATGCCTTTGAAACAGAGTTTGAAACAATCGAGCGCGAGTTAAAGGTAAACCAAATCTTGAAAGAGAAAAAGGTGGACTTGCCTTATATTCAATATTTAATCGCTATATATAAAGAAGTAAACAGCAATTTTTTAATTCTCTACAATTATAAGGAAGCAAATAAATTAACAAAAGAAGAAGCAACACTCATAGTTGATTGGTTAAAGGGGGAATAAATTATGGAAGAAAAGGCAAAACAAATTGTAGCAAATTGGCTTAAACAAAATTGGCAAGAAAAATGGGATGGAAAAACTTATCAAATCTTTTTGGTATGGAATAGCAAAGTCCTACAAAACTATAAATGCACAATATATACTAATTTACCTAATAGCCCTTATTTTGAATTAACATATAACGGGGATAAGAAAGAGTGGTATTTAGATGTATATGTGAAGTTAGAAAACAAAGTTATTGTTGATAAAGAATAGGAGGTAAAACAAATGAAACAAATAACACAACAAGAAGTTATTAAGATTTTTGAAGAAAAACAACAAAGCGCAGAACAAAGTTTGCAAGCCATTAAAGATATTAAATCAAAGGCAAACGAACAAAAACAACTATTAGGCGAAGCATTAGCCTATGAAGATTGTATCGCGTTTTTAAGGGGATGCAAAATCGTTGAAGAACAAACAAACCAAGATTTTAGCAAGATGTATGGAAAGTTACCGATTAGCGAAGAAATCACAAGCGCACAATTTGAAGCCTGCGACCAACCTTTTGAAACAATAAAAGTTAGAGTATCAGGTAAGGTTGTTGAATATGGCGAAAATAATATACGCATTATGGATGGAGTAAATGTTTACCAATTCCCAAAATATGCTGTTGATAGACACCAAGAGTTGTGTGAAACTGCAAGCGTAGAAAATGGCGAAGATTTGCCGAAACTTAAAGAAAATACGCCAAAAAATAATAGCGACAAATATATCGAAGAATTGTTGAATAATAATACAAAGTTGCAACAAGAGTTAGCACAATGCAAAGATACTATCGTTGAGTTAGCAAACGAAGTAGCAGTTTATAGAAAAGTAGCAAGAGATAGGGGGTAAGTATGATTCAAATATTAGAGAATGGTAAATATAAAAAGAAAATCAGCTATTATAAGGACACTTGCGAAAATTGTGGATGCAAATTCAGATTTGATGCAGAAGATGCGAAATATAATTATGAATTTTGTAGCCAAAAGCAGATACAAATAATACAACTTAAAATACAATGCCCATATTGTGGTATGGTAATATCGAAGTTCAAGAACGACTTTGAATATGTAGAAGAAGAGATTGAAATATCAGGAGATAAGGGGGAAAAACTATGGACACAAAGGAAAAGATAGGAATAGCAATTTCAATCGTTGTAGTGGCTGTAATGTGCGTTTTAGCGAGTATTTATATTAGCAAAGTAGAAGCTGAACACAAAGAACAACACCTACAAGAGCAAATTATCGAGCTTGCGAATCAGGAAGTTGAGATAAAGGGAGAGAATCCAACGCTTGAGCTGATAGTAATAGACGAAGTAGGATGGGCAAAATATAGATGTTATACCTACAACATTATAACAACAACACATAAATATAGAGTAGGCGTTATGAGAAACGCAAATGAGATTCACTTTGTAG
>JAEEGH010023233.1_pt1 | contig 12626 bp, 12 predicted proteins | sample 9134181 | NCBI WGS metagenome assembly JAEEGH01 (sample SAMN16246544, study PRJNA631951) | gut metagenome | biome: gut microbiome; feature: rumen; material: DP-attached | host: Bos | place: Iran: Karaj | collected 2018-10 | reverse complement strand
CTCCGTACATGGTCCCGTCGGTGACCATGCAGATCCCGAGGATACCGCTCAATGTCAACAGTAAGGTGGACAGGAGGAAGCTCCCTGTTCCCACCCCGTCGGGAAGGAATGCAGGACTGATGCCGTCCAATGAGATGGAGAAAAAACTATGCGACATTTTCGCCGACGTGTTGGGGTTGGAAGAGGTCTTCGCCGACGACAGTTTCTTCGCCATCGGAGGTACCTCGATTTCGGCATCGAAGCTCGTCGTGAGCTGTATGAATAACGGGATCCCCCTTGTATACAAGAACGTGTTCGACAACCCTGCTCCGAAGGCTCTTGCGGAATTCCTCAAAGGATACTCCAACAAGCAGGTGGAGAGGAAGGAGATTGTCAGAAAGGATTCGGGAGTGCTCGCATACAACGTGCCCGAGAACCTTGACGAGATATCCCGCAAACCGATAGGAGACGTACTGCTGGCAGGAGCGACAGGATTCCTCGGCATCCATGTGCTCAAAGAGGTCATAGACCTCGGCGAGGGTTCGGTGACCTGTCTGATACGCGGCAACAAGAAGCAGTCTGCAGAGGACAGGTTGAAGACCATGTTGATGTACTATTTCGGAGGAAGCATAGACGAATCCGCGATAGGTCGCATCAAGGTGATCGAGGCGGACATCACCGATCATGATTTGGTGGATGTGCTCTCTAAAGAACACATAGATACGATAATCAATTGCGCCGCGATAGTGAAGCATTTCGCATTCGACGATACGATAGAGAACGTCAACCACTACGGTGTCAAGAACCTCATAGAAGTAGCGCTCGACCATGATGCGGTATTGATGCATACATCGACGCTCAGTGTCGCAGGAGAATCCGTCAACGACAGCATCCCCGAGAATGTGCTGCTCAGGGAGGACATGCTCGACTTCGGTCAGGATCTTGAGAACAAGTACGTGCATTCCAAGTTCATGGGTGAGAAGGAGATCATCGATTCCATAGAGAAGGACGGATTGAAAGGGAAGATATTCCGCGCAGGAAATCTAATGAGCAGGGAATCGGACGGAGAATTCCAGATCAACTTCGCCACCAATTCTTTCATGCGTTCGATCAGGTCGTATGTGCTCCTAGGCTGCTACCCGGTCGAGGATCTCGATGCGGAAGCGGAATTCTCTCCGATAGACATGACCGCCAAAGCACTTGTAACGCTCGCAGGCACACCGGAGAAGTTCACCGTGTTCAACGGGAACAATCCCCATTGCGTACACATGTACAACGTCATCGATGTCCTCCGCAAGAACGGATTCGAAATAAGGATCGTAGGAAGGGATGAGTTCAACAAAGTGTTCGCAGAGAAACTCAAGGACGAGAAGGTCGCGGAAGAGATATCGGGACTGATCTCGTACATGGGCAACAACGGCGAGACCAGGAGACAGATCGGCAGCGACAACAGGTACACGGTCAAGGCACTTTACAGGCTCGGATTCTCCTGGCCTATCATAGACATCGACTACATAGACAGGGCGATAAGGTCCCTCGAGACTTTCAGATTCTTCGGGAACAGGAAATGACATCTACAACAGAGAACGGGAATGCGAGGCTTTCGCAGGTCATCCGCAGCAACGACAAAGAGGTCGACAGAGTAGTCGTTACCTTCTGTGCAGCAGTATCGGTAGTCCTTCTCATCCTGTACATCTATACGAGGATGGGCGGTATCGGTATCGCGGATAACGTCAGTGTCTCCGCCTACATCCTGGCTGACGAGGTCATGATCCTCGCTGCGGTGGTCATCTATTGCATGGCCAAGCAGGACGCGGTATGGCCAAGGTTCGTCTACATAGGGGTGCTCATGGTCACGGCCATGGTCATCAGTTCTGTCCTATCCTTATCTTATCTGATCTTCGCGATCCCGATAATGTTGGTCACCTCCTATTACCACAGGAAGCTGACCCTGCTCGTCGCCGTCATCGGTGCCTTGGTAATGTGCTTGGAACCGTTCGTATCTTCATACATGGGTCAGATCGATCTAAACTATTGTACCCTGGATCCGTACAACGAGAGTGTCTTCATCATCTCCAGTACTCCTTTGGACGAGGCGGTGGCCAAACTGACCAGCTATGTTCTCCCATCCCTCCTGATCTATGTGGGGATGGCCATCCTCTCGACATGGGTAACCACCACGGGGCTGTCGCTCGTCAAGGACCGTACGGCGCTGGTGCAGAGCAGCATCGAGATGGAGCACGAGCTGAACATCGCATCAGACATACAGTTAGGGATGCTCCCGGATGATTTCCCCGATACGGATTCGTATTCTATCAAAGCCGTGATGAAACCGGCCAAGGACGTCGGAGGGGACTTCTACGACTTCATCAAGATAGGCAATTCGCAGATAGCGTTCCTCGTCGCCGACGTCTCCGGTAAAGGGGTTCCCGCAGCCCTGTTCATGGCAAGTGCAAGGACCCTCATACGCAACAATTTGAAGAACGGTATGACAGTGGACAGTGTCATGGACAGCACCAATGCAGAGTTGGTCCAATCCAACAGGGAGAAGCTGTTCGTCACCGTGTGGCTCGGGATGCTGGACACATCCACGGGAGTGCTGTCGTACGTGAACGCAGGCCACAACCCGCCGTTCATGATACACGCCGACGGTTCTATCGACAACATAGTCTCGAAACCCAACTTCGTCCTGGGAAGGAAGAAGGGAATCAGATACAAGGAGCACAGGATTCAACTAGCCCCCGGAGAGAAGATTTTCCTCTATACGGACGGCCTCACGGATTCCACGGACGTAAGCGGGAAGATGTTCAAAGAGGATCGCGTGAAGGAGGTCCTGTCATCATGCAATAACGCAGACAAGATCATCCCTGATATGATAGATGCAGTCGGTTCGTTCTCGAACGGGATGGAGCAGTTCGACGACATCACGATGCTCCTCGTGGATTTCAAGAAACTGAATGTTATCGAGTATTCGGAAGGAGAATGCTTCCCTGCCAATCCCGAAGGTCATGACAAGGCATTGCAGTACATCCGCAGCAGACTGCAGGAATGCGGCTGTTCCGAGAAGGTGATGAAGGACATGGAGGTGTCCGCTTCCGAGATTTTCTCGAACATCGACATGTATGCCTACGAGGGCATCGAGAACGGAATGATCCGTATCTCGGCGGATGTCATCGACCGCATCGCAACGGTTATCTTCAAGGACGACGGGCCGGAATACAATCCTCTCGACAGATCGAATCCGGATGTCGAGAAGAGGGTCAGGGAGCACAAGATCGGAGGATTCGGGATATTCATCGTCAGGAAGCTGATGGATGATGTCCGTTACGAGAGAATTGACGATCAGAATGTACTTACAATCATGAAGGAGATCTGAGAAAATGCAGATAGATATCAAGAAGGAAGGGGACAAATTAATTATCGCCCCCAAAGGGAACATAGACTATGTCACCGCACCAGAGCTCGATGAGGCGGTCTCCAAGGTCGGGGACGACGTCATGACCATTGAACTGGACATGTCTGAGGTGCCGTACATCTCCTCAGCGGGACTGAGGGTCATACTGAACGCGGACGAGATCATGCAGGACAGGAACGGGATCAAGCTGATAGGCGTCAACAACGACGTCCGTGCGATCCTTGAGATGACCGGATTCTACGATACATTGGACATAGAATGATTCACTGTTTCATCACGGACTGCACCCCTCTTGAAGACCAACAGACGTATGGCAGGGCATATGCGCTCCTGTCTGACGAGAGGAAGGGCAAGGCCGATTTCTACAGGTTCCCCAAGGACAAGATGCTCAGTATCACCGCTGGATTGTTCATCAGATTGGTGGAACGGTCCTATGGGAAGGTGACCGCCGATGAGAACGGCAAGCTTCACACCAAAGGGGTGGAATTCAATCTCTCTCATTCAGGACATTACGTAGCTTTTGCTGTATCGGATTCACCTGTTGGTATCGATATCGAATCTGTCGGTCGCAATATGGACATAGCCCGCAGAGTGATGACTGAAGAAGAGTACGAAGATTACATCGATAAGGTGGAAGAGAAGGATCGCGAGGACGTCTTCATCAGGATGTGGACTGCCAAAGAGAGCTATATGAAGGCCTTGGGACTCGGCTTCAGATTGGCACCGGAGACATTCAGGGTCCTTTACGGATACGAGATTAGATCTCCGGATGGAACCATGAGGATACAGGAACTCGATGCACCGGAGAACTATCATGTTTCTGTATGTTCAGAGGATTGGGAATCTTCTATCAGAATCCTGGAGATCGGGGATCTGATCAATGCCGATACTATAGAGGATATCAAAGACTGAGTTGTAAACATTTCAGAGACTGAATGAAGAGGGTTCGGGCCGTTGTGTGGCCTTCTCCCTCAAAATGGTTTCAGCCCTTGCGTGCAACGGCTGCGATGAAAGGCGGGGGTAGATGAGGGCATCACTGTGTTTCTTTGGATCATATCACGTTCTAATCCGGGGCTTATGTCACCCATCTTAGAACCAGGCAGTACTAATTTGAAAAAGATATGGGTAAAGTGTTGCGAACGAATCCCGGTGTCGAGCCGAGATTCGTTCGAACTGTTTCATTCGGAAGGTTCTTCCTCGGTTTTCTTCTTCTTGCTGAAGTCCTTCAAGATTCCGATGTATCCCTTGTTTATGTCCTCGGGATTCATGATCACAACGTCAGCGAACATCCCGTCCGCTCCGTAGAACCTGACCTTCGACGCGGTGCCCTCATCACCGTCCATCACGGTCTGCTCTATAGGCATCGTCAGGACGATCCTGTAGGTCCCAAGCCCCTTGGTGCGAACACAGAGGTGCATCCTCTCATCGCCGTTCCATTTCTGAAGGAGTAGCTCCTCTCCGGGCCTGTTGCCCTGCAGCGGTACGGCCAGCTCGCGCTCTACGGGGCCGCCCTCGATGTGTACCCATTCCGGTCCATCTTCGGTGCTGAGCAGTTTGGGGAGATCGGACCTCATGATGTATGTGTCGGGATCAGTAACCATCTGGTCGAAGATGACATCTGAGTCCTTCACGATCCTCTTCTGGAACGAAGGTATCTTCATCTCATTCCTGGTGAGGATGATGACCAGTATGACGTGCAATAGCATGTAAATGAGTATGTCCGAGTACTCGTAAAGCACATCGAAGAATGGCATACCTCTGTGCAGCTGGAGCAGAGGGAAGATGATCTCTATCAGAATCAGCGCCGCTATGCAGACGATGCATTTCATACTGCCTGATTTGATTCCAATGAACAGTGACATACCGTAGTAAATCATGACTGCTCCGGCGACCACATACAATATTGCGAATATGAATGAACCAGTCTCCACATCGGTGTACAGATATTGGAAATACACCAGAATATTGGATACTCCTACTACCATGAGTGCGACTGCCACTCCTTTGACCAGCTTCGACCTGAACCACTTCAGAAGGATCACTCCTCCGAGAGCCTGAACAGCGAATCCTACGACTTCCAAGAGGACGATAGTATCCTGCAGACAACGGATTACGAAATACACTCCTGTTATCAACATAATGGCGGCCAGAATGGTTATCCACATCTCTGTCTTCTTCATGCAGCCACCTCCGTTTCTGCGATTGCAAGGTTAGCGACCATCCTGCCATCTGCGTAGAGGCGGAGGTTCTTGAATCCGCTGTCGTCATCATTGTCCGCAACGACATCGGATATGCTGAACCTGTTAGCTTGGAGGATCGTTCCGTTGTCATCGACGACCATGGTTGCGTGTATCTTGTCGGAATCCTTCCATTTCTGAAGGATCATCACCGACTTCGCCCTATCTTCTTCCATGCACAGTTTCTTCTCGCATTCGACCGGTCCACCGTCCTCCACGGGAGTCCAGGAGGATCTGTCGTCGAACATATGCTTCAGTACGATCCCCCCATCTCTCGTTATGGCCATATCGGGGGCAGGTGCGTATGTTCTGCGTATGTCGTCCATCTTCCTCAGAGCCTTCTCGTTGAAGGAACCGAACCTGAACACTTCCATATCCATGAGCAGCAGCACTATGGAGTACTGGATCAGGGAGATGAAGCAAGAGATGATCACGCTCATGTCATAAGCACTGGTTTCTTCGCTCATAGACATCATCACAATGAGTATGATCATCAACAATGCCAGCAATGCAGATGCCGTTGTCATTCCGAAACGTCCTCTGGATGTATCTTTGAGATAGCAGAATCCGGAATACATGAGGTTGACACCCATTCCGAACATGACGAGACCTATGATGAACATCATATCGCTTTCACTGGCGATTGAGCTTAGGGAACTCATCACCCTGCTTAGACCGAGGGCCATGGCGTAGAAACCGATGGATCTCAGAATACTCTTCTTGGGGTCGAATAGGATTAGCAATCCCATCGCTATCATGATCACGGCACCACAGATTTCTCCGAAAGAAGCCATGCTCTCTTCGAAGGTTATGTACTGCCAAAGGTTGTATACACCCGCTATCATTATGGTCGCTGCCAATATGAACGGCAGGCACTTGTGTGCCGTACGGACCATCGACAGGGCTTTCTCGTCGAATGACATAGCGTCAGAATCCCTATTATAGTATAATAAGTGGTCACTATTCCAATACATAAGAGCACGACAGCGACATTTATTTCGAAATTATCTCAGAAAGGATGTTCTTTGGCTTTGAGATGAAATGGTCGCTGCCATGCAGCCGATTCATGGGTCTTACTTGGACGACGTTCTGTTGACATTGTCATATTTAGACAACCCTATCATGTGAACTACATTGTCTGATGTAGACTTTTAACAACTCAATGTTATACTGGTTCAAAGGTTTAATACCATGAAACAGAAGAAAATCATCGCATTGATGGCTGTCGTCGTTATGGTCGCATCGGCGGCGTTCGTGCTCGTAGCGGAGGATGTATCCGCTGACAGCACCTACACCGAGAGATCCGTGCCGATCAAGGCCGTTCAGCCGGATAAGCCGTCGGAAATCATCGTCCGCGACTATGCGGAAACACCCTATGTCCCGTTCGTGACATTGGATCAGATCTACAACATCCATTCAGGGAAGACCATGACGGTCACACCGTCCAACGATGGAAAGTTCACATTCACGAACCCTGTCACCAACATGACTGCCGTATTCGATTCAGCCAAAGGCACTCTGACCACGGAGAATTTCCAGAAATTCATCCTTAATGTGGAAGAGAGCGATGACGTCTACAAATTCATGCAAATAGAGGAGAAGAAGAGTCTGAAGGATCCTGCATCCAAGACAATGAATCTGAAGGATTATGATATTCCCTACTATGTCGAGGAAAATAACGTATACTTCCCGATCACCACCGTGAACGACATCCTCATGAATCAGGAGGTCATGTATCTGGGATACATGAAGGGGACTGCCTACGAGATGAATGTCACGGATGTTCTGACACAGGGGCCTCTGGTGCAGGAGATCCTCCAAGGAACAGTCGAGGATATGAAAACGCTGGCTCCCCGCGATTCCGCTCTTGCAAAATTCACATACAACGAACACTGTTTCGTATTAGACAACAACTACGGTAAGAGCGAGACCTCGAAGCTCGGCCTTGATATGCAGAAGGACAAGTTGGATGTCGTTCTCGACAAGTACAACTCCACGACCAAGAAGATCAAGGGATGGATACAGTCAACGGATCCTATCGAATACTATGCTGGAGTCTATCTTCTTGGATTGTATCTGGATGATGGAGGACATACCGGTTATTTCCTCGGCTTGGACATGATAGAGGCTGGAAATCCCGAACTCGCTGCCAAGATCAAGGCCGTGTACAATGGGGAGGAGGTGCCGCAGGTCATCAACAGAGGGGCCTTGGGACAGCAGATCATCAAACCCGTCAGGGAGAGCATCTTCGGAACCGACACCTACCACGAGAAGGGAGATACAGCGATATATGCTCTGGACAGCTTCATAGTGGACAGACAGGCGTGGATCGACTTCTACAACGGAGGAAGGACCGGGAATCTTCCTAACGACACTGTCGGAAATGCGATAAACGCCCTGAACAAGGCTAAATCGAATCCAGCAATCAAGAACTTCGTCTTCGACTTCTCGTGCAATACCGGAGGAGATTCCGGTGCAGCGATGGCGATCATCTCACTTGTGACCGGAGACTACTCCTACCTTAGGACCATGTATTCGGATTCCGGAGAACAGGCGTACTACAAGTACATCATCGATACCAACCTGGATGGAAAGTTCGATGAGAAGGACCTTCAGAAGCAGTACGATTTCAAATTCGGTATCATCACCACCACCGCAGCGTATTCATGCGGTAACCTGGTACCTGTCATCCTGAAGGAGAGCGGAGTCGTCATCATCGGTGAGACTACTGGCGGAGGAGCGCACACCATGGAGGCCGGTGCATTGCCCGATGGATTCTTCTACCATCTTTCATCCACAAGCACCATGGCCGATTCCACGTGGAAGACCGTCGAGACCGGGGCAGTACCCGATTACGTCCTCGTGGACAGCTTCTCGGACAACCCCGATTACTCGGTGCTGTACGATATCGACAAGATCAGCGAGCTGATGAACAAATCCAAATCATCGGATGACAACACGATGATGTATGTGATCATCGGAGTCGTTGCGGCCATCATCGTCATCGGAGCATTGGTATTCGTACTCCGCAGAAACCATTGAAGTCGGAAGGGGAGGGTCACATCTGTGGCCCTGCCCTTTCGTAAAAAATTACACAGATAAACATTACCTTGTGGTTTTAACTTAGGTTATCTCTATGAACTCCTGCCTGCGGACCTCCTCTAGAACCGCTTTGAGGGAGACCCTCGGCTTATCTGAGGCTTCTTCCGGCTTAAACTCGTAAGAGCTTTCGGCCAAGTTTAAGTCATCAAATTTTAGAAGTGCTGGACAAGTATGGTCCCCACTCCCTGATTACATCTGTACCATTTTGTCTGGGTGGGGTCATTTCGACCCCTTCTTGGAAAGCGTTTTGTTATCGTACTGTGCAAGAAGGCTCATGCCCTCGTCCATGTCGTCGAGGTTGATCCCGATGTACTTCAGGGTCTCGATGGTGGAGTTGTGACCGAGGAACTTAGAGATCGTCTCGACCGGTACCTTGGCGTGGAAGAGCCTCCTTCCGAAGGTCCTCCTGAGGGTGTGGTTAGCGAAGTGGAAACCGAGCTGTTCCCTCAGAGGGACTATCACGGCATCATCGAGAGAACCCGTATGCTCGCCGAAAGCATGGGAATCCGGTTTGTTCACATACTGGTCCGTGATGAGCAATGAACCCGGATCCTCCCAAGTGGGGTTGTAGGCCCTGACCTTGGCGACGATCTTCGCCCTCTGTTCCATCCAGCGGTCCAGGATTGGCTTCGTATCGTAGTGGAAGCGTACGGTCCTGTACTTTCCGCTGCCACGGCCCTTGCCACGGACGTTGATGTACGGTTTCTGTCCTCCGGGATAGACGTCGCTGAGCATGATGCGGCAGCATTCGGCATTCCTGAGGCCCATGCAGAGCTCGAGGTGGATCACGATGTCCTGCAATGGTGTCTTGGGGCAGTTCAGAAGTATCTCGTACTGCTCATCCGTGAGCCAATCCACGTTGACCCTCATGTCCTGAGGGAAGACGTACTTGAGCTCCTTGGCTATCTTGTTACTGAAGTGGGTGATGTAGCGTTTGAGGTATTCGTATTCGCTCTCCTGATACGATACGGCGTAATCTGCCCAGGCCTCCTGGAGGAGATACATGAGGGCATCCTCCGTGATGTTCTTAGGCATGGCATCGTATCCTGCTTCCTCCAGCCTCTTCTTGGAACGGAAGAGGCTCCAGCGGCATTTGTCCCGTGTGTAGGGCTTCGCACCCTTGAACTCCTTGTTAAGGAACTCGTAGATGCAGCTCTCCGGTGTGCGTGTGTTGATTGCCATTATTGTCACTCCTGTCAATAGAATCCCGCAGCATCGAAGCATTCGGCCTCGATGCCTACGAAATAACCCTGGAATTCCAGGAACTGGTGTCTCTCCTCCTCGGTGAGGTTCCCGATAGGGAAGTTGCGGAGGAATGTAGCGAGGATGCTGATGTCCACCAGGCGTTCGATTTGAGGTATCTTCGCTGGATCCTGACCAGAGCAGGGTCCAGATTGCCGAGGTGTACCTCCGACCTCAGCGAAATTGTCTATTTTGCCAATTCCATTCATAATTGGCAATACTGCCAAATACATATTTTATACTTTTGGCATCCTTGCCATAGATGGGATAAGATGGTTCAAATTGGAAGGAATGTCAAATACGATGATTACGGAAGGGTGACCATACCGGCGCAGCTCGCAGAACTGATGAATCTGATCAAGGGACATGACGAGGTATGCTGGATTGTGGGCGATGGAGAGGTCGTCCTGAAGAAGGTTACGAAATCATATCACGGGATGGATTTTGAAGGAGAGGAGATCCGCGATAAGCTGCTCGAATATGAGAGCAAGTACTATGGAGATCACAACCCAGATGAGGATTATTCCCCTGAGGAACTGGAGAAGATGGCCCGCGAGGAATATCTCCGCGATAAGGCTGAAAGAGAGGCTTTCATCAAGACGAAGAAGAATTGACATTACAGTCTTCAGTGGCGATCAAGCCAACCGAAAAACCATATTGTCAACTTGTCATACATTGAAACGGAGCGAATATGAAGATCTATCTTGACAACTGCTGTTACAACCGTCCCTTCGACAAGCCCTCTCAGGTGAGGATAGTCAATGAGGCCAATGCGAAGATGGCGATCCAGCGCGAGATCGCCAACGGGAAAATTGAACTGGTGATCTCATACATCCTGTACTCGGAGAACAAGAGAGGACCCAATGTCATGGCGAAGGACTACAACCTTGATTTCATGCAGAAATACCATGCGGAATACGTGGGAATAGAGAAGCTCGAATCGATTCAGCCCCTGATCGGAGAGATAATGGCCAAAGGCATCAAGCCGGCTGACGCCACTCACATAGCATGTGCGATAACCGCAGGATGCGATTATCTGATCACAACTGACGACAGGATGTTGAAATTCAAGGATGAAAGGATAAAGATAATTACTCCCACTGATATGGTCTATATAATGGAGGTATGAGTCATGGACGCTGAGGCACAGGTTTACACATCTGATGAGATAATGACGCTCGGAATGAAATGCCTAGTCGAAAAGCTAGGTCATGTCAATGCGGAGCAGTTCATCAACTCGGTCAGGGCCAGCTGTCCGGATTATACCCTCTGGAGAAGGCAGGTCTTCGACGACCTCTCATTGGAAGAGATTAACGAGATGGCCAGGCAGGATGCGGCGGACAACCCGTTCGAATGATCACCGCTCGGAGTTCAGGATTCCCCGCTATCACGCTTTTGTCGGGAGATAGAAATACTGGCCGATCGGGAACAAAGCCGGTTTCTTGTATCCGATTCCGACATATACCTCGATCTGCTCTATCTCCTTGATATCCTTCTTCGGATCCAGAACGAGATCGACTATCAGAGTACCGCTTCCGGGACCTGTCTCATAGGTGTGATAGGCAGCCGTGACAGAACAGTCCACCACTACCTCCGTCAAACCTCTTTCTTTGTAGTGCTCCAGATAGTAGTATTTTGAATAGCCTCCTGATTGAGTCTGCTCGATATCGCCGTTGAAATCGCAAATCATGCTCTCGACAACCATGCCGTCATAGAACGCTGCGCAGAACCCGCCTTGATCCCCTTCGCACACGGTGATGTCGACGACCAGCCTGATCTTGTATTCATCATCGTTCATGACGAATATCTTCCCGGTGGAATGCGATCCTGTCTCGTCATCATAGAGATTGAATTCGTCGACCTCTATCATCCCTGCGTTGATGTCGGGGTTGACGTATGGTTCGTCATGAGGCATGACGAACACGAAGATCAATACTGCGGCCAGCAAAATGGCCAGAACGACTGTGAATATCTGGAAGATAACGTTCGAATTCATTCTATCACCTGTCAAATATCGGCTTTCATCATCCTTTCAATGGACATCTCCCTCAGTTTGAGCGTCGAGGCCACGGCTACGATTATAGATAGGAGCATCCCGAAGGAGCGGAAACCGCTCAGCATCGTTACGCATATGAATGTCCCGAAGAACAAGACAAGGTACAGCAGGATCATCAGCAGGAACCTGCCGTAATCATTACTGCCTGCCATCATGCAGATGCTGTGATAGGTGGTGATGTAGAGCAGAGGGAGCATCGCCGCTGTCAACGTCACCGCGGATACAAGTTTCTCCTCCATAGTGTCTCCTACGGACCATGTCACTGCCAGGAACACTATGAAGACCAGCGGCATCAGCATCAGGAACATGATGGAATACGAATCGACGTATTCCTTCCTGCCCATCCCACAAGATAACTGGAATGACAGGTATCTCTTGTTCATCAAATTGGGGTCGGAGACAAGCCCGCCGTCTATCCCCTGCGATCTGCTTCTGAGATAGATCAGGAGCCCTACACCGATGGCCAAAGCTTCCAGGGATATGACGATCGGATCGCCAATGATGAGGAACAGGAGGATCGCGACAGCGCCGATAACTGATGTTATGGCCAGAACCTTCATGCTCAATGAAGACAGCCATGCGGAAAGGAAGCGGT
>JAEEGH010023232.1_pt1 | contig 12626 bp, 11 predicted proteins | sample 9134181 | NCBI WGS metagenome assembly JAEEGH01 (sample SAMN16246544, study PRJNA631951) | gut metagenome | biome: gut microbiome; feature: rumen; material: DP-attached | host: Bos | place: Iran: Karaj | collected 2018-10 | reverse complement strand
TTACGTATTACAACTCGATTGATTCCACATCTTTTGATGTGCAAAAAAGCTCTTTTGCGTAAAATATTCCCCCAAAAGGAGCGGTTATCTCAGATTTTATTTGTACTTTTGCAAGCAAACGCTTATCACTCATGTACAATCAGATCCGAGAGGATACGCTCTATATTATATTTTATACCGTCGTGACATCAATGGCCTTGATGGCAAGCTTCTATCTGCTTTTCCGTCGTGCCAACGCCATCGCCCCTGACATTACGCCGCCAGTACGCCTGCGCCGCTGGGCTGCAGCGTTCTATAAGGAGCAAACACAACTTTGCGTGTTCCATACCCGCTTGCAGCAGTCTGACTGGCATGATACGGAATCAACGGAGATACCTTTGAGGGGTTTAACGCTCGATGACGTTTGGGAGAACATCGTTGCTGTTATTGGTGGCTTGGATGCACAGTCAGAAGAATCTATCGAGGAACAGATTGTCAATCGCGAGCAGCGAGAAAAGTTGCTTCACCAGATAGAAGCCCTCGAAAAGCGCGCCCGCACAGAAAAGCAAACCCGCAAGAAATACGAGTTGCATCAACAAATCATAAAACTAAAAAAGGAATTAGCAGAATGAACAGCGATATACTCTCTCTCGGAATAATAGTGACCACAATAATAGTCATTCCTATTTATAAGAATCTGTTAGAGGTCTATCCAATTTTCAATCTTCAGACCAGGTATTCGTTCAAAGTGCTTAACGTTGCCTGTTACAAGGGTTACGTCCTCTTCAAGAGCAGTGGCTGCAATGAACATGTCCATATCGCCAATGCGAAAGCCTTGTTTTTCAAGTCTCCAGCGTATTTCTCCGTATTTGCGCATATACTGTATGGGATAATGCTCAAAAAGTTTGGAAATTTCAGAAACATCGTTGAAGTGTTTGTTTTTGCCAGACTTGAATGCGCCAAAATAAAGCTCTGCCAAAGTTATGTCAGAAATCTTACAGTTATTTGTGCCAACTTCCCTAAGGCGTTGAATCACATTTGGGCTTTTCTTAAGCAATGCGATGCAGATGCATGTGTCGAGAAGATAGATGTTGTGTGTACTCATAATTACCAAGTTTCAACATCTTTAACCATTTCGGCACTCTGTCGAAGCTCTTTTGCTACGGTCATAGCATCTGCTGAGCCACCGAAGTCACCACTGAACTTTTTTAATGCTTCGTCCAGACGAGCATTATTATCCTGCTTTAATTCGGATTCTTTAGGCATAATCAGTTTGTTGGCAAGCCACTCACGATCTTCCTGCGAGAGCGAAAGCCCCTGCAAATATGTCCATAGGTTGTTTAATGCACATGATGTCATCAGCCAATTATCTTTAATCTCGCTGCAAAAATAAGAATAAAAACTGAAATAACAAAATAATTTCGATTTTTATTTTGCCTTACTGTGCCTTCTCGTCAAGATAGCTATCCTTGAAACCGAGGAAGTAGAGTACGCCGTCAAGACCTATGGTGTTGATTGACTGGTCTGCATTTGCCACTACCTTTGGCTTTGCGTGGAATGCTATACCGAGACCTGCCTCAGAAAGCATTGGAAGGTCGTTAGCACCATCACCTACGGCGATAGTCTGTTGGAGGTCAACCTTCTCGACCTGAGCAATAAGTTTCAGAAGCTCTGCCTTACGACGACCATCCACGATCTCACCTACATAATTACCTGTGAGGTGACCAGTCTCGTCAATCTCCAGTTCGTTGGCATAAACGTAATCTATACCGTATTTCTTCTGGATATACTCTCCAAAGAATGTGAAGCCACCAGAGAGAATGGCAATCTTATAGCCATATTTCTTCAGGACATACATCAGTCGGTCAACGCCCTCGGTGAATGGAAGGTTCTCCGCAATCTCGCGCATCACGCTGACATCCAAGCCCTTCAGCAACTTACAGCGTTGAGTGAATGATTCCTTGAAGTCTATCTCACCACGCATAGCAGAAGCCGTGATTGCAGCCACCTGATCATAAACGCCATGCTTGCGTGCAAGCTCATCGATAACCTCTGCCTGAATAAGCGTAGAATCCATATCAAAGCAGATAAGGCGACGCATACGGCGATACATGTTATCACATTGGAAAGAGCAGTCAATCTCCATTTCAGAAGAGAGACGGAGCAACTGCGCGTGAAGCTCATTCTTGTCTGACGGATTGCCACGTACAGAGAACTGGATGCAGGCACGAGCATTCTCACGTGGGTGCTCTATGCTTGAACGACCTGACATTCGGATGATAGCATCGATGTTGAGTCCCTGATCAGCAATGAGCTGTGCAACAGCACCTATCTGACGAGCCTCCAGTTTGCGACCAAGTACCGTGAGCATGTATCTGTTTTTGCCCTGACGTGAAACCCAGTCCTCATACTGAGCCATAGTGATAGGTATGAAACCGATGTTCACATTCAGCTCAGTAGCCTTGAAGAGCAGTTCCTTCATCACGAAACCAGAATACTTCTCCTGAACACGGATAAGAATACCCAAAGACAGGGTTGAGTGAATATCAGCCTGACCGATGTCCTGTACGCTGGCATCGTATTTCGCGAGTATAGCCATGATGCTGGCGGTAAGTCCCGGACGATCCTCACCCGTGATTCTCAGCAGCATCAGTTCTTCTTGTTGTTGTATTTTTTCCATTCCGTTTATCATAATTTTAAGTGAATAGTGAATAACGAATAGATAATAATACTTAATACAGGCTAACGCCCTTGTGTGAATCTCATTCTGGTGGCTACCAGTATTTAGTATTATTCACTATTAACTATTCACTTAATTTTTTCCGGCTGCAAAGTTACTAAATAAAATTGAAAAAGGAGAACTTTTACGAATTGAAAATATAAAATTGCCAACAGAAGAATGGAAAACTCCGTATGCAATACTAATTATTCATTATACATTATTCATTATTCATTTTTTTTTACTACCTTTGCACCCATGCAAGGTAACAAGATACTTCTGATTAATGATATGTGCGGATATGGCAAGGTGGCTACAGCAGCCATGTTGCCTATACTTTCGTATATGGGAAACCTTGTGTATAACCTTCCTACGGCTCTCGTGAGTAACACTCTCGACTATGGCAAGTTCAACATACTTGAGACTACCGATTATATAACGGGTGTGTTTCCTGTTTGGCGTGAGCTTGGCTTCTCCTTCGATGCCATCGCAACAGGCTTTATAGCTTCAGAGCAACAGGCTGCCATAGTGGCAAAGTATTGCCGTGAAGAGGCAGATAAGGGTAGTGTGATTCTTGTTGACCCTATCATGGGCGATGAGGGAAAACTATACAACGGCGTGACACCTTCTACTATCAATTCCATGCGTCAGATGGTGAGTGTGGCTCATCTCATCTTCCCTAACTATACCGAGGCTTGCTATCTCACAGACACTCCTTATAAGGCAGATGGCGTTACCAAGGAAGAGATTCTTCAGCTTGTGGAGAAGCTTCGTGCTCTTGGTGCTAAGTCTGTACTCATCACTTCTGTACTTATGACCAACGGCTCACACGTAGTGGCAGGATATGAAGGCGAGTTCTTCCTTCTTCCTTATGACGAGATTCCTGTTCACTTCCCTGGTACTGGCGATATCTTCTCTGCCATTGTTGACGGTCATCTTCTCCGTGGCGACTCTCTCCGAGCTTCTGCCCGCATCGCAATGGACACTCTGAGCCATTGGATTGAGGCAAACAAGGAGAATAAGGATAAGAACCGAGGAATTCCGTTGGAGAGACATTTGGAAGAACTGTAAAACGGCCTCTCCCCCCGCCCTCCCCCGTAGGGAGGGAGCCGATTCGGTAATGAGAGATTGATTTTAACCGTAAATAATTGTTTTACTATTCTTTTCGCCTTCCGGCTCCCTCCCTACGGGGGAGGGCGGGGGGAGAGGCCACACTATGAACAACCCTTTCTACTACACCCCATCCGCTCGTTGCGAGCAAGCAGTTTCGGTGATACTGACACATATTCAGAATCACCCGGAGTGGCATGAGGAGGTACAGAAGGGCAAGACATTCGGGGTCCTTATAACTGAGAGTGAGACCTTATACGCATATTCCGGACAGATGCTCGGGCGTTATGACATCGAGGGATTTGTGCCGCCCGTCTTCGATTATCTTGACGAAAAAGGATATTTCAAAACACACGAAGCCGAAATCGTAAATATCAATAAGGAGATTGACCGCCTCGCTGCTTCCGACGAACTCCGCCAAGCGCGTGAGGCTCTCTATGAGGCAGAGGCAGCTAAGCCTGTGCTTCCACCTTCGCGCAATATCAATCCTTCGTCTGATGAATACGAGGCATATTGCTGTGAGCGACAGTTTGAGAAGGGAGAATATCGTCGTCAGAAAGCGGTATGGAATGAGAAAATGCAAGAATGCCGTAATGCCTTGCAAGCTATTCAAGACCGTATCACATCACTAAAACAAGAACGCAAGCGCCAGTCTGATTCTCTCCAGCATTGGCTCTTCGAGCATTTCGTTATGCTTAATGCCAAGGGCGAGAAAAAGAACCTTCTCGACATCTTTGCAGAATGGGCGGAAAAGACTGGTTCAAAATGCGTCATCCCACCATCTGGCTCAGGCGAATGTTGTGCCCCTAAACTCCTTCAGTATGCCTATATAAAAGGACTGAAGCCGGTGGAGATAGCGGAGGTGACACTAGCCCCTAACCCCGTCCCTTCCCCCGCTCGGGGGAAGGGAGTAGTTACACAATATCCCCAAGAGACTCCCATAAGGAATCAAGACTATATCACTCCCTTCCCCCGAGCGGGGGAAGGGCTGGGGTTAGGGGCGTTTTATCGCCCTGCCTGCCAAAGCCGTTGCAAGCCTATCCTCGACTGGATGCTGCAAGGCCTTGAGGTTGATGCTAATCCACTTGAGGAGGAAGAGCAACGCACCACCCTACCGATTCTTTTTGAGAACGAAAGCATTATCGTGGTTGACAAGCCAGAGGGGATGCTAAGCGTACCGGGGAAGTCCAAGCGTAAGAGTGCATTAGACATTCTCCGCGAGATGCGTCCTGACTGTCCCGAACTCGTCATGGCTCATCGCCTTGATATGCAAACCTCTGGTGTACTTATTGCTGCCAAGACGGTGGAGGTGTATAAGGAGGTGCAGAAGGGGTGGACCCTCCCTTCCTCCCTTAAAGGGAGGTGTCTTTCGCAATCCAAGTCCCCCTTTAAGGGGGATTTAGAGGGTCGCAAGACCTACTTCGCCCTCCTTGAAGGCATTCTCCCTTTGCCTATCGGAAGTAAGGGCGAGATATCACTTCCACTCTCATCCGACTATCTTAACCGTCCTTGTCAAAAGGTGGATTATGAGAACGGGAAGGAAGCCTTCACGCTATATGAAGTGATGGGTGAGGTTGAGATGGAAGGACAACCTCGCACGCTCCTCAAGCTCCACCCTGTGACTGGTCGCACGCATCAGTTACGAGTACATTGTGCACATCCCGACGGCCTTGGTATGCCTATCCTCGGCGATGACCTATACGGCAAACATGCCAAGAGACTATATCTACATGCACAAGAGGTTGCCATAGCCCTTCACACTCCGAATGGGGAACTTTTAAAAGAAGTCATTAGCGCCCATAAGCCAAAGTGGATTAAATCAATTATTAGTTAATATTTACCTGCAAGGTCTTTCTGATAATGCAGTCTTGCAGATAGCTAATGAGCATCTCAATCAACTCTACGATGACAGAAATACTTATGCGTGCCCACATAAACAGCTTTCTGATTATGTTACGGATAATCTGAAGGAAAAGTCCTGCTATTCCGCAGATTATTGTCCAGATGATTTGGATTGCCCACTTGGTGAGGCGTTCCAAAAGGTAAGGTATAGTTGTTTCCATATTCTTTTGTTTTTTTTGTTTCTGATGCAAAGATAAGAGAGGACTGTCCTGTTTTGTGGGACAGTTTTGTATATTAACTTATTTTAACTAAATATTTAACATTTAGGCTCTCTTTCCGCAGCTCCTCCCAAGTAAGTCCCATGTAAGTCCGTTGTAAGTCCGTACCAAAGTCGGTGTAAGTCCCATTTTCCAAGGGACCAAACTCGATGAAGGTCCGTTCCTATAGCGAAGGAAAAGCGGAGGTTCATCGAGTTTGGTTCGGAATCAGAGGGAAATATGAAAGACATATTAACAAAAAAAGAACAACTTTACTTGCAAATCTCAAAAATATTTGCTATTTTTGCACTCAGAAAACCAAAGACTATCCGTCAACCTATATTTTGCTTTCGTGCAAGGGGGCTTTTTGCACGCTGCACTTAGGGAATGCCATATTACTTCTAAAACCATCTATTAATGTCTGTAAAGTACCTTTATACATATATAATCGCTTGCCTTCTAACCATAGGACTCCCAATATCAGCCGCAGGTTTAAAGGTTAAAGATTTCACTTTTTCTCATTTCGGCAGCCTTGAAGGATTGTCGAGCCAGAGGGTATATTCTCTTCACAAATCGAAGGATAATGCCGTTTGGTGGACGACAAAACATGGTATTGACCGCACGAATGGTGTTCTGGTAACCAACTACTCTCTTGGAGAGACAAGTCCGTATAGCAGTTTTGCAGGACGTGTTGTCAAGTTTGCCCATTCCATCTGTAATGATGATGAGATGTATGTATTCGACAATTCAGGACGCATCTATCATTATAACAAGATTCAGGACCGCTTCGACTTCGTGACCGATGTATCGAAAACGATAAATACCCCCGTAATGCTGTCTGACGTGCTGGTTGGTAAAGACTGTATGTGGCTCGCTATGAGAGAGGGCGTATATCAGCTTCTGCCGTCTAAGGACTATAAGTTGAAGGACATGGGAATCCGCCATTTCGCCGACTATATCCTGCCTTGGAATAACGATGAACTCTTGTTCTGCACCCATGATGGCGTGTTTGACATGAACGCGAAGAAATTGTTTGATGACAACGTTATCTATGGCTATTACGACCAAAACTTGAGAAACCTGTGGCTCGGAACCTTTGGTAAGGGCGTGAAGGTTATAAAAAACATCACCTCAAAGACCGTTTCAAAGGAATGTGAGGAGGTAATGCTCGATATACCAAACAATCCTGTGAGGGTGATAACGCCATATAACGATAGGACCATGCTTATCGGAATTGACGGTTTCGGAGTATATCAGGCATCACGCATGGGTGGATATGCAAGTCCGTTGTTCAGCGCCAACGAGGGAACTGATGGTGTTCTCCACGGCAATGGCGTATATGATATCATTGTTGATACTTGGAGCAATATCTTCGTGGCTTCTTATTCGGGCGGTATTGATATGGCACGACCAGCAGGAAGTATCACAGCCCTATTCCATCACGTCATGAATAATCCGCAGTCAATCATCAACGACCATGTGAACTGTGTGGCAAGCAATGGCAACGAACTTCTGCTCATGGGTACTGACGATGGTATCAGTATCTATAACACTCAGACAGAGACCTGGAAACATGCCGCAAGGGGTATGGTGGTATTGGATGTCTGTAAGAAACCTGATGGAAAGCTACTCATAGCCACCTACGGAAATGGAGTATGTGAGGTTTCGCCCAACGGATATACTAGACAACTGTATTCCGCAGCCGAGGGCACATTGAAAAACGACCATGTTTTCCGTGTCCGCTATGACAACGCGGGTAATCTGTGGATGGGCACCCTCTTCGGCTCTCTTACCGCCAAGACTCCCGAGGGCAACAAATACTTCAACATAGATAATATCCTTGCGCTAACACCTCTTGCCGACGGCAGGATGGCTGTTGGCTCGGCTCACGGTCTCTATCTCATAAACATAAACGACCCTAATCCCAAAATGGTGGCATACATGCCAGAAGACAAGACTGATGCCAACAGATACGTGAACGATCTCTTTCAGGATAGAGATGGCAGACTTTGGATTGCCACAGATGGTGGAGGTGTGTATATCTTCGACCTGAACACATGGAAGGTTACACATCAGCTAAGTACCGCCGAGGGAATGCCTTCCAACATCGTGATGAGCATCACCAAGGATCAGACGGGAAGGGTATGGATTTCAACAGAGAAAGGACTTGTGTTTGTGAATCCCGACAAACCTACCGACATCATCAACGTGAGCTATTGCTATGGCCTCAATACCGAGTATGTTGAGCATGCCGTTGCCAACATGCCAAACGGCAATATTATATATGGTACGGTAGATGGTGTCGTCGTTATCAATCCTAAGAACATCACCCGACTGAATTATAAGGCACCACTCACAATAAAAGGCGTACATGTGCATAGCGAGGACTCTACAGAGAATGTGGATCCCGATGCATTCCGAGAAAAGATTGCCAAAGGTCTGAGCAAGGGCGAGATAAGACTGTCATATCACGAGCGAAGCTTCGACATTCTGTTTGAGAGCATCAACCTGAGAAACTACTTCGACATAGGCTATCAGTATCGTATTGAGGGCATGGAGTGGAGCCAGATCTTCACCCAGCAGTTCATAGGCTTCGAGAACTTAGAGCCTGGCAAGCACATACTCCAGATAAGGAGTATCAGCAAGACGAGCGGCATAGTCCTCGACGAGAAAAAGATAACGATATACATCGGTCAGCCATGGTGGAAATCATGGTGGATGTGGTGCATTTATGGCCTACTCATCATCATCGCCTTCCAAGGGTTATGGCAGATGTACAACCAGCATAGCAAATACATGCGTCTGATGAGGGAAAAAGTGGCAGCAGCTCACGACGAGCCGGAAAAGAAGGAAGCCATTATCGCTCCAACTCCATCCCCACAGGAAAAGGCGGTAGCAGATGCCGACGAGACAGAATCCGCAGAGTTTGTCGAGAAAGCCACAAACCTCACCCTCGCCAACCTGAAGGACAACGACTTCACCATCGACGACCTGTGCCGTAAGATGGGAATGAGCCGAACTCTCTTCTATGTGAAACTGAAGACATACACAGGTAAGTCGCCACAGGACTTCGTTCGTGCCATCCGACTTGAGAGGGCATCCGCACTACTCCGTCAGGGGCGTACCGTTACAGAGGTGTCGGTTCTCACAGGCTTCGACAACCCAAAGTATTTCAGCACCGTCTTCAAGAAATACTTCGGGATATCACCGTCAAAGTACTAGAGACCCACCCAGTCCCTCCCCCCGTGATGGGGAAGGGGGCGACCCCTCCCCAACCCTCCCGAGGGAGGGAGCTTTTAGATAGTATTTCAAATCAACAAAAGCATACCAAGAAAATAAAATGGAGAAATCAAAATACAGCAATATCCCCAAGCGGGATTTTGTAAACACAACAATACTATATAAAAATCTCTCCCACTCGGGGGAGAAGGAGGGGGGCCATGAAGATAATCTATAATCGTTTTTTCCCATTCGGCTCATTCTGGGCTATAAATCTGTTCGGCTACGTGTTTTGCCGAGTGGATAAGGGACGTCTGCCCGAGACCGCAAAGAACCACGAGTATATCCATTCTTTGCAGCAGAAGGAATTGCTATACGTAGGCTTCTATCTGTGGTATGTCATAGAGTGGTTCTATCATCTTATCAGACTTCACAACTTCATGAAAGCATATTATGCACTCTCCTTCGAGCGCGAGGCATACGCCATGCAAGAAGATCTGAACTATAAGTATAAACGCAAGAAATTTGCAAGCTTCCGATTTTTGTCGAAAGCCTGAAGGCTTTCTTTAGGTTTTAAGGCAAAAGCCCGAAAGGAATAAAGTTGGAAAGAATAAGGAATAAGGTCTTTATTGGATTAAAGTTGATGGATGAAGGATGAGGGTTTATTAGTATCAAACCTTATTCCTTAATCCTTAATCCATCAACCAATAAAGCCCTCCTAACCTCCTAACCTTCTAACCTTCTAACCTCCTAACCTTCTAACCTAAATTTAGTCAATTTTGTCACTTGTAATTAATAAAATTGTGCTTTTTTTGTTCCAAAACCTCATTTTTATTAAAAAAAACTATGCATTTTTGAAATAATTGTGTATTTTTGCAAGCGCGATAATAACTAACGAAAACAACTTTAAAACTATTAGACTATGCTTAGAGAATACAAACAATTCCTAAAGAAAATTCATCAGATCGTTCATGATCAGATGAAGGGCGGTCACGTAAATTGTGATACGGTATCAGAAGCTCTGTCTATGACAAACCAGCATCTGCGCCGCAAGATTTTCTCAATCACCGGCATTACCGGTGCAGTGTATATTCTTGGCATTCGCATGACGTATGCACAACAGCTCTTGGAAAGCGCACGCAAATATCCTATTGCCACCGTAGCCCGCAAGTGCGGCTATGAGGACAGCAACAATTTCAGCCGTACTTTCAAGCGTGTTGTCGGCATGACACCTTCTGAGTATGCTAAAGGGGCATAAGGCCCCTCCCCACCCCTCCCGAGGGAGGGAGCGTTATATACTATTACCGCTCATACGTTCCAATATGGTTTTCGTATGAGCGGTATTTTTTTACCTTCCTTGATTGGAAATACTATCTAAAACCCTTCCCTCGAGGGGGAAGTTCGATGTTGATAACATCGGAGTATGTGCCAGATGGAGGGTGGCCGCTTTTTATTTTTCTCCCTGCAGCTCCAGTATCTTCTTAGCAGCCTCAAGGTTTTCCTCTTTTACAAGGACATCAACGCCTTGGGTACCAATGTATCCACTCATTATCTCGTTTGAAAGCATTGCAGGAATCCCTTCACTTTCCAATGCACCCTTCAATAACTGTGCATTGAACTCATTTGTACAGGTTGTAAGTCGTATCATAAATAAAATATAGAAGCGGCCTCTCCCCCCGCCCTCCCCCGTAGGGAGGGAGCCGGAGCGCGAAAGGGTATGTTAATTGTTAATTGAAACTCTTCTTCCACCCATTATACCCGCTGTTGAGTTCCACAACGGTGTAGCCATTGGCAGAGAGAATCTTTGCTGCATTCTTGCTTCTGCGACCGCTGCGACAATACAGAGCTATAGTTTTATCCTTTGGAAGAGTAGAGATAGCCTTTGACTCGAAACTATCATTAAGCACGTCAATATTAATGGCATTATCAATATGCCCTTCGGCATACTCCTCTGGAGTGCGCACATCAAGACGAATTACTGCGGTATCGGCAATAACCTTTGCAAACTCCTCAACATCAACACTCCTAAAGGCTGCATCAGGACTTTGCGCATTGCAACTGAACAACCCGAGTATTGCACTAAATATACCCATAGCAAAAATTCTCTTCATTGTTTCTGTTGTTTTTAGACAAAAGTCAAAGGTCTAAAGTCTAAAGACAAAGGTCAAAAGCCTTCAATCATTAGTCCATTGCCTTTAGCCTTTAGACATTTTACACAGTGCAAAGTTACAAAAAATCTCAGATAATCCAAGTAAAAACGCAAGAAATATCACAAAAGAAAATATTTTATTAAGCATTTATTTCTTGCTAAGCTCGTCAATCTTATTCTTGAAGCCTTGGATATTTCCAATATGCCCACGATCAAGAATCTCCATATTGCCCTGTTTGTCGAAGAGGACATAGAAAGGATAGCCGTCAACCTTCAGATATGAAACCACTGCATCCTGCTGATTCTGAGGGAGCCTATAGTGAACATAGTTTGGCTTTGTAAGGCCAAGCTCTGCAATACAGCCCTTCCATGCCGCTTCTTCTGATCCGTATGTAAAATACAGATAAACTATATCATAATCCTTCACAGCCTCCTTCATCGCAGGTGACGCCTTTATAGCATTGATACAAGGCTGACACCATGTGCCCCAGACATCCATATACACGATCTTACCCTTGTATGGCTCTATCATCTTTTCCACAATAGCCTTACCGTCAGTCAAGCCCTCAACATTTGATGCAGGAGCTATAACCTTCTTTACAGCCTCTTCATTCTGTCTAGCCAACTCTTCATAGTGACTTTTCAGAGCAACAACCTGCTGCTTGAAATAATCATTCTTGATGTCATTAATAAGAGGTACCGCTTCATTTGTCAGACTTTTATTTCTTGATAGCTCTTGACTAAGAATACGCGCACGACAATAATCACGCATAAGTTGATTCGTATATACCGAATCAATAACATCACATTCTACCTTATGCGTATTAGGTCTCCACTCAGCCAATGTCTTCTGTATATCTTCTCTATCACGAAGAGCCAATATCTCCTTAGCACCGCCTATTTTCTCAATTTCGGCACCTATAGCATTTGCCTCCTCCATAGTCTCACAATCTCTTAGCTTACTTCTCAGCTCATTCATTTGCTGCCACTTCTTCAACAAATCATGATCGCTGTCACTTAGTTTAATCTTGCCTTCTTTCTCAAATCTAAGAAACAGTTCCGGACTATCACGATATTTATCCATTGCCATAGAAAAGCAACTTCGTATGTTCTCATCTACATAATCTGCGAAATTATAAGTAAGAGATAGTGGCATAGAAGTATTTACGGCAGCATACTTATCTGCAATCTGGGCAGCCTTTTCCTGTTCACGAGAATTAACGATATTGCGAGCTGCACGGAATCTGATTTTATCATTCATATATTCACGATAGCGCTTACTGAGATTTGGATTCTTTGCCATGATATCATTCAACCTACCCATAGCGGTCTCATAGTTCTTTACTTTCGG
>JAEEGH010023230.1_pt1 | contig 12628 bp, 7 predicted proteins | sample 9134181 | NCBI WGS metagenome assembly JAEEGH01 (sample SAMN16246544, study PRJNA631951) | gut metagenome | biome: gut microbiome; feature: rumen; material: DP-attached | host: Bos | place: Iran: Karaj | collected 2018-10 | reverse complement strand
ACCGAGCTTCAGTCCACTTTCGGTGTGAATATGCTGGCTCTTGTAAACAATGAGCCCAAGGTACTCAATCTTTACGAGATGCTTAAGTACTACTTAAAGCATCAGGAAGATGTAGTTACAAGAAGGACAAAGTATGATCTCGGCAAAGCCGAAGAAAGAGATCATATTTTACAGGGTCTGTTAAAGGCTCTTGATAATATCGATGAAGTCATCTCCATCATCCGTTCCAGTGCAAATGCTCAGATCGCTATGGAATCCTTAATGGAAAGGTTCGATCTTACGGATGTTCAGGCAAGAGCCATTGTTGATATGAGACTTCGTGCTCTTACCGGATTGGAAAGAGAGAAGCTTGAAGAGGAACATCAGCAGCTCATCAAACTGATCGCTGAATTAAAGGCGATCCTTGCGGATGAAAATCTTTTGCTGGGTGTTATCAAAACAGAGATCTCCGCTATCGCAGATAAATACGGTGATGAAAGAAGAAGCATCATAGGTCCCGATGATTCCGGATTTGTGGATGAAGATCTTATTCCCGATGAAAATGTTGTTATCACCTGTTCAAATCTCGGATATATCAAGAGAATGACTGAGGATAATTTCAGAACCCAGAACAGAAACGGTGTTGGTATCACCGGAATGAAGACCATCGACGAGGACTATATCCGCGATCTTCTCATGATGAACACTCACGGATATGTGATGTTCTTTACCAACTTCGGTCGTGCCTACAGGTTGAAGGTTTACGAGATCCCCGAGGCAAGCCGTACTTCAAGAGGAACCGCAATGGTTAATCTTCTTCAGTTAGGTCCCGGAGAAAAGGTAAATGCCATCATTCCTGTAGACAGTTTTGAAGACAATCAGTGTCTGTTCATGATCACAAAGAAGGGTATCGTTAAAAAGACACCTCTTATTGATTTTGCAAATATCAGAAGAAACGGACTTAATGCGATCCATATTCAGGATGATGACAGACTTATCGAGGTTAAGACCACAACCCACAATGATAAAGTATTTATCGTTACAAAGAAGGGTATGTGTATCGAATTTGACGAATCTGAAGTAAGGCCTCTCGGTCGTGCGGCAATGGGTGTTCGCGGTATCGATCTTAACAAGGATGATGAGGTCATCGGAATGCAGCTGGATCATCAGGGCGATTCCTTACTCATTGTTTCCGAAAACGGAATGGGTAAGCGTACCGCACTTGAAGATTTCAGACTTCAGCACAGAGGCGGTAAGGGACTTAAGTGCTACAAGATCACCGAAAAGACCGGTGATATCGTAGGTGTTAAGGCCGTAACCGATGAGCACGAGATCATGATGATCACCACTCAGGGTGTGATCATAAGGATCAGAGTTTCAGATATCAATCAGTACAGCAGAATAACATCCGGAGTCAAGTTAATGAGGATCGACGATGAGGATGTTAAGATCGCAAAGATCGCAAAGGTGCGTATGGGCCTGGGACTTAGCGAGGAACCTCTTGATGAAGAGGATGAAGATGGTACTGAAGCTGAAGTAAAGGATGAAAATTCCGATAACGAGGAATAATTTTTAATCGCGGACCGGTCTTCGACCGGTCCGTTCGAGGTAAAAGGTGAATAAAGGTTTTTTAAAGATAATAACGGCGCTCAGTCTGTTTGTTCTTATAATATCGAGTCCCGTTTTTTCTTTTGCCTCCTCAATGCTGGAAGCCGCCGAAGAAAGAAAAAGCTGGGAAATACAATCAAATAATATAGAAAACTGGCCCGAAGGACCTTCCATCGGAGCTGCATCCGCCATTTTGATGGATGCTGATACGGGGATCATTCTCTATGAAAAGAACATCCATGAGCAGATGTATCCCGCAAGTACCACAAAGCTTATGACCTGTCTTCTTGCAATGGAAAAAGAAGGAGTGAGCTTAAACGATATGGTGGATTTTTCAGTGGATGCGGTTTATTCCTGTCCCTGGGACGGATCGAATATGGGTATCGATGCGGGAGAATCCATGACTTTGGAGGATTGTCTTTACGGTATTCTTCTTCTTTCCGCAAATGAAGTGTCAAATGCGGTTGGAGAATATGTTTCGGGAGATGCTCAGTCCTTTGTGGATCTGATGAACGAAAGGGCCAAGGAGCTTGGATGTGTGGACACACATTTTAACAACGCTCACGGATATACGGATCCGGATCACTACACTTCCGCTTACGATCTTGCACTTATAGCACGGGAATTTTTCAAAAACGAGCTTCTTGCCAAGATCTCAAGAACTCTTTTGTATCACTGGTATCCTACGGATACACAGCCGGATGATATATATCTTGCCACGAAGAACTACTTTATCCGCGAGATCTATCAGTGTGAAGGACTTGTGGGATCAAAGACGGGATATACCGATGAATCGAGAAATGTTCTGGTGACCTGTGCGGAAAGAAACGGAATGCGCCTCATCTGTGTCATCATGATGGAGGAAACTCCCTATCAGTACGAAGATACACTTTCTTTGTTCAATTACGGTTTTAACAACTTTGAGACCGTGACCATCGCGGACTACGAAAAGCGCTATGATATGGAAAGGGCGAATTTCTTTAAGACCGACTACGATGTATTCGGTGATTCCTCCACTTTCCTGTCTCTGGATACTTCTTCGGAGCTGATACTTCCAAAGACAATAACCTTTGATGAGCTTGACAGTGAGCTGGTTTACAGGGATGATGATTCGGAGGGAGTTCTGGCGGATATTAAATACAGCTACAACGGAAAATATCTGGGCCAGGCAATGTTAGTTACTTCAAAAGGCTCGGAGCAGTCCTTTGTTTTTAAAGCTGAGGATGAATTCATGACGGAAGAAGAAGATACTCCCACATTTATCTATGTTAACAGGATAATCATGTGGATCGGTATCGCCATGGGAGTTTTAGTAGCTTTCCTTATCATAAAGAGGATCATTTCAAACTTCCATTTCGCAAGGAATCGAAAATATATAATCCGAAATTCAAGAAAAAGAAGGATGTAACAGTTAGTATGCGACTTAGAAATATACCCGGAGCCGGGGATGTGATAGAAGCAAGTTCATATGTTATCCATGACCCGGAAAGTGCGAAAGGATGCTGGGAAACCCTGTTTCCTAAGATGCAGCCGATCCACATTGAAATAGGTATGGGCAAGGGCCGTTTTATCATGGACATGGCAAAGGCTCATCCCGATATCAACTACGTAGGAATCGAAAGATACTCAAGCGTTTTGTTAAGGGCACTTCAGAAAATGGATGAACTTACGGAGAAGCCCGAGAATGTCCGTTTTGTCTGTATGGATGCAAAAACAATAACCGATGTCTTCGCCGAAGGCGAAGTTGACAGGATCTACCTTAACTTTTCAGATCCCTGGCCCAAGGACAGACATGCAAAGAGGCGTCTCCCTTCAAGGCAGTTTCTGGAAAAGTACGATAAGATCCTTAAAAAAGAAGGTACTCTGGAATTTAAGACCGACAACAAAGATCTTTTCGACTTTGCCGTTTCCGAACTTCCCGAAGCCGGCTGGAAAGCCAAAGAGATCACATACGATCTTCATAATGATCCCCGCTTAAACGAAGGAAACATCATGACCGAGTACGAAGAGAAATTTTCTTCCATCGGAAATCCCATATGTAAATACATAATCTTCAGATAAAAAAAGAACCATCATTAAGGCCATTGAGATCTACCCACAAATAGACTACTCGTAAGTAGACTACTTATAAGTAGTCTATTTGTGATATACAAGGAAGTCAATATAAACGTCTCTTTCCATTTGATTTATGCCTGTTGCTTTGTTATTATACTTCTGTAAAAATGTTTTCGGTTTTAAAGGGGAAAGGGGTTGACAGGTATGTCTATTTTAATTATGAATGACCGTCGTACTTTTGGTTGCTACTCCAGAAGTTCGGCGGTTTTGTGCGTTAAAAAAGCAATTCACATTATTGATGGCGACAATATTAATCTACAGGAGAGTAAAGGAGAACGATCATGAAAAGAAAAAGGGGAATCATTGGAAGGCTTCTGGCCACAGCAATGGCAGCCGTGCTGCTTGTAAGTTCAATGCCGGCTAATGTCTATGCTGAGGAAAAAGAAGATGTGTCTTTAAATGAATACTTATCTTCAGAAGAAACACTTGAGGAGTCCGAGGCAGAAGAAATCTCCGATTCCGAAGAAATTCTGATGCTTGACACCGTGGGGACTCTGTCAGGCGAAGTCTTTGCCTCTGAACTTATAGATGGTTGCAAATACTATCTCATAGGTGACACAACTATCATTATCCAAGAAAATGATAATAAAAAACTCGGCAACATACATACCTTAAACAACGAGCAATATTGTCTGACATTTAAGGGAAGCAATAAAGGAAAACTGACATTTACAGATAATATCTGTAACAACGATTCTTATTTTTCTGATAAAACTCCTCTGAAGATTGAAGGCGGTACCATTGAATGCCTTTTTCTGCGTAGCGCTAGTGATATCATAATCACCGGAGGGCGTCTTAAAGCTCAGATTATCGAAGCCCTGGAAGGTGCAAGTATAGAAATTCAAGGCGGATATATTGAATGTTCAAACGGTATCACCAGTCTTGGAAGCACTTTATTCGGTAAGAATATTACGATCACAGGAGGTGAGGTTTACAGTTACAGTCGTTTAGACACCGCTTATAGTTATTACGGACCTGCTGCCATAGAAGCTACAGATACCCTGTCGATCACCGGAGGTTTTGTATATGGTGAAACAACCTATTCGGCTGAATATGATTCTGCCGTCACTTATGGACTGAGGGCACCCAAATATATTATTAAAGGTGGTGCCTACGTCACGGCGAAAGCACCGTTGAGTACTTACAACAAGTACAGCACTGCTTTTGCAGATGGAACTATCACTACAGAGGACATGGCTATAACAGACCCCACTACGAATGAAAGTGTCACAATAAGCGATGATGGCACCAAACTGATCGATGTCGACGGAAATGTTGCTAAGGAAGTACATTTTGAGCCGGCAACCATTACTTATGCCATAACAACAGATAAATCAGACGGTGTCACATTTGAAACGACCGGGCAAGGAGATGCTGCTCCGTTCGAAACCATAACCGTTAGTAACAGTGCTTCCGGCCCTGTTACTCTGAAAAACGCCTTCCTCAAAACCGGAACTTCCTTTGAAATAAAAGATTTTTCGGAAACCAGACTTTTACCCGGGGGAACATTTACTTTTACTGTCAAACCGAAGGAGCTTTTACCTAAAGGATCATACAAAGATACTCTGACCATTACAACGGACATGGATGATGTTACTGCAGTTATTCCTCTCTCTTATACGGTCAATCAGGGAGTACGGAAGCTGCAGGCCTCCCCTAAAACCCTTGATTTCGGCACATATAAGCGTGCATATGACGGCACCTATTCCGTTACAGATAAGATAGTAACGATCAAAAACACAGGCACCTCCACTGTTACCTTGGATACCACGGTTACCTTGGATGATTATGAGATAACTTATCCGGCTGATACAGAGCTTGCAGTAGACGAAACTGCCGAGCTTACCATCAAGCCCAAAACCGGCCTGGCAGTCGGAAATCATGATGCTGTCCTGTTTTTTAAAACGACAAATGGCTTACAGGAAAGCGTGAACCTTAAACTGAATGTAGTTGATCATGTATACAATATCACAGCCGATAAGGAAAAACTGGATTTTGGGCGAAAAACAATCGGCTACGAGAATGCTCCTGCTGAAAAGACGATTAAGCTTACCAATAAAGGAACTGCTGTTGTAACGCTGATCATGCCGACAAGCATCTCTTTTGATATTTCGACTACAGCAGAGGATCTTAGTATCGCACCCGGAAAAAGTATTGATTTAAAGATCAGACCCAAGATCGGACTTACTCATTCTTTTGATGAAAATCTTGAGATAAGTACGCTTGAAGGTGCATCTTCTATGATACGTCTCCTGTTTGATGCGGAATATTTCCTGTCGGGATATGTAAACGCCTCTGATCTAGTGGATAACGCGCGCTATGTATTGGCCGGTGATACGACCATCAATATCGAAGCGGGAGATGATAAGACCATTGATAGTATATCGGATGAGTCTACTTACAATCTAACGATCCGGGGAAGCAATGCCGGTAAACTTAAAGTCAGCGGGGATGGCGGTATAGATATCTTTTCAGGTACCTCCGAAGATGGAAAATTCAAATATAAGAACAAACTGATCATTACAGGCGGGACACTGGATTGTCATTGCCTTATTTCCAACGGCGATATAATGATCCTGGGCGGAAAGATATATGCGCATAAATTAGATTCAGACCAGGGAGATATAGTCATAAGCGCAGGTTCTGTTTCAGCACTCATCTATGATGATATAGCAGCTATAGACGGAAAAAATGTGATAATTACCGGAGGAGAACTGTATTGTGAAAGCTATGCATCTACGAGGGATAAATCTTCTGCTACTATCTGGGCAGACAAAAGCATCTCCTTTAAAGGAGGCTACGCTAATGTCATAAACAAATATGATCTCCCGGGAGATTATTCTTTTGCACTTAAATCACCTGAAATTAGCATCGGAGAAGACGCATTCATAACAGCAACTACATCTAACGGCAGTGAAGCGATCTATACCGACAAAATCACAGTCGCAGACTCTTTAAAGGCAACCGACCTTGTGACGGGAGAGACAGTAATCGTTGCTGCTGAAGGCAGTGAGCATGGGGGACATCTTATCAATACAAGCGGAAATCTTGTAACAAGTGTCCGGTTTGAGAAGGATGATACCACCACCGATCTGACGCTCAGTACATCCGAAGTGGATTTCGGTACAATGTATGAAGGCTTTGAAGTTCCTGCTGCCCGGAAGATCCTTGTGACCAATACGGGAACTGCACCTGTGACTTTACCCGCAGTTACTTCTGACACCGATGATTCACATTTCTCCGTGGGTTCTTATTCGGATGATATCCTTCTTCCCGGTCAGTCAGCTTACTTTACGGTTCAGCCAAAGGAGACTCTCAGAAAAGATGCATCTCCTTACAGAGAGACATTATCCATAGATATGACAAGTGTCGGTGGAGACATATACACATTCACAGCCTCTGTTAATGTGGAAACAGGCTTCTATAGTTTTGAGGTCACTCCCGATTCTCTTGATTTTGGTACATTCCCTAAGGGATATAAGGCAAGCGGCGTTCCCACGCAGACTGCCACGATCACCAATACAGGTAATGTCCCTCTGGAGATAGACAATGATATATCCAAGACAAAAAGTGAAGAACCCTTTGTTTTAGATGACCTTACTACATACTGTCTTGCTCCCGGAGAGAGTACGACAGTGACTATCAGGATCGCCGAAGGTGCCGATCTTTACGAATATGCCCGACTTAATGATAATAATGAATATACCATAGAGAAAAATGCTGATATTTCATTTAAGTGCGGAGATATGTCCACAAATAGAACGATCACACTAAGCTGCCACATCATCGATCCCGACGAAGACAGCATCTGGATCGAAGCGATACCTGCGCAGACATATAACGGCACCGCACTTAAACCCGCAGTCAATGCATATTACCGTGGCGTGAAGCTTAGTGCCAAGGATTATACTGTAAGCTATAAGAACAACACCAATGCATACATATATGCTTCGGGTGATACTGATTTCAACCCTGCCAAAGCACCTTCTGTGACTGTTAAGGGCAAGGGCAATTACACAGGAACTGTAACGGAATACTTCATCATCACTCCCCTTGACTTAAGTCAGGCAACGGCTCCCGATCTTACCTATGCATATACCGGTAAGGCTCAGTTTGGTAAGACGAAAGTCACATATCTCCTTAACGGTAAATCAATAACCCTTAAGGAAAACAAAGACTATTCATACGTATGGGAATCAGGCAAAGATTATAAGGCTCCCGGAACATATACGACAACGATAACCTCCAAACCGGGAAGCAATTATGTCGGCATAAATACCTATCAGGAAACTATCACTGAAGAAGGTGAGATCCTGATCTCAACGGTAAAGGTACCTTCTATACCGGATCAGAAATACACCGGTAAGTACAAAGTACTGAGCGGTATGCCCGTCGGCGACAAAGAAGAACCTGCCACAGCCAAAAACGGAAAGGCTTTCGATTTTACCCTTAAGAACAAGGCAGGAAAGGCTCTTAACTACGGTACGGACTATACTCTTACCATCGATAACAACAAAGAGATAGGTACGGCAGTAGTGACCATTTCAGGTGCGGGTATTTATGTGGGCTCACGCACAGTCACATTCAAGATCACCGGCACAAAGCTCTCATCACTTAAGACGGAAGGCTTTGTAAAGAGTGTTCCCTACAACGGAAGGCTCCGCCCTCAGGCCATGCAATTCTATTATGTTACAGGCAAGGGTAAAACCGCAGTCAGGCATTACCTTTATGAGGATATCGACTACACTGCCGCGTACCGAAATAATATAGAAATAGGTACAGCCACTGTGACCTACACAGGCATCGGAGCATATACCGGTACTGTTACAAAAACCTATAAGATCACAGGAACGGATATTAAGAAAGTTACGATCCCTAAGAACTTTGGGGCAACCACCGGTAAGTTCGGAGACATTGTTTATACAGATGAGCAGTGCTATGACGCTAAGAAGGGCAATTTCATATATACGGGAGGTGCCTTTGAGGTGGCGGGTCCCGCAAATGCGGAAAGTTTGGCCGATAATTACGGCATTCAGCTCTATAGCTATGACAAAAAGACGGATACTAAAACATATTACCGAAACGGTGTCGACTATATTGTGACATATAAGAATAACACTGATCCCGGCAAAGCGACCGTGACATTTACAGGTATCGGACGTCTGTCGGGAAGTGTGAGCAAGACCTTTAATATCTCACCCTACAATATAAAGGATAATAAGGGCAATCGTATAAGCGTGGAACTAAACGGTGGCCCTGAGTTTAAGTATGTAAAGGGCGGAGTACAAGCAGACTGCACCGTTACTTACACAGGTTTTGACCCTGAAACTTCTTCATGGCTTACAACTCCTCTTAAGGACTGTACCAACGATAAGAAGGGAAGCGGTTATGTCCGCAGTTACAATAAATATACCAATATGGTATCCACGGCAAACAAGAAAGCTGCTGTCATCATTAAAGGTAAGGGATCGTTTACAGGTACACTTGCACCCATCGAATATATCATAAACGGAGCAGATATCTCTACCGATGCCGCCATCACGGCAACTGATATCGCATGGCAGGAGAAGTCCGGGATCTGCAAGCCCCAAATAAACGTCATGGACATAAATTCCGGAAAGGTGCTGCAGGCAGGAACCGATTATAAGAAGGCCATCAAGTATACATATAAGAATGCAACAACGATCAAAGAAAAGGGCAGCACTGCTTTAGTAAGCCGCGCAGCCGGAGATGAAGTAAAGGATAAAGATATCGTTCCAAAGAATACGGTGATAACGGCTACAGTTACCGGAATCAACAGTTACTTCGGAACATTTTCAACCGATTTCCGCTTTATCGACAAAGACCTTGATCTGTCAAAAGCTGTCATTACCATCAAATCACAGGTCTATACCGGAAAGCCCATCGAATTAAAGAACAGCGATATCAGCTTCAAGATTAACGGCGAAGAGAAGACACTTACTCTCGGATCCGACTATGAGATCATTTACGATCAAAGCGGCTATACCAAGATAGGAACCTATACGGTAACCATCAGAGCCAAGAATGGTAATGAAAATGGCTACGGCAACAAAAAGACCGTAACCTTCAAGATCAATGCCAAATCATTTTAGTCACAAAGAAAGGGCTTCCGAAAACGGAAGCCCTTTTAAAATTCATCGGAGTGACGTGATTCGAACACGCGACCTCCACGTCCCGAACGTGGCGCTCTACCAAACTGAGCCACACCCCGATCTGTCTTTACAACAAAGGAAATTGTACCCTAGACCACTATTTTTGTCAAGATTGGTAATTCTTAAGAAACTGTCTGGTCCTTTCCTGTTTTGGATTTAAGAATACTTCGTCGGGGGTTCCCTCTTCACAGACGATACCGTCATCCATGAAAATGACCTTATCGGAAACGTCACGGGCGAAGTTCATTTCGTGGGTAACGATGATCATGGTCATCTTACAATCCGCAAGCTCCTTCATTACCTTAAGTATTTCACCGGTAAGCTCGGGATCGAGAGCGGAAGTGGGTTCGTCAAAACAAAGAATATCGGGTTCAAGGGCCAGCGCCCTTGCAATGGCAACTCTTTGCTGCTGACCGCCGGAAAGCTGATGGGGGTAATTTTCCATTCTGTCGGAAAGTCCCATCTGATCCAATAGTCCCTTTGCATGTGTTTCTATATCAGCAAGGATCTGCTTCTTGTTTTCTTTGTAATCAGGTCTCTTTTTAGCCTGCAGCTGCTTTGCTAACATTACGTTCTCCAAAGCCGTGTACTGGGGAAAAAGATTAAAGGACTGGAAAACAAGACCGAAATGAAGTCTGTTCCTTCTTATATTCTCTTCTTTTAAATATTCGTCGTTCTCTCCGTCAAAAATGATGTCGCCGTTTACCCTGATAATGCCGCTGTCGGGCTTTTCAAGAAAGTTGATACAGCGAAGAAGTGTTGTTTTTCCGCTTCCGGAGGAACCGATGATGGAAAGGACTTCGCTTTTGTTTAGGCTGAAATTTATATCCTTTAATACGCTTGTATCTTCAAAGGATTTATTGATATGTTCTACGCGTAAGATCTCCATGGTCTCTCCTATCTGAAAAAGTCAAGTTTCTTCTCGAGGCGGCTAAGTAAAACAGTTAAGATGCCGTTGAAGACGAGATAGTAAACCGCGGTGAAAAACAAAGGCCAGATGGCACCGGAAATACCCTGGGAACCTTTAAGGAAGGACTGTCCCGCCCAGATGATCTCCTGAAGAGCGATGATACGGGCAAGTGATGTGTCCTTAACCAGGGTAAGTACTTCGTTTGACATGGGAGGAACGATCCTCTTTATCATCTGAAGGAGTTTGACCTTAAAGAAGATCTCGGATCTTGACATACCGAGAACAAGTCCGGCTTCGTCCTGACCTTGAGGGATGGCCTGAATTCCCGCTCTGTAGATCTCGGAAAAATAACAGGCATAGTTGATGATAAAGGCAACGGCGGAAGCGACAAATCTGCCGCCTTCGCCACCGCCCCAGATAGGATTGTTAAGTACAAGTCCGGGAAAATAGTAGATTATCAAAAGCTGGATCATAAGGGGAGTACCCCTTACAAGCCAGATAAGAAGCTTAAAAAATCCTTTCACCGGGAGGATCTTGGACATGGATCCGAAACAGATCAGAAGTCCGAGAGGGATCGCTCCGAGAAGAGTAAGCGCAAATAATTTAAGAGTCTGTAAAAATCCCGTATTTAATGAATTAACTACTATGGGAAACTGTTCAAAAAATAAACTCACCTAAAACCCCTTTTACTGCTCGATCACAGCAGCCTGTACACCATACTTTTTAGCGGTCTCCATCATGGAACCGTCGTCATAGCTTGCCTTGAAGAATTTGTTAAGTTCTTCAACAAGATCGGATCCTTTACGGAAGCCGACACCGTATTCTTCATTATTTAAGCCGATGGTGTAGGTAAGATCTGCGTAGCTTGTTCCTTCACCGACCATAGCTGCTGCCATGAGAGAATCGATAACAGCTGCATCGGAGGTTCCTGCCGCAACTTCCATAAGAGCATTTGCCTGGCTTGAAACCTCTGTGTAGGAAAATCCGTTTGCTTCTGCTTCTGCGGCTCCGGCACTTCCTGCCTCAACTGCGAACTGAAGGGTGGATAAAGAAGCAACATCGGGATACTGATCTGCAACATCCTTGGGAAGAACAACGATCTGAGCGTTGTTGCAGTAAGGCTTTGAGCAGTCCATTGCGGAAGTAACTTCGTCAGTAAGTGTCATTCCGTTCCAGATACAGTCAACTGTGTTTCCGTTTAACTCCATAACCTTGTTGTCCCAGTCGATCTCAACGAATTCAACGTCTACGCCGAGACTCTTTGCAAAAGCAACCGCAAGATCTGCATCAAATCCGATCCAGTTACCGTTTTCATCCATGTAATCCATGGGCTCGAAGTTTGTGATACCTACCACAAGCTTACCCTTTGCCTTGATGCTTGCAAGCTCGGAATCCGAGGAAGCCTTCTTTCCTCAGGCAGCCATTGAAACCACCATAACAACACATAAAACCAATGCCAAAAACTTTTTCATAATAAAATGATCTCCTTTTATACTTTAGTGCGATAGCATATTATCACAATAAACCGTTTCTGTAAAGAAAAACGGCCATGATGGGCATAAAAAGATCCGGCAGTTATGCCTGCCGGATCCATACTGTTTTAAGTTTTATTTTGCGTCATTATAAATTCAAGGAATCTATCCTCTGAAACGGGCTTTGAGAAGTAATAACCCTGAATGAACCTGCAGCCGATCTCCTGAAGCTGCTCGGTCATTTCCCGGGTTTCGGCGCCTTCGGCCACTATCTCAAGATCGTCTCCCAAAAACATGTCCGTAAGCTTCGGAAGAATGTACTCGGTACTGTCGAAATAGCTCCAGACAATGGACTTGTCGATCTTAACTAT
>JAEEGH010023229.1_pt1 | contig 12628 bp, 3 predicted proteins | sample 9134181 | NCBI WGS metagenome assembly JAEEGH01 (sample SAMN16246544, study PRJNA631951) | gut metagenome | biome: gut microbiome; feature: rumen; material: DP-attached | host: Bos | place: Iran: Karaj | collected 2018-10 | reverse complement strand
ATGCATCTTATGGTCGCTCAGGCTAACTTCAACATCCCCGATTGCCCAATTACAGTCAATGCGTATATCCTCCATGCTGAATATGTATTGTATGGGTGCAAAGTTACGAAGATTAGTACAAAAAACCAAAAGTTTTAAGAAAATATGCTTCATCATCTGATAATACTCTTCTCCTTCTTCAGATTCAGCCCAACTTGCGTTCGAAAGAAAAAATGAAAATAGTTCCTATTATATTTTGTTCTTTGCTCACTTATTCGTATCTTTGCACCGTCACTTTCAATGAAACAAATAAGGTATGAGCAAGTTCATCAATCCGTTTACGGACGTAGGCTTCAAACGCATCTTCCTGAGCAAACAGGAACGTCAACTCTATGACGAGAGTCTGCGTCAATACAGGGATACACTTGTTGTGATGGAAGGCCAATACCTGGAAGGTGAGGAGAAAGGAAGAGCCGAGGGAAAAGCCGAAGGTAAACAAGAAGTTGCCCGCATGATGAAGGATAACAATGTTCCGGCAGAACAGATTAGCCTTTATACAGGTCTGTCTATTCAAGATGTTGAGAATCTATAGTAATAATGTGAGTTTGCTGCCGTTATGGCGCAGGCTCTTGGTATGTGGAAAAATAATTTCCGAATCGCTTGGCGGTTCGGATTTTTTTCTTTATCTTTGCACCGTCGCCACAAAGCCCTGAGAGGGGTGGCGGGCGGCCTTATATATGAGAAAGACGTTTTCGGACGTCTGTCGTTGTGCATAACGAATCTCGCAAATCCGTTTAACTCACAACAGGCAGATGACAATGAAACGTCTACGTGGTAGGTTGTATATATACCTATATGTACCTACTGGCGTGGGCTAACTGCGTTGTCTATCCTGTGTGAGTTGGGCAATGCGAGAGCCTGTTATGCCAGGATGGGCAGAAGAACAGACACCTACGCCTTTTTTTGTATATGCGAGGGAACAAAAGGTCAAAGAATAATAACTATCTAACAACCTAGAATATTTTCATTATGGAAACAAAGGCCATCCATCAAATCAGTCTTCGCTGGCTATCATTCTTGTTGCTTCTTCTAATGGCATTAGGATCTTTTGTCAATACGACAGCGCAGACTACAATTGTTGTTGCCGATTCCAACGGCAATGAACTAACCTACAGTTATGATGCTGACAACGGACCTGCTACCTTCAATGGCATTAAGACGTATGCCAGTGATGCCGACAAGGCAGGTCGTATCATTATCGCCGACGAAGTGACCGACGCCAATGGCGTAAGCCACGAAGTGAAGTACATCAGTGGTTACGTGAACAACCGTAGCAACATTGTGAGCATTGTGTTTGGACAAAACATCACTTGTGTGGGTGGTCGACAAGGCAATAGTAACGATGCTTTCAGAGCGTGTCAAAAACTGGAAAGCGTCACACTGAACAGTAAACTTGACACTTTGGGTTCTTACTCATTTTACTATTGTACTGCACTGAAAAACATCGATTTCTCAAAGGCTACCAACTTGAAAGTCATCAAGTCGTACGCCTTCTCCAATATAGACTCCCTGCGCACCATCACGCTGCCTAAGGGCATTGTCTCGATGGAATCGTATGTTTTTAGTGGATGTGATTCGCTAAGAACCGTTACGTTCGATGATGAATCAGTCATTGCTGCAATTCCTAACTACTGTTTCGGATACTGTTATAACTTACAGACAGTGACGCTACCCAACTCGGTGCAGACTATAGGAAGTAGCGCATTCCAAGGATGCAACAAATTGCGTGAAATAACCTTCGGTACAGGTTTGGCAACCAACGGTTTTGCCAATGATTACTATTTGTTCTATAACTGTAGCAATATGGAGAAGATGACCATTCCTGGCGTGAATTTCCCTTTCCAATGCAGTATGTATGATTTGCCTAACACGATGATTCTCTATGTGCATCCAGATATGGTGGAGACCTATAAAACGAGCAGCTACACGAAGAATTACCGCATCATCGCCATCGGCTCGACAACAGAGTTCAACGTAGTTACCACTGAGGGTGGACAGTTGGCCACAAAGGTGCCTGCAGAAGTGGCCGTCAATGCTTTAAGCCTGACAGTCACTGGTCCCATCAACGGAACCGACATTAACCAGATTCACGAGCTGATGCCTTACTTGGAGGATCTTAACTTGAAGGATGCCCGAATTGTGGAAGGTGGCGAGGAATACTACCGCTACACTGTCAGCAACCACAAGCCTTCCAGAGAGACAAACTACCACTACGCTACAGAAGAAAATGTCATAGGACAGTATATGTTCTACAATATGCCCAATTTAAAGCGGCTCTCACTGCCAGACGGAGTAACGGCCATAGGCAACTATGCCGTGTCCAACCCTAATACATACTCCAAGTTGATACAGGTAGACATGCCTACCGCATTGATGAGCATTGGTGAATACGCCTTTTGCTATGCTTCCAAGTTGGTCAAGGCTGATATCCCCACCAACGTAACCACCATAGGAAAGTATGCTTTCTATAACAATACAGTCCTCAAAATGCAGGCCATACCAAATGGAGTGACACGCATTGAAGATTACACCTTCTACAACTGTGATAGCCTGACCACACTCACGCTGCCTGATGACATCACTTATATTGGCAAATATGCCTTTTATGATTGTGACAACCTGCAAACCGTCAATACACCAACGCAATTGGAGACAATTGGTAATAGTGCCTTCTCTGGCTGCATAAAATTAGGGGATGTGACATTGCCACAAGGCCTGACATCACTTGGCACTTACACCTTCTACAATTGTCGTGCCTTGAAACAGTTCACCTTCCCCGCCAACATTAGACAGGTGCCAGAATCTGTGCTCTACGGATGCTCCTCCTTGAAGAGCGTAGCTTTAGCCGACGGCACTTCCCAGATTGGCTATGGAGCTTTTTATGGTTGTAATCAATTAGCCACAGTGGAGAACTTGAACCAGACGACACTTACCAAGATAGATGGCAGTGCTTTCTACAATACAGCACTCGTCTCAGTGGAACTGCCTAATACCATCACGTCAATGGGCACTTCTGTGTTCAGTGGTTGCACGTCGTTGGTGAGTGTCAATGTTCCTACTGGTATTAGCAGTGTGCCCAATAACACCTTCCAAGGCTGTGCGAAGCTGACCAATGTCACTATGCACGACGGTATTACAAGCATTGGAGAGAATGCTTTCGCAAACTGTAGGGTCCTGCCGACCATAGAGTTGAACGACCACATTACAGTTATTTCCTATTACGCATTCTACAATTGTGAAAGCTTGGTTCTTACCGCACTGCCAGCCGCACTTACCAGTATAGGAGGATATGCTTTCTATAACACCAAAGCAATGAGCGTCAACCTGACAATTCCAGAGACGGTAACGTCATTAGGCTATGAAGCTTTTTATGGAAGCGGTATCACAGGCATCGTTATTTTAAAACCCATCGAAAAATTCAATGGAGAAGTATTCTATAATTGTAAAAATCTGGCTACTGTCAGTCTACCGCAGGAGATGACAAAGATTCCTAATTACACTTTTTACGGAACATCTGCGCTACAGACCATCATCTTTCCTTCAGCACTCCAGGAGATAGGAGATTATGCTTTCTGTGGTAGTGCTCTGACAGAAATATCACTACCAAAATCGCTACAAGTCATCGGGGCTTATGCTTTTTACAATACGCAACTTGCCAAGATTGAAGTACCTAAGAATGTGGTTTCCGTAGGAAGATATTTCGTCGGTGGTTGTAAGCAACTGAAGGAAGCTTTTTTAGGGCGCAAACAGGACTATACCAACAATAGCAATTTTGATTATTTTGTTGGTTGTGATAGTCTGAAGCTGCTTCGCATTTATGCCGGAACTCCCCCTGCCATCACCACGTCTTCAATCTGGACGGGCAACGGTTGGGGGTATAATGCGCCATATCGCACCAACTGTGTGCTTGAGGTTCCTGAGGGTCAGGTGGATATCTATAAGGCTACAGATATATGGAAGGAATTCAAGGAGATTCGGGGCTTTGAGAGCAGCGAGATGCTGAACAATGCTGATTATGCTGTCCTAAAGGACATCTATAACAACTTGGATGGAACTGCTTGGACCAAACCTTGGGATGTAAGCAAGCAAAACCACTCTAACGGTAAATGGCCGGGGGTTAAGACAGAGGTAGCCCCAGAAAACGACGAGTTGTTTTACATTACCGACATTGATTTGAATGGACGAGGATTGGTGGGCCAGCTTCCCAAGTCGGTTTTCGGATTGTCAAAACTGAAGACACTCAACCTAAGCCACAATGTGATTGAAGCCAAGGTTGACACGTTGATTGACAGCGAGAACACGGTTTTGGAGACATTGAATATGGAGGGCAACCATCTGAAAGGCGACCTCTATCCCTTCGTCTCGAAGTTGACGAACCTGACAGGCCTCAATGTTCGCTATAACTGGTTGACCAAGATTTCTCAGGCCATTCCTCACGACAAACTAAAAGATAATGCGTTTCAAAGGGGCTTTCAGTTTGTCGATTATAAAACGAAAGAAGTCAATGTACCTGAAGAACTGAAAGAAGATGTCGTTGTTAATTTAACACTGGGTACACCAGTCAGTTTGGGCAGCGACATCAGCTTCCAGACCTATCGACATAACTACGGAGACTATAACTATACTTTCTCCAGTATGTATCGTCTATACAAATTGGGCAGCAGTCTTAACACAAGCAGCACTGAGATTTACAAAAACAGCAACAACCTATGGGACATTGGCGGTTCAAATACATTCCATGCTCCAAAAGGAAAACTAACGGTTTATTCTTATGGTTATCAAAATTACAATTATTATGATAACTCGTATGACTATATTACCTTCATCTTCAATATAGACTGGAAGGATGGTGACGTGAATGTCGACCAGACGGTCGACGTGGCAGACCTACAAAGCGTAGTTTACTATGCATTGAACGATGGTAAGCCTTATAACCAGATGTTCAACTATACCACTGCCGATGCCAACAGCGACAGCAAAATCAACGTGAGTGACATCATAGGTAATGTGAACTACATTCTGGACTATGAAGAGCCTGAAGTAGCTCCTGCGCGTAATTATAATAAGGTGGAGGCCGACTGCCGCAACCTGATTATGAAGATCGGCAGCAAAGTCACACTTGCTAACGCTGACGAAGTGGCCGCCCTGCAGCTGACCATTAGTGGAGTACACCAGAGTCAACTGCAAGTTGCACAGAACCTGCGCAGCCGCTTCACAGTGTCAATGCGCAATGTTGACGGTGGTGTTCGTCTCGTTGTCTATTCTCCATTGGGCAATACCCTCGCTCCCGGCGAAAGTCTGTTGCTGAACGGTTTGCCTGCCAATGCTGTCATTACCGACGCCCGGCTGGTCGATAGTAATGCCGCCCACCTGCCTGTCGGCTTCGACAGTACGACCTCTATCGACGAATTGTCGTCCGATGACCTGCGCCTGCAGACAACACCAGTCTACGATCTTAGTGGCCGTCGCGTTGGCGATTGGAACAGCCTGCCCGCAGGCATCTACATCGTCAAGTTAAATGGAAAGCAATTTAAGGTAAGAAAATAAAAAGGAAAAGACTATGAGATACTTGAGAAAATCATTATTAGCTACGTTGTTGTGCCTCGTGTCAATGATTCAAGCACAGACCAACGTGCTGCGTGTTGAGTCAGTGGTAAGTCCAGCTGGTAAGGCGCTCTTGCTGCCTATTGTGATGGAGAACACAAGCGACATAGCAGGTGTACAGTTCGACATCAGCGTACCTTACGAGTTGGCGACTGACACCGATGGCAATGTGATAGCAAACCTTTCGAAGACTCGTACAGCCAACCACCAAGTTACTACACGTAATATGGGGACAGATGGTAATTACTATACTTATGTCGATGGTAAATATAATTACTACAAGAAATATCGTGTTATCGTTTACAGTGACGACAACACGCTTTTCCACGGCAATAGCGGAGCGTTGCTTACACTGAAGCTGACAACTGGTGAACTGGCTGATGACACGCAATTAACTGTCAGACTGAGCAATGTGACGCTTAGTGATCCGCAGATGAACAATGTGATGACCAGTACAGAAAACGGCACTATCACCATCAAGGAGATTCCGCGTCCCGACCTACAGCCGTCTGACATCACTTTCACACAAGACGAAGTGGGGCCTGGAGGTACGCTTGACGTGGTTTGGAAGGTGAAGAACATCGGTAAGGCCGCTACAGAGGAGGGAAGTGGCTGGAGCGAGAGGATTGAGCTTGTAAACGCTGCTGGGACTTTCACTAAGTTGGTGGCAACCACTCACTTCGATGGTCAGATAGCTGCTGAGAGCGAAGTGAGTCGTTCCGTTCAAATTGCGTTGCCACAGCTGCTAACCATCGACGGCATCACGCGGGTACAGGTCACCATTGTTCCCGATGCCAATGCCGGCGAGGACCTGACATTGCGCGACAACAACACTGCCAAGAGTGTCAACAATCTGATGGTTACCAAGAAACTGACGTTGGAGATTTCCCCTGACAGCATTGGTGAAGACAGCTATTGGAAACGAGTCACCATCAAACTGACTCGCAGTGGCAGCTGGAGTGAGACGCAGAGTTTCAAAGTGACTGCTACCAACAGCAAGGGGGAGCCTTGCACTGATCCCCGCATTGTCCTGCCCGAAATCATCAATATTATGGAAAGGGAGTCGGCTGCGATACTCTATTTGGACATCACTAATAATACTGTTTTGGACGATGACCGCATCATCAATCTGAAGGTGGAACCCATCAATACGGCCAGTACATACGCCCCCGTAACAGGCCGTCTCATCATTGAGGATGACGAACTGCCAGACCTGACGTTGACAGCCTCCAAATCGGTATTGACAGAGGGCGAGACATTCCAACTCACTGTTACCACCACAAGAGTCTCGGCACAGCCCATCACTGTGACGCTCACCAGTGAGAACGCCAAGCGATTCTCGTTCCCACAGACGGTAACGATACCCGCAGGCGAGACATCTGTAACGGTTGATGTGACAGCAAAGGATGACGACGTGCCCAGCGAAGCACTGTCAAATGCATTCACAGCGTCGGCTTCTCGCTACAACAAGGGTGAAACCATTGTGGTGCTTGAGGATGACGATATGCCAGTGCTTGAGTTGCAACTCACACCGACCTCCGTACAGGAGAGTGCCGGAGTAGTGGCAGTGGCAGCTGTGCTACGCCGCATCACCAAAACTAATAGCAAGATTACCGTCAAGTTGACCGACGATTCGGACGGTGAACTTTATTTTGGCAACCGTACTCTCGTGCTTGACAAGGGCGTGGAGGAAGTTCACTTCAATTTTGGCCCTGTGGACAATGCACAGGTGGACGGTAATAGGACATATACCATTACAGCATCTGTTTGGCTGTCGTCGTGTAGTTGTAGTGCCGCTGGTGAGTCTGCAGGTAGCGTGACAGCACAGTTGCAAGTCTTGGATGATGATGGTCAGGCTCTCGCCCTCACGTCTTCTCTTGGAACGGTGAAGGAAGGTGGTAAAACGGAGTTGACAATATCTCGTAATACAGCGACAGGTAATGCACTTACGGTTACATTGTCAAGTGACTACGATGATAACCTTTCTTACAACCATACAGTTGTCATTCCAGCTGGTCAGAAGTCGACAACTGTAGAGGTTACATCTGCTTCCAACAATGTGAGCGGAGACACCCACACCGTTGTGTTTACAGTAGCAGCAAATGGCTATAGTTCTGGTACCTGCTTCCTGATGGTTACCGACCAGACCTTGCCTGATGCCCGCATCAGCAGTATCATCGCTGACACAGAGGAAGCAGAGGTCGGTGCGAAAACAAAGCTGAAGATTGTTGTGACCAATGAAGGTGCTGCTGAATTGCCAGCTGAGGTTGCTGTGAAAATATACCGTCGTGGAGACGACAACGCCGTCGGTACCATTTATACCAGTGAGGCTGTTGTGGTGGGAGAATCAACATCTGTAGTCAAGACCATCACCCTGCCCACTACTGTTGACACTCACAATTATTATGCTGTCGTGAATCCGTCTAATACTGTTCAGGAATTAGCGTACAATAACAATACGTCTGAGGATGTGGCAATTGCCACTGTATCACCTTTTTCAGTGGCAATAAACACTGACAAAACTATCTATAAGCAGGGTGATAAAGTGATTATCACTGGTCAGCTCACAGGCAGCGGCATTGCGGAGACCGATATTGACCTCTATATCATCAACGAGGGCGCACGCCAAGTGCAGACCGTCAAGACTGATAAAAATGGTGCTTTCACTTATGAGTGGCAACTCTATGCCTTACAATCAGGTAACTTTGTTGTAGGTGCTTGCTATCATGATGAGGGAGCAACGACAGGTATATGCGCTTTCGATGTCTATGGACTGCGCCGCACTGATACTAATTATATTACCTGTGAAGTTGCCAAAGGTGAAACGATGAATGGTCAGGTTGATTTTATCAATCCAAGTATGCTGGCGCTCTCTGGAGTTAAAGCAGAAATACTCTCGCAACCAGACAACTGCGAGGCTTCCGTCCAGATACCTACAAACATCAGTGGTGGTTCGACAATTAATTTGAGTTATTCACTGAAAGGAACTGAAGCAAGTCCCGAACGGAAATGGGATGAAGTGAAGGCTCGCATCACTACTGCAGAAGGTGTTACACAGGATGTCACGCTTTATTTCTATTGTTATAACCAACATACACAACTTGTGACTGATGTGAAACGGCTCAATACCACGATAACCAAGGGTACAACACGCGATTATCCCTTAATGATTGTTAATACGGGTAAAGCTGAGTCTGGTGACATAACACTTGCTTTACCTGAGTTTATGACCTGTGAATCGGGTGCAACCGTTCCCTCAATTGGACAAAACGATACTGTAATAGTTGTATTGCGTATGATGACTAATGACAAGATGCAGCTCAATGTGCCAGTCACTGGTACTATTGGCGTGAATTGTGAAAATGGTGACGGCTTCACAATTGACTATAGTGTTGAGATGGTATCGGAAGAAAAGGGAACCCTTCGAATCGATGTGTGTGATGAATATACTTATTATACAGACGAGGCTCCCCATGTGTCTGGTGCTGAGGTTGTGGTGAGTCATCCCTATACGGGCATTGAGTTGGCAAGAGGAACCACTGATAATAATGGTATCTTCAACATCGAACTACCTGAAGGATATTATGAAGTCTCGGTATCTGCCGACAAGCACGAACAATATACTAATTATTGTAATGTGAATCCCAGTACAACCGAACATCTTGTCGTTAACATAAGCTATCAGCCAATCACCATCCAATGGGCGGTGAAGGAAACGGAAGTTGAGGATGATTATGAGATAGTGACAACTGTACAGTATGAGACCAATGTGCCCATGCCTGTCGTGAAGGTAACACTTCCTAAAAGTATAGATGGAGACAATATGGCCGTGGGAGATGCTGTCATTGTAAACATGTTACTTACTAATGTAGGTCTTATCACTGCAGAGGAAGTGGAATTGGACCTTCCTAATGATATGACAGAATGGAAATTTGAGGCTTTAGCCTATACTGATCCTTTCCAACTTGGTCCGCAACAGATGGTTTCCGTACCTGTTTTGATTACTCGTATTGCTGATGAGTCTATTGCAGGTTCACGTCCGTTTAAGGATGCTAAGGAAGATGCAGCATACAATATGATATCAAATTATAAAAATTGTATGGCGGGGTTGGGCGCACGCTATAAAGCTTTCTGTGGGGAAGATTTGAAAAACAACAAAGCAGCTGAGCGCATGGCTATGAAACTATGTGGATTATCGGCTATGTTACGTTTCTTCAGTGATCTTTTTGGCGGCGGCGGTGGCCTAGGTAGTCCTGGCGGCGGCGGTGGCGGCGGCGGACATAAATCTACCAACTATGGACATAAAAAAGTACTTGATATTTGTGACCATTGCGATGCAGCAAGAGCAGAAGCTGTTATTAATGCAGGACTTGGCATAACGTGGATGGGACCGCTTAATGATGCTTTTGGTAACACAGCAGAAGCAGCTCAAAAAAGTCGAGACGAAGGCAAGGATCCTGGTGCTAGCTTTTATGCAGGGAAGATAGGTGAGAGTATCGTCGATAACGGTATCGGAGGATATCTTGACTACAAACTGCCTGGAGGGGAGGGGGTTCTTAATAAAAAAAAACCTGGCGGTGGCAAATTCTATAGTATTGCTAAAGGCATATACAAAACGGTTACCGCTTGTAAAGACATTGAAAAAAATAACCAGAGCCAGTCTCGGAAAGTTGCTCCACGCAAAGCCTCCACACACTCTTGGGTTGAAGTTTACGATGCAGTAGCATGGGAATACCTTGAACAGCTTGCCATAGCTGACACGCTTTTGACCTATGCTTTTGGTGATAGCATTTGGTTTGACGAAATGGACGACGAAAAGGCTGCTTTTGTAAAGTATGTCTGTGGACTGCCACAAGGGTATATGCCTTCAGAGGAGGAACTTATGGAAAGAAAACCGGAATCGGTGTCTCTTACCCAGATGTGGGCTTATGTAAACCATATTGTTGTTGGTGAAAGTGACGGCCCGACGGCAGAAGACTATGAAAGATTACTAAGGAAATTCCTGCAAATGAACAACAGTTCGATAAGCAAGGGATATAACTCTTTAACAGACGAGTATATTGAGGCTTATGATACATACGTGAAGCATTTCGAGGAAATGAAATCCTCCTCTATATGTGCTTCAATAACTTTGCAGTTCAAGCAGAATATGACTATGACTCGTCAAGCCTTCCAAGGCTCACTAATTGTGTTCAATGGCCATGATAGTTTACCGATGGAGAATTTGACACTTAATCTTAAAGTAACCAATCCTCAAACAGGAAAAGTTGCCACTTCTCATGAGTTCCAAATCAATGCCGAGTCTCTTGACACATTCGCTGGTAATCTTGACCTTGGTAGTGGATGGACATTGGAAGCCAACTCCACGGGCACGGCTACAATCTTGTTCATCCCGACAAAGTATGCTGCTCCCGACGAACCTGTGGATTGGTCGTTTGGCGGTACGCTAAGTTATATCGACCCATTTACTGGGTTGGAGGTGACTCGCGAGCTTTATCCTGTCACGCTGACGGTGAAGCCCTCGCCAGAATTCGACTTAACCTACTTTATGCAGCGTGATGTCTATGGAGATGACGCATTAACGCTTGATGTGATTGAGCCTATGAAGCCTGCCGAGTTTGCTGTCCTTATAAACAACAAAGGTAATGGTGACGCCACCAACGTTAGGATGGTAACACAACAGCCCGAAATCATTGATAATGAAAAGGGGGTGTACATTGACTTTGAACTTATCAGCTCACAGGTGAACGGTGGTGACGCCGCCTTATCGTTTGGTCAAAGCATTGCCAATGACTTCGGCATAATTCCCGCCCATTCTCAGACGTATGCCCAGTGGTGGCTGATAAGTCCGCTGCTTGGTCACTTTACAGCTTATGATGTGCAAGCCAATCACATCACCAGCTTTGGCAACGAAGACCTTTCGCTGCTTAGCGATGTGACTATTCACGAGCTGATTCGTAGCCTTGATTTGTCCACGGACAGCAAAAAGATGGTGGGATTCTTGGTTAACGACATCACGGACTCTGAAGATATGCCCGATATGCTTTATCTCTCCAATGGTGAGACAAAGACTGTTAGCGTGGCGGCTGCAAGTCAGATTTTGAAGACATCGAGAACGACATACAGCTTGACGGTTACGCCATCGGAAACGGGATGGACATACGGCAGCATTAAGGATCCGACCTATGGTGTCTCGGAACTGAAAAGTATTGTTCGCCAGCGTGATGGAAAGGAAATCAACTTGCGAAACTTCTGGCAGACAGATAGGACGCTGCGTGATGGCAAAGATCCGCTATATGAATATCGGATTCATTTTGCCGATGAGTTCAATGGCACAACGCCTGAGACATATATCCTGACGTTTGACCCCACACCGAACGTGGTGTTGTCTGTTTCTTCTATCACGGCTATACCCGAAGAAGGTAATATAGCAGAAGAACCTATTGACGAGCTGACCGTATCCTTCAATAAGGAGATCGATGCTTCGACGTTCACAGGCGATGATATCACTTTTGCTGTGCAAGGTGTTAAGCAGGATGCCAGCCAGATAGGTATTTCTACTACGGACAGCCAGAAGTTCACCCTTGACATGAGCGAGATAAACCCCAGTCTGGGCAACGGCTACTATACGCTGACTGTACGGACAAACGATATTACCGACACCGAGGGATTCCAAGGTAAAAATGGTAAGCAGGTGGGTTGGATTCTGTTCCGTGGTGGCTTGGTGCAGTTGCTTACATCAACATACCCTGAGAATTCGGGCTCTGTGATGCGCAAACCATCAGCAACTGCTGATGCACGTGGCCCAGCTCCTGTTAGCGAAGATGAGGCCAATACGGCCAGATATGGTTCAACAGTTACTTTGGTTGCTGAACCAGCTACAGGTTATGAGTTTGCCAACTGGACACTTAATGGTGAAGTGGTGTCAACTGACGCTGAGTTTGAGACAACTGCATTAGGCGATATGAACATCGTGGCCAACTTC
>JAEEGH010023227.1_pt1 | contig 12628 bp, 12 predicted proteins | sample 9134181 | NCBI WGS metagenome assembly JAEEGH01 (sample SAMN16246544, study PRJNA631951) | gut metagenome | biome: gut microbiome; feature: rumen; material: DP-attached | host: Bos | place: Iran: Karaj | collected 2018-10 | reverse complement strand
GATCGATTAACCTTTATGGGTTATTTCTTCTTGCTGTTTTCTTCAGCCTCGGCAAGTTCCTTTTCCTGCTTGTCACCTTTCAAGAGGTTGTAAGCGACAGGTGATGACAGGAACACTGAGGAGAAGGTACCAGCCAGGATACCAACCAACAGAGCGAAGATGAATCCGCGGATGGTGTCGCCGCCGAAGATGAAGATGGCGAGCAACACGACGAAGGTTGATCCTGAGGTGTTGAACGAACGGGTCAATGTGCTGTTGACGGCGTTGTTGATGTTCTCTCTCCAAGTGGCCTTCGGGTGGAGTGTGGTGTTCTCACGCACACGGTCGAAGATAACCACGGTAGCGTTGATGGAGTAACCGATGATGGTCAACACGGCGGCGATGAAGGCCTGGTCAACTTCCATGGTGAATGGCAGGACGTTGAAGAACAGGGAATACATACCGAGCATGATGACGGTATCGTGGGTCAGAGCGGCGAGAGCCGACAGACCATACTGCCATCTGCGGAAACGGATGGCGATGTAAGCGAACATCAGGAGGAGTGACACGGCGATAGCCCAAACGGACTTACGCTTAACGTCGCTGGCGATGGTAGCACCGACCTTCTGTGTGCTTAACACACCGATGGTCTCGTCTTCTGATGAGAACTGATCAGCGGTGATGCTTTGGCTGAACAAACCGTTCAAACCTTGGTAGAGGATACCCTGGATCTCAGTGTCCACATCAGGATTGTTGTCTTCGATCTTGTACTTGGTTGTGATCTTCACCTGACCGTTAGGACCGTAGGTCTTCACTTCAGGAGTTTCCCAACCTTCAACGTCAACAGCTGACAGAGCCTCACGAACTTGGTCAACCTTCACGTCTTGGTCGAAACGAACGATGTAGTTACGACCACCCTTGAAGTCGATACCGAGGTTCAAACCCTTGAAAGCAAGTGAGCAGCCGCTGATGAGGATCATCACAAGAGCGATGATGTAAGCGGTCTTACGGAACTTGATGAAGTCGAACTTGGTGTCCTTCAAGAAGTTCTCAGTGAGCTTGGTGGTGAAGGTGATGTCCTTTTCCTTATCGAGCATGCCTGTGAAGATGAGGCGGCTGATGAAGATAGAAGTGAACAGTGAGGTGAGGATACCGATGCAGAGGGTGACAGCGAAGCTGTGGACAGGGCCAGTACCCAAAACGATCAGCACGATACCAGTGATCAAGGTGGTGACGTTACCGTCGATAATAGCGGAGTAAGCGTTCTTATAACCAGCGTCGATGGCGGGACGGAGACCCTTGCCGCCACGGAGCTCTTCCTTAATACGTTCAAAGATAATCACGTTGGAGTCCACTGCCATACCGAGGGTCAACACGATACCAGCGATGCCAGGCAGAGTCAGCACGGAGCCGAGGCAAGCCAGCACACCGAACAGGAAGAACACGTTGACGATCAGAGCGACATCGGATACCAGACCGGCTTTCTTGTAGAAGAAGACCATGTAAACCAGCACCAGGATGAAGGCGAACACCATGGACCACATACCCTTTTGGACGGATTCCTTACCGAGTGAAGGACCAACCACTTGTTCTTCGAGGATACGTGCAGGTGCAGGCAACTTACCAGCCTTCAGGATGTTGGCCAAGTCTTGAGCCTCTTCGATGGTCATGCCACCGCCAGAGATGCTTGAACGGCCGTTCGGGATCTCGTCGTTGACGACGGGATAGCTGTAAACGTAGTTATCGAGCACGATAGCAACTTGCTTGCCGATGTTTTCGCCAGTGAGGCGCTTCCAAGCCTTGGCACCCTCAGAGTTCATCTGCAGGGAGACTTCCACTTGGTTGTTTTGGCCGTAGTCCTGACGTGCGTCGGTGATGACTTCACCGCCGAGGGCGCACTTGTTGTCACGTGACATCTTCAGGGCAACGAGTTCGAGGAACTCAGTATCGCCACCGTAGTTCTTGGTCTTCACGCTCCAAGCCAGTTTCAAGGTGCGTGGGAAGATGCTGGCGGTCTCAGCCAACATGCGGTTGATGGTGGCGGTGTCCTTCACCTGAGCGATACCTACGCAAGCACCTTGAGCAGGGCCGTTCTGAGTGTAGGAGGGTTGCAGCAGGGCGTACAGTGGGTTCTCAGTACGGAACTTAGCCAGGGCTTCGTCTTCAGTGATGTTCTCATCGCTGTTTTCTTCAGCCAGTTGATCCAGCAGACCAGCTTCTTCTTCGGTCTCGGTTTCAGTTTCAGTAGCTTCTGCCACTTCTTCGCCTTCAACAGCAGGAGTGTTCTCGGCGACTTCTTCCTCAGCAGGAGTCTCTTCCAAAGCCTTGGCGGCCTTGCTCTTCTCAGCTAACTTGGCGTTGGCTTGGTCGAAGTACATGTAGATCTCGCTGAAGTTGTAGGTCTCCCAGAACTCGAGTTGTGCTGTTCCCTGGAGGAGTTTGCGGACACGCTGTGGATCCTTGATACCAGGAAGTTCGACCAAGATACGGCCGCTGCCTTCCAGCTTCTGGATGTTAGGCTGTGCGACACCGAAACGGTCGATACGTGTTCTCAAAATCTGATAGGAACGGTCGATGGCGCCATCGCTTTCCTCCTTCAAAACCTTCAGCACATCGCTGTTGCTGGAGTTGACGGTGATGCCCTTATCCTTGAACTCAAACAGGAAAATCGAGGCTAACTTAGCGTTCGGGTCAACTTCTTCATAGGCCTGTCCGAACAAGGTGACGAAGTCGCCTTCGCTCTTCTGATGGCGCTCGGTGGCGAGCTGCATGGCCTGCTGGAAGGTTGGGTCGTTGGCGTTGGCACCTGCCAAAGCGTTGACGATGTCCTTCACTGAGACTTCGAGGGTGACGTTCATACCGCCCTTCAAGTCCAAACCTAAGTTGATTTCTCTTTCTTTAGCTTCACGATAGGTGTATTTCTTCACTAACAGATTGTACACCGGTACGTTGCTCACAGAGTCTAAATAGTAGTTTTCCTTGGCTTCATCGCCTTGGGCGTACTTGACAGCTTTCTTCTCGACGACCTTGGTCACCACAGTGAAAGAAAGCTGGTACAAGAAGATCAGCCCGAAGATGATGGCTAGCGTCTTGATTGCTCCTTTGTTTTGCATTGTAAAAACGATTTAATTATTTGACTTTTAATATTTTAACTTCAATTTAGTTGATTTTTGCCTAAAATCGAGCCTGCAAAATTACTGCTTTTTGTTCGATTTAACAAATTGTTTTTAATATTTTAACCATTTGAAGATTTCCTTGTAGGTGGGTTTCTTGCCGTACATCAGAATGCCGGTACGGTAAATCTTGGCCGCCACCCAAGTCATTCCGACGAAAGTACCCGCCAGAATCACCGCAGAAACAATGACTTGCCAAATGGGGATGCCAAAGGGGATACGCACCATCATCACCACGGGAGAGGTGAAAGGAATCATCGACATCCACACGGCCAAACTGCTGTCAGGGTCGTTGACGATGTATATCGCAGAGAGGATGGCAATGATCAGAGGTACGGTGACTGGTAATGTAAACTGCTGTGAATCAGTATTGTTGTCGACTAATGAGCCTATAGCAGCGAACATGGTGGCATAAAGCAGATAGCCCAAAAGGAAGAACACGATGAAGCTGAAGATGATGGTGCCGAAGTCGATGGAGTGAACGATGTTGAGTACATTCTGTACCGCTTCATTGTCCATGATGTTGGTGCTGCTGATCTCCTGCGCCATCACAGTGCCTTGGCTGATGGCTTCGGGATGGCTGATGCCTACAGCGGCTGAGAAACCGACATAAATGACACCTGTCAGGATAATCCACATCACGAACTGGGTCAAGGCCACAAGCGAAACGCCGATGATCTTGCCCATCATCAACTGGAATGGCTTCACGCTGCTGACGATGACCTCCACGATGCGGCTGCTCTTCTCTTCGGTGACGCCTTGCATTACCTGGCCTCCAAACAGCATGATGAACATGTAAATCAACACGGAAAGGACCATGCCGAGGATGAATTGTACCTCCGTAAACGTCTCTTTTTCACCGCCTTCCTCGTCCATTCGGATCACCGAAAGGTTGATGTTGGTCTTGATGCTTTCCAAAATGTCAGGATCAACGCCGGCAGCAAGCAGTTTCTGCACCTGGATCTCGTTTTTCATCACCTCCTTGATGTGGCTCTCCACGGACATTGGCACTTGTTTCATGCTGTAAACCACGGCACTCGATGGGATGTTGAGCTGGGTCTCTGGAATGAAAAGCGCGAGGTCGAAGAATCCCAGCTGCACCAGGCTCTTGGTGGAGTCGATGTCGATATCGTCAAGACGGATGAAGGTCTGGTTCTCGGTGTTGACGAACTGACGCTCAAACCAATGGCTTTGGTCGACGACGGCGATGGTACGCTTCTCGTTGTCGCCATGCAAGGCAAGCAGGATAGGGATGATGTATATGGCTGCGATGAGCAAGGGACCTAAGAAGGTCATGATGATGAAGCTGCGTTTCTTCACACGGGTGAAGTATTCGCGCCTGATGATAAGTCCGATCTTGTTCATGGCTTGACGTTTTTTGCTTGGACTTCCTGAATGAAAATGTCGTTCATCGACGGCATGGGTGCATCGGTGGAAAGGCGGTGATGTGCCTTAATCTCGGCCACTTTGCCTTCCAAGATTTTCTCACCTTTATTAATAAGGGAGATGCTGTCGCACATTTCCTCGACGGAATTCATGTTGTGTGTCGACAGCAGGATGGTGGCGCCTTTGTCGCGCAGGTCAAGGATCGACTCCTTGAGCAGGTTGGCGTTGATGGGGTCGAAGCCGGAGAAAGGCTCGTCGAAGATGAGGATGTCGGGCTCGTGGATGATGGTGGTGATGAACTGTATCTTCTGCTGCATGCCTTTAGAGAGCTCCTCCACGGTCTTGTTCCACCACTCGCCAATCTCGAATTTTTCGAACCAAAGCTTGAGTCGTTTGGTAGCTTCCACCTTGCTGATGCCTTTGAGTTGGGCCAAGTAGATGGCTTGTTCGCCGACTTTCATCTTTTTATATAGGCCTCGCTCTTCTGGCAGGTAGCCGATGCGTTCCACGTGCTGTGGCTTGAGCGGCTCTCCGTCGATGAGCACCTGTCCGGCGTCGGGTCCGGTGATCTGGTTAAGGATGCGGATAAGCGTGGTCTTTCCGGCACCGTTGGGGCCTAAGAGCCCATAAATGCTCTGCTCGGGCACCTGGAGGCTGATGTTGTTGAGCGCCAGATGCTCGGCATAGCGTTTTGTAACGTTGATGACTTCTATTTTCATGTTGTGAAGGAGTCGTGATTAGCTGAAATAGTCGCGTAGGCGCTTGAAGAACGAGCGGTCGTCTTCATTGGGAGCAGGCTTGAAACTCTCTGAATTGACCAAGCCTTGCAGCACCTTTTCCTCATCCTTGGTGACCTTCTTCGGAATCCACACATTGACGTAGACCAGCAGGTCGCCGTTGCCGTAGCCGTTCACCACGGGAAGTCCCTTGCCCCTGAGTCGCAGGATCTTGCCGCTCTGCGTGCCAGGAGCGATCTTCACCCTCACCTTGCCACTTACCGTAGGCACTTCGGCCTCGGTGCCGAGGATGGCCTGGGGTACGGAGATGAACAGGTTGTAAATCAGGTTGCTGCCGTCGCGTTCGAGTTCGGGATTGGCCTCTTCTTCGATGAGCACGTAGAGGTCGCCGTTGATGCCGTTGTGTGGGCCGGCGCCGCCTTTGCCACGTAAGGTGAGCTGCATGCCTTCGCCCACGCCGGCTGGGATGTCGATGTCGATGACTTCCTCGCCTTTGACGATGCCGTCGCCGTGGCAGTGGGTACATTTGTTCTTGATGACCTTACCCGTGCCGCCGCAGGTGGGGCAGGTGCTGGCGGTCTGCATCTGGCCGAAGATGGAGTTCACCGTCCTGACAACTTGTCCGCGTCCTTTACAGGTGGGGCAGGTGTCGGTGCGACCGTCTTCGGAACCTGAGCCATGACAGTGGTCGCAGGTGACGTATTTGCTGACTTTGATTTTTTTCTTGGCGCCTTTCTCAATTTCTTGAAGGTTCATCTTGACCTTGACGCGGATGTTGCCGCCGCGCTCACGCACGGTGCCGCTTGAGCGGGATCCACCACCGAAGCCGCCCCCGAAGAAACTGCCTAAGCCGAAGTCGGCAAACAGGTCGCCGAACTGGCTGAAGATGTCGTCCATGGACATGCCTTGGCCGCTGTAGCCGCCTGCGCCGCCCATGCCGGCAAAGCCGAACTGGTCGTAACGCTGCCGCTTCTCAGGGTTGCTCAGCACCTCGTAGGCCTCAGCAGCCTCCTTGAACTTCTCCTCGGCCTCTTTGTTGCCGGGGTTGCGGTCAGGGTGATATTGCAAGGCCAGCTTACGATACGCCTTTTTCAACTCTTCTGGAGTGGCGCTCTTGCTGACACCTAACACTTCGTAATAATCTCTTTTTTCTGCCATATTTGTATTTTATCTTTTTTATTTCCACCTTTCACCTTTCACCTCTCACCTTTCACCTCTCAATTTCCCACTACCACTCTGGCGAAGCGGATCACCGTTCCGTTAAGCTTGTAACCTTTTTGAATCACGTCGATCACCTTGCCTTTCTTCGACTCGTCAGGGGCGGGGATCATGGTGAGCGCCTCGTGTTCGTCGGTGTTGAAGTCACAGTCGATGGCGACGATTTCTTCCAAGCCTCTCTTTTGGAGAGTGGATTTGAACTTGTTATAGATCAGCGTGACACCTTGCAGGTCAGCCTCGTTGCCGTTCTTCTCCATGTTTTGGAGCGCGCGTTCAAAGTCGTCAAGCACCGGGAGCAGGTCTTTCATGACAGCGGCCGAAGCGGTGGCTGACAGTTCGAGTTTTTCCTTGGCAGTGCGCTTGCGGTAGTTGTCAAACTCCGAATAGAGGCGGAGGTAGGTGTCGTTAAGTTCGGCATACTTCGCCTTTTCTTCCTCTAAGGCAGCTTTTGCCCTGTCGCGTCTGCCTTTATGGCGCTTTCTTTCGGTCTCTTGTGGTTCTGTAGATGGGTTCTCTACTTGCTGTTCAGCTTGCTTTTGAGTTTCATCTTCCTGAATTTCAATGTTTTTCTTTTCTTCCATGATGGTATTTTTATTTTATTAATTATTTTCAAATTAGGAGCGCCTCTGACATAGCAAAAGCTTTGCCAAAGGGAGGAAATTGACAAAATGGCAGGGATTTTACGGGCTTTTTTTAGTCGAAGCCCTTTCGGTGAACTGAAAAAGTATCCAAGCAGGCTTGGTTGTAATCAAACCACCAAAGAATGATTCGGGTGTGAGCCTCAGCTACAACGACATCAAAAGCGGGAAATACGTAAGAAAATTAAAAGTTTTCAAGCACTTGTGATGAAGGATCTACAAATAATTCGAAGCAGCGTCTGGAACGTGAATATTTGGTTAGCGAAAAGTTAGAGTTAGGTTAGAGTTACATTAGACTTAGAAATTATTTATTTTGTTGAAGTTGTTTTCTCTTTTCTGTTGTTGTTTTTGTTGTTTTTGTTGTTTTTGTTGTTTTGCTACAGTGCTACAGTAAAAAGTTGCTTCTCGCTACTACCCCTGTCTTTTCGCTAACCCCAAGATATCCCAAATTGTGAGTGCTTACTATTGTCGTTCCCGGAAAAAATTGTATTATTGCAAGGGGAAGGGTTGATGTTTCAACGTGGCAAAGATAAACAACATTCTCCATATTCCGCAATGTTTTCCTGAAAAATTTTTTTAAACACTTGCGAGGAGTGTTACAATTCGCATAGTTCCATGATGTCGAGCATGCGGAACGTTACGCCATCTATCTCCGCATGCCAACTTTGATGGAAATGACCGTAATACCAGTATCGAAGCGGATGTTTCTTGGTTTTTAGATATGAATGTAGTTGATCCATGACATTCCTTTCGGCTTTCACGTCATCCATTAAATCCTCATCATGAATTGTCCAATTTTGAATACCCTGATGTGACACCAACTCACAAAACGATGGGGAAGTGTGTGTGATCACCGCGTCAATGGTGTACAACTCATTGATAGTTTCCAGCTTTAACCCATCATAAGTAGGACCTTCATCTATCCAATAGACGTTTGGAATCAATGGCTCGTCAGGTTGCTGTAAGTGAAATTGTCTGAGCGTCATGCGCCACATCCGGTCGATGGATGTGGCGCCTCCAACGCAAAGAATGGTATGACCACAGGCTTTCACTACAGAATAATCAGGAAGCGTCATCCAACGCCGATGTTTGATGGGCTGTTGATTAAAGTAAGCGGGGTTGTCATGGTTGCCACGAACAAACGCGATCCAATTATTGGATTTTGAAAGTTGCTTGATACATTTCATGTAAACATCCTTATAATATTCAGGCCGTTCAAACCCAAAGCCGCAGTCACCTGCTACGATAATCAATGTGTCCGTCATTCCATATTTCTTACAGCACCTGAATACAAACTCCGTAAAATCACCATGAATGTCGCCGCTTACAACAATGTGCTTTGCGCCAGGAAACTCATATGCATTTAAAGTTTTGTTTTTCATAGCTTATTTGTTAGTTGTTTCCTCCTTAAGTAGCAAAAAGAGCAGAAATGTTTCATCGGAAAGCAAAAAAAAACTGCTGAAAAGGTGAAATCTATTTTAAAGCGAACAAAGAAGCGCGAGAAGTTTTAACAAAAAAAAGCCTCGTTTGAGGCTTCTTTTAAACTGGGTAGTGTCGGTGAAGGCTTGCCCCTCGCGGGAATGTCACCCGGATAGTCAATCCGTTTTCGATTGACGTTGCAAAGATAAGCAACATTCTCCATATTCCGCAAGGTTTTCCTGAAAAATATTTTCGAACACTTGCGATGAATGATTAGTACCCACATATATGATGACCAGTCCAATATCACATCGCCCCAATCGCGTTTCCCCTTATAGGGGATGATGTCCTTGTTGCCCCGGCTGTCCTTTTTGTGAAGGTTCTTCACGCCCAGCATCGCGCATAATTCATCCGCGGTGAGGTTGGCCAGCTTTTCGGGCATGGGCTTGCCGATGCGTTCGTAATAGGGGAGGTATTTGGCCTTGCGCTTCACCAGGATGGTCTCCATCGAGTAGTTGCGGTCAGCCTGATGCCGGCAGTCGTCGATCACCTCGTCCATGAAGCTCTCATTCAGGTAGTCAAGCGCACCTTCGGCATCGTCGCTGAGCAGGAACTTCGCAACAGCGGTCGAGAGCTCCTCGTCTTTCCTCTGGTGAGCCGACCGTCTCTGGTAGTCCTCGCGCGTACGCCGCATCTCGTGGGAGGCATTGCCCATAACGGCATTGCCGATGAGGTAGTTTTTCAGTCCGTCGTCCATCGCTTATGGGTGTTTTGTTAACATGCAAAGGTAACAATAAATGCCGAAACCCCTTGCGGGAGTCAAAAGTTTGTTGTAATTTTGCAAATCATTATTAAGACTTAGTGGTTCTTTGGTGCAGCGGACCAAATTTAAAATATTCTACGTCATACGTTCTGAATATTTCCACTTAATCGCCAGCATGAAAGTGCTGGCGATTTTATTTTATACTAAATGAAGTCAATACGAACGTTTTGTTCATAACCCTATTGTTTTTATATGCTTTCTTAGATATAATGATTTTAAAATTGTTTCCTTTAAGAATGATTTTATCTGGGTCTTTGGATTCTGCCAAATCTCCATATTTAACAAGAATAGGAATGAATTGTTCCAGACTAAAGCCAAGTGCTTTGATGTCATCGCCGTGTTTGTCAATAATGTGTGCCAATCCATAACCTTTGTGCTTAATTGGGTCGGTTATTTCACCCCAAATAATGTCAATGAAGCCAATGTCTTCGCGGTATAAAGCACGGATACAATCACCGTCTTTCATTTTACACAAATATTCGATTGCTTCTTTCGGCTTCCTTTCAAACTGTCTGTAAATCGGTCCAAAGTCTCCAATTTCGACTTTGGTTTCCTGGTTGATGGTTTTTTCTTTTTTCATTTCAAGTAAATCTATGTTAATAATAAAACATAGCTCACTTGCATCTCGCTGCAAAGATAAAATAAATACATTATCTTTGCAACCAGTCAGAAACACAATGAATCATGACGGATCGCCTCACTCCAACGCAGCGCCATCTTGTGATGTCGCACATCCGCAGCCGCAACACCAAGCCCGAACTGAAGGTCCGGCAATGGCTGTGGCGTCACGGCTACCGCTACCGCCTCAACGTGAAAGGCGTTCCGGGGAAGCCCGACATCGTGATGCGCCGCTACCACACGGCCATCTTCGTCAACGGATGCTTCTGGCATGGGCACGAGGGCTGCTATAAGATACCGCAAACCAACACCGAGTTTTGGGTCAACAAAATCACCCGAAACCAGCAGCGGGACCAGCAGAACTACCAGCTTCTCAAAGACAACGGCTGGCAAGTAATCGTCATCTGGGAGTGTCAACTCAAGGCCGACCGTCTGGAACGCACCATGGGCGAGGTGGAACTCCTGCTTAACGAGAAGCTGCTGTCGCTCTATCAAACACGCAAACCCTTCATCTACCATCAAAACGATGATGATAACAACTTGCCAATGGCGGCGGAAGAATTGAATAATAACTGACAAACAAAAATTATATGACCAACCATCGTGTTATCGGCATCGGAGAAACCGTTCTCGACATCCTCTTCAAGGACGATCAACCGCAAAAGGCTGTTCCTGGAGGATCGACTTTCAATAGCATCGTCTCGCTCGGAAGGGCGGGGGTGAACTGCGTCATGGTGACCGAAGTGGGCGGCGACCACGTAGGCGATATGATCTGCCGTTTCTTAAACGAGAACGGCGTTTCATCGGAATATGTCTTCCGTCGCGAACACGTCAAATCACCCATCTCGCTGGCCTTCCTCGATGAGCATAACGATGCACAATACATGTTTTACAAGGATCCATCACCCGTCGCACTTGGCGGAAAGCTGCCTGAGTTTAGCAAGGATGACATGGTACTCTTTGGATCATATTTCGCCATCAATCCCGCCATACGGCCCATAGTGGGCAGTTTGCTGCACGAGGCGCACGATAAAGGCGCTTGGCTTTATTATGACGTCAACTTCCGTAAAAATTATATAGCCGATATCCCCATCCTGAAGCCCAATATCGAGGAAAACATGGGCCTGGCTAATGTGGTGCGCGGTTCGATGGAGGATTTCGACTACCTGTACGGCTTGCACGATGGTGATGCCATTTACGCACAAGTGAGCCGCTATTGCGCTACATTGATACTGACGGATGGCGCCCGTTTCATACGGGTTTATACCCCCGAAGGTTGCGAGACCTATCCCGTGCAGCCCATTGAAACGGTCAGCACAGTAGGGGCGGGGGACAACTTCAACGCTGGCTATATCTATGCAAAAATGCAGGGTATCAATGATCAGGCCTCACGCATCGCTATGGCCCAGCGTTGGAGCCAGGATGTCTGTCGGCAGTTAGGCAATAATATCAGCGACGAGTTGGTTACATCCATTCATAAACGATAACACTATGATCCAAAAACATTGCTTTGAATGCGGCACTCCACTCATTGAAAAGCCACTGGAAGATGAGGGCATTGTGCCTTACTGTGGACGACCACATTTCATTCTTGTGGCGGGCTATGTGAACCGAGGTGAACAACTAGAACATGCCGTGGGGCGCGAGATCAAGGAAGAGACAGGGATGACGGTGAGCCGCATCAAGTTTAACCGCACCAGCTTCTTCGAGCCGTCGAACACCTTGATGTGCAACTTCACGGCCTTCGTGAAAGACGCCAGTGAGCTTTCACCCAACAAGGAAATCGACTCCTACCAATGGTTTACACCGGAGGAGGCGCAAAAAAACATCCGCCCAAACAGCCTCGCTGAGCGGTTTTTGAATGCTTATCTCGAAGATATATTATAAATTAAACACCCTCTTGAAAAACTCCACCGTCTCCCCAATGACTTGCTTTCTGCGGCGGGTGATGGTGTGGTTTTCGCCTTCCACTACCTTTAAAGTGGCGTGCGAACCGTAAGTCTCTAAATATTGCTCGCTGCACCACATCGGGACGATGCCGTCACGGTCTCCGTGGAGGAGGAGAACGGGACCTTTGTAAGCGGCCGAAGTGCCAAAGATGTCGAGCTGTTGCGTGGTAACGAGGTACTCGCGCCCCAGCTTATGGATGCCCCAACAGCGGATGTATTCCGGCGGATTCTTAGGGTCGAAAGTCGCATTGAAAAACTTGCCGCCCTGACAGGCTTCCTTGATAACGGAACCTGGAGCGATCAACACCACGCCGGCAGGCACCTTGACCCCACCAGATAATGCCACGTTTTCCGCTGCCAGCCTTCCCGCTGCCATCGAGGCGATGACACCACCTTGCGAGTGGCCCAATAAGCCTACACCTTTGACATACGGCAGGTTTTGCACATAATCCCAAACGGCGCGTGCCTCGGCCAGCTCCTTTTCGATGGTCATATACTGCTTGCGGCCATCGCTCTTGCCGTGTCCACCGAAGTCAAAACGGATGGAAGCGATACCAGCTTTGGCAAGGCCTTTCGCGAGCTGCGGCATTGGGCCGTAGTCCTTGCTGGAGAAGATGCCATGCATCAGGATCACCATCGGACATTGGTCTGTTGTTGGGTCAAACCCTTCGGGCAACGTTACTTTATA
>JAEEGH010023224.1_pt1 | contig 12631 bp, 9 predicted proteins | sample 9134181 | NCBI WGS metagenome assembly JAEEGH01 (sample SAMN16246544, study PRJNA631951) | gut metagenome | biome: gut microbiome; feature: rumen; material: DP-attached | host: Bos | place: Iran: Karaj | collected 2018-10 | reverse complement strand
GGGGTTACGGATATTCTCTTATTGACGATCGGAATTCCAAACTCCTTGGAGATCTGCTCACCGGTAGCTACAAGATCCTTGGCGCTGTTATAGATCTTGTTATGAATATTCTCACAGAGCTTATCAAGATCAGAGTCTATACAATCGAGAAGGCTTATGCCCATGGTGATAGTACGGACATCAAGGTTCTCTTTTTCTATCATGTCATTAGTTTCAGAAACTTCTCTAATATTAATCATGTGCGTCCTTTCTCATATGGCGGGGGATGTATTTCTAAGTGCCTGATTACAGGAAGTAATCAGTACTTGTCCAGAAGTGCACGGATGCACTTCTAAGTACCAAGATTACAGGAAGTAATCAGTACTTGTCCAGAAGTGCATGGATGCACTTCTAAGTACCAAGATTACAGGAAGTAATCAGTACTTGTCCAGAAGTGCATGGATGCACTTCTAAGTACGTTATATCCTATGCATTGAATCAAATATATCTTCGCGCTGCATTTTGATCACAACGCCCATCTCATCTCCGACCTTTGAAAGTTCTTCTTCGATCTTTCCAAACTCAGCATCAAGACCTGTTACATCAACGATCATCATCATATTAAAATACCCTGATACGATCGTCTGTGAGATATCGAGAATGTTGACCTTCTCAGAAGCCAGATAAGTACATACTCTGGCGATAATGCCCACGGTATCTTTGCCGACTACAGTTATAATTGCTCTCTTCATGACTGTTTCTCCTTTATATTACATATATCTTAGATTTCTATCACCTGTGATACTTCGCTTCTCTTAGCCACATACAAAGGGATATCCCCGCTGTGATATGGATTGTCACCCATGTCTATCGCAAGTCTTACTGTCTCATATGCAAGCTCAGGAAGGTTATTCTTATCAGATAGATGGCCAAGTACGATTCCCTTCATGTGATCATTTAAAAGCTTACATAAAAGCTCTCCTGACATATCATTGGAAAGATGGCCTTCATTGCCTGCAATTCTCATCTTGAGCTGGTATGGGTAAGGTCCTGTCTGGAGCATCCTTACATCGTGATTGGCTTCAAGAAGGAGTGCATCCATATCCTGAAGGCAGCCTACGATATAATCGTCATAACAGCCAAGGTCTGTTGCTACTGCAGCCTTACGGCCTTCACATTCGATCCTGAATCCGACAGGCTCTAATGCATCATGTGAAATTCGCATGGGATTTACTTTAATATTGCCCACAAGAACGGGCTCGTCGCTTCTAATTACGTGAAACTCTTTATCATCCATCTCGTTATTCTTGTCAGATGCTCTGATTCCCTGGATGGTGCCGGCTGTTGCATATACCGGAATATCATATTTTTTCAAGATAAGACGAAGCGCTGCTATGTGATCTGAATGTTCGTGTGTGATAAAAATTCCATTTATATCAGGAAGGTCTACGTCAAGACTATTAAGGCCATCAATGATCCTCTTCCTTGAGCATCCTGCATCTATCAGGATATGCGTACCTGCAGAACCAATATAGGTGCTGTTCCCGCTACTGCCGGATGACAGACTCACAAATCTCATATTAACCCCGTCCTCTTTAAAATCATTTTAATTTAGAATACATCATATCGCATAATAATTCATCATAAAACTTCCACAAAAAAGAAGCCGTTTTGAGCGGCTTCTTTTCTTACAATAACAAACTCTTTTCCCCTTAGTGATTACAAGATAGAGTTTTGCTCGCAAAACTCTCGCGCCGAGCGCGGTTGCATTTATGCAACATATTCCTTTCGCGCGAGTGCGCATCCTTAGCGGAGCGTTTTATTCAATAGGTATTTGCTATTGAATAAAATCATTTCTTCCAGTATACTTCAATGTTATCGCCTTCTGCAATCGGCTGCATGTAATTGGGCGATCCGCCATTAAGCATCGTGACAATGCCGCGGCCTTCAGGTTTACTAAGGTCAAAATCAATGTAATCAAACACATCGACAAAAATGTAGTTAGCCTTATTATGAAGTGTAACAGGCGACCCATTAACTATTACATGAAGGTCATGGACGAGAATATTTTTGACAGGAGTTAAGGAATCAACAGCTTCATCCATTGCATCCTGATCAAATTCCGACTCATCAGCGATCACAGCTTCATCGGCATTTTCAAAGGCTTCTTCGTTTTCCTGCTCCATGGCAACAACATCAGCGTCAGGGATATCCTTGTAATAGTCCATTATCGTGTCTTCTCTGGACTTGAACTCAACTTTGAAATTCTCATAAACAGGTGTATCAGCGCTTGCCTCTTCATTGTTGATCATGATAAGGGTATCCGGAGTTATCTCGATATCAAGAAGCTTTGCGATCTGCTCTGCAGTATCATAATCAAGGATCTTAACATCATCACCCGGTCTTATCTTATAGAATGAAGTCTGAGGCTCTCCATCAACGGTAGCAAACCTTGACGCCATAACCTCTTTGCCATCAACATTGACCTTAAATGTTGACTTAAACTCAGCAAGCGAGCCAATTTCAAGCTCTCCCGGATTACCTGCTGTAGAAGGAGTAACCTCGATTATGTCATTAGCCCTGATCTTACTATGAATATCCGCCGGTTTACCATTGAGCATGATAACAGCCGACTCGCCGGGCTGGCCGGGTACTGACTTTTCCTCACCATTAAGTGTAAATTTAAGTGCCTGACCTCTCTTTGGGAAAAGATCTTCATTCGGGAACGCAGCCTGCATGGCAGCATCAACGATCTGAAGTTTACCATTATCATATATCTTGGTCTGGGCTCCGTTAAATGAAACAAATACAAAGTTGTTGGTATCTTCGTAATAACTCATGCAGATACCAAGCGGTGTTACCATGAGTGAATCGCGGGCTGTTTCTCCTGCATTAAGAAACTCAAAGTCTTTCATGACTTCTTCGCCTCTTAGGGCAACTCTTTCTTCAGAAATATCCATATTCCTGGCTATTGCTTCCGTGTAGCCTTTTACACAGCCGCCGCCTCCAACTACGAATACAGCACTTACAGGCCTGTCGCCGTTAAGGCGCTTTATCTCTTTGGTCACCTGCTCAGCCATCTGATCTACAAGAGGTTTAAGAGAAGAATCAACTTCTTCCTTGCTGATCGTCTTATCGAGTCCCATGATATCCGTATATGTAACAGTATCATGAGTTGATGCATCGATCTTGATCTTGTCTGCAGTATTAAAATCAACCAGGCAGTGATGGGCGATAGCTTCTGTAAGGTTATCACCTGCTGCCGGTATCATGCCATACGCTGTGATCGTGCCGCCATCTGTAACACATATATCAGATGTTCCTGCGCCGACATCGATAAGTGCAAGATTCAGGAGTCTGAACTTTTCAGGGATTGCAACCATGATCGCTGCAATAGGCTCCAGAGTCAGGTTTGCAACAGACAGTTCTGCTCTCTCGCAGGCCTTGTAAAGACCATCTACAACATCGTCAGGAAGGAAAGTTGCAATGAGTTCAACCTTGACTTTACCGCCATTGTGACCTTCAAGATTACCTATCTGATAATCATTCAAATAGTAATGTAGTACAGAATAACCGACCAGGTAGAACTTAAGATCCGACTCATTATTTTTGATAAACTCCTGATAAGCCTGTTCTACAGCTTTTGAATCCAGATTGTAGATATCTTCATCAGTGATGGATCTGGTATCATCCAGCATCTCTTCGTAAGAAGTCTCGACAGTACGAAGAACACGACCAGCAGCTGCTATACATACGTCTGTAAGATGTATATCAGTTTCTGTTTCGAGTTCGTTTTTGATGGTTCTTATTGTGGCCCCAACCTTGCCTATGTCATGAATCTGTCCGTCAAGCATGGCTCTTGTCTCATGCCCGCGACTTTTCTGGGCGATGACAAAAAACTTACCATCCTTCATGTAGCCGACAGTTCCGACAACATTTCTCGTGCCTATATCAAGGCCGAATACAACGTTCTGATCTTTCTGCTCCAGACTTGGCATGCTCTGTGCCTCCTGCAATATAAAAACACAGTTACGTCTCAACTACATATTCAAATAATCATGGAACTTATAACCCTACGCTTTTATATCGGCATATATCAATAAAATATTTATGGGGGTTAAGAAAATTTAGGGGGCCCCACCTGATAATGATTTCGCCGGCGAAATCATTATCAGGTGGGGCATCGCCTAAAATTTACTTAATACTCTCCAGTGCGGTGAGGTGGTCGTCGATCTGGGACAGCGCATCGCTGAGGCTCGCGCTGTTGTCGACTATGAAGTCGCAGTTTTTTCTGAATTCTTCTTCAGAAAGCTGAGCTTCAAGGATATTGTTAATCTTTTCATCAGAGTATCCGCGGGAAGCTTTGAGGCGTTGTCTGCGTACTTCTTCGGTAGCGTAAATGTACCATAGTTCGTCAACGATATCTTTATATCCGTTTTCAATTAATAGAGCTGCTTCGACAAAGAGATAGTCGATTTCGTTTTTAGCTCTCTCTGTTTTGATGACATCAGCTATATAGTCGTTAGTTGCAGGGTGGAGGATGGCATTTACTTTTTGTAGTAAATCATCATCTTTAAATATAGCCTGGGCCATTTTCTTTTTGTCGATCTCGCCGTAGGAGCCGTCTGGCTCTACTTCTAAGATCTCGTTTCCAAGAAGTTCTACGAGCTTATCGTATGCGGGCATGCCTTTTTTCTTAACATCGTTTGCGACGTTATCAGAGAAGATAACGCGGCAATTATACTTATTCAAAACTTCTGTAAGGAGGGCGCTTTTGCCTGCGCCTACTCCTCCGGTAACGCCTATAAGTTTCATTTTATAACCTCATGTCGCGAGTGAATCGAGCGACTAATAAGTTTGAAAAAATAGTATTTTCAAACTTATTTAAGCACTCCAACAAGTCTGTTTTTATTATGTGACATACTAAATAAGATAATTTGATCACTTCGCCTCAAACCAGTCTTTTCCAATGCTGCACTCAGCAATGAGCGGCACTTTAAGATCTGCTGCCTTCTGCATTTCTTCTGTGAGAAGGTTCTTTACTACTTCAACTTCATCAGGAGCTGTCTCTATAAGAAGTTCGTCGTGGATCTGAAGGATGAGCTTGGACTTAAGGTTCTCTTTTCTAAGTCTCATAAATACTCTGATCATGGCGATCTTCATGATATCAGCGGCTGTTCCCTGAATAGGTGCATTCATGGCAACACGTTCACCGAACTGTCTTCTCATGAAATTGGATTCCTTAAGTTCAGGAATAGGTCTTCTTCTTCCAAATGTTGTGATACTGTATCCATGCTCTTTGGCAAAAGCAACAGCGCCTTCCTGGTAAGCTTTAACTCCGGGATATGTCAGGAAGTAGCCTTCCATGTAGCCCTTAGCTTCTTCTCTTGATATACCAAGATCGTTAGCAAGGCCAAATACGCTTATTCCGTATACGATACCGAAGTTAACAGCTTTGGCATTACGTCTCTGAGTATCTGTTACTTCATCGAAAGGAGTATGGAATACCTTGGAAGCTGTAGCTCTATGTATGTCTTTGCCCGATCTGTAATCTTCCAAAAGGCCCTCATCAGCGCACATATCGGCAAGGATCCTTAGCTCAACCTGGCTGTAATCGGCATCTGCAAATACGTAGCCGTCTCTTGGCACGAATACCTTACGGATAGCACGTCCAAGTTCGGTACGCATCGGGATGTTCTGAAGGTTAGGCTCTGAAGATGAGATTCTTCCTGTTGCTGTGATTGTCTGATTGAATACAGTATGGATCCTGTTATCGGATTCAATATAGTCTGCAAGGCCATCTGCATAGGTACTCTTAAGCTTTGCAAGTCCTCTGTACTCAAGAATATCTCTGACAAAAGGGTGCTCTGGTGCAAGCTTTTCAAGAACGTCAGCTGATGTGGAATAGCCTGTCTTGGTCTTCTTGCCACCTTCGTAGCCAAGCTTTTCAAAAAGTATAACGCCAAGCTGCTTGGGAGAATTTATATTAAACTCTTCTCCTGCTTCCTTGTAGATATTCTGCTCAAGCTCAGCTATCCTTCCGGCGAGCTTGTCTCCATAGTCTTTTAGTGCATCTCGTCTACAGATGATACCTTCTTTTTCCATAGAATAAAGGACATAGGAAAGGGGCATCTCAACTTCCTGCATAAGGCCTGCCATCTTGACATCTTCAAGTTTCTTCTCAAGGATAGAAGCTCCGTACATAGCGGTATTTGCAACTTCGCCTGCGTATTCAACTATCTGTTTGAGGGCATCTTCAGGAAGGATCTCAGGAGCAGCTGCCTTCTTAGACTTTTTCTTAGTATCTTCTTCAGGCATAGGGATGCCAAGATCAAGAGTCATCTGCATGGGAACTTCGATGAGCTCCTTGAGGCTACTCTTACCAAAGCGCTCCTTGTAGCTCTTCATCATGCGTCCAAGGTGCTCTCCTGCTATATCTTCAGGAGTGTAGTCATCCTTAAGCGGATTAAGAAGATATGCGCCGATAAGTATATCAAAATTGCCTTTTGCCTTCTTAGCGTCAATCTCATAAGGAGTGAAAAGGTGGTATGTGTTCTTAATATCAAATGTAGATAGTCTGCAGTCTTTGGACAGGTCTTCGAGAATCTTGCCTGCAACTTGTGCTGTAAACTTCTCTGTATTTCTGAGAAAATATGCTTTACCGTTTTCAAAAGATATACCAAGGCCTATAAAGTCTTCTGCATCCTTGGAATCTTCTATTACGCTATAGCCTATGAATCTGTCGTCGTGGCCTTTTGCATAATCTTTAGCTTCCTGAATTATTTTCTGTGCTTCGTCAAAAGATGTTACAGATGTAACTTCAACTGAATCCGGAATACTACCAGCACCTTCAGCTTCACTACCAGCATCTGTCTGAGCTGTTTCCAGACTTGCAAAAGCATTATTAACTACTTCTTCAGAGAACTTTGAAAGAAGTCTCTTAAATCCAAGTCTCTTATACTCTTTGTATGCATTTTCATTCAAATAGTTAACACGCTTTGCACTATCCCATGGAAGTTCAAAATCAGCATCTGTTTTAATTAGTGCAAGTGTATATGAAAGATCGCAGCTTTCTTTGTTAGCTTTAAGTGATTCTCTTATTGCATTCTTAGTTATCTCTTCAACGTGTTCATAGATTCCTGCAATCGAACCATAGGTCTGCATCAGCTCTTTGGCTGTCTTAGGACCAACCTTGGGAACACCTGGGATATTATCAGATGAATCGCCCATGAGCGCCTTTAGTTCTACAAACTTCTCAGGTGTTACGCCCCACTCGTCGATAACTTCCTGAGTGTGATAGCGCTCAACTGTTGTCTGGCCGCCTTTGGTCTTAGGATTAGCAATAAGGATATTGTCGCTTGCTATCTGCAGAAGGTCACGGTCACCTGAAACGAGGGTTACGATCATGCCCTGTGCTTCAGCTCTTTTTGCAAGGGTTCCTAAGATATCATCGGCTTCAAGACCAGGCTGCTCGTAGCGGCGAACGCCCATAGAGTCAAGGACTTCCTTAAGAAGCGGTACCTGCTCATGGAGTTCTTGAGGCATAGGCTTACGGGTTCCTTTATACTCTTTGAATATATCATGTCTGAATGTAGGCGCACTTGTATCAAATGCAACAACTACATAGTCAGGATTCTCATCATCAAGAAGTTTAAAAAAGATATTTAAAAATCCGATAACCGCGTTGGTATGAAGTCCCTCAGCGTTGGTCAGATCAGGCATGCCGTAAAAGGCCCTGTTAAGAATACTGTGTCCATCCACAAGTAATAGCTTTTGTGTCATAGTTGTCCTCTTTTCTATAGATATATTCCAAGGAATGCTCCCAAGAATATTTCATCGATCAGATCATCTTGATCTTTCATGAATTTTGTGAATCTGCTCTGTAGTTAGTATTGTACCATAAAAATCTTTGGTACTGCATCCGGCACGTCCTCCTCCGGCACAAGCGCACGCACACGCACAGGCGCAGCCGCCACCGCCTCCGTGTCCGTGTCTTCCACCAGACGAATAATACGAGTGAACATTTTTATCTATATCCATATATTCGATCATATGTTCTTTGCGGTATCTTCGCATATAATCGCCAACAGAAGATTCTTTTGCAAATGTATTCATCTTGCCCTTCTGATAAGCGTCGACAGACCAGAAAAATGCCTTAATGTAGAATATCAGATAGGCAAGTAACGGCCATACCAGAACAAGGATCAGAAAAATAAAAAAGCCGCCAAAAAACAGATTTTCAAATGTATTATCTTCTTTAAGCTCTTCGGAATAGGTATCATCCGCATCAAAGGCTTTATCCGGAATATCAATGGTTGTATTAAATTTTTCTCCGGCATTTAAAGATCCTATGAAAAAAACTATGCCATCGTCTTCCACGATCTCTCCATCACGGCACAAGTGATTGATATCACCTTCAATATCAGAAACGTCCCATTTAACTTCGATGCGCTCTACATCAATCTCGTCAAACCATCCGGGTGTAAAACTATAGCGCCTTATAGAACCTTTTTCATAATACAACTGGTGTGCATGGATGGAAAAAGAGAAATTGATGACCTGGCCTTCTTCGTAGGAATCATCAAAATCGATTCGTACAAAATCTCCGGAGCTGCTTATATACTGGATGTCTTCGATATTTTTGCTTAGAGCTTTAATATCTTCTGTATATTTATTTGGTATACCTATCTTGACCCATGTGACTTCATCCTCATCAGAGTCAAGCACAAGCCAGTGTATATTATAAGTAATGTAGAGTGAACCATCGGACATATCAGGCTTTACATTTATAACATATCCCAGGATCTCATCAAGATTATCTGTTTCGTATGCAGATATATCGAGATATTCTCCGTCTTTATAATCCGCGTCATAGAAACTAATATCTTTAAAATCTGCCTCAGAAGCAGATTTTAAATCCAAGTCATAAGAATCCTGTGAATCTCCATGATCAGAATCCGCATCTGCAGCTTCTACACCCGAATCTTCAGACACCTCTACAATCTCTTTATTATCAGTAGCACTTTCCTCTGTATCATCATCGAATATAATAAGCAAAATGAATAACAGAAAAATAACTGCAAAAATAGATGCATAAAAAACGATAATAATACGTTTAACTATATCAAATAAGCTCTTATGCTTATCTCTTTGTTTTCTTCGATTTCTATTATTACGACTCACTATTTTAACCTCATATCGCGAGTGACTAATTGTTTGAAGTGGTGGAGCTCGCGTCGCCACTTCTCGGAGTTAATCTCTGATTAACTCCTTACCTCGCTTAATGGACATTTTTGTAGCATCTTAGCAGATTCATTACGTATTTCTCTGCACCTTTTGCTATTCCAGATCTTGTCCCAGGAATCTTCAAGTATATCTCCTAGTGGCTTTTCAGAAAGAGAGCTCTGGCAGGGAACAACTTTACCGCTTGGTGTTACAGCCATATTGCTGAGGCATGCTCCGCAGGATGGAACGTTCAGGCCCATTTCGCGAAGTTTTTCTTCAGACACCTGTCCTGGTGATGTAAACTGGATCTCCATCTCATTTTCTGCGCAGTAGGTAGTCGCTTTTTTCAAAAGATCTGTAAGTTCAGATTCGGATAGCTGATCTGCCTGCTGGGCACTTCGAACAGCATTGCCGGACGGGATCATGCCGGAGCATGTAACATAGATAACTCCAAGGCTGTGAAGGAATTCAAGTGTCTTTTCATAATCAGCGTTGAGCGAGCAAAGAGGAGTATTGATGCTAACAGAAAGGCCTGCTGCGATAGCATTTTTGATGCCTTCAACTGTTTTATCAAAAGCGCCTGCGCCTGTAAGATTCTCGTGAACTTCCTTATCATGAGAATAAAAAGTGATCTGAACTGAATCAAGATCAGCCTTACGAAGGCCCTCACACAGCTCTTTTGTCAGATTTATACCATTTGTATTAAGCCTTGTTACGAACCATCTAGCATGAGTTATTAGCTCGCACAGATCATCTCTCATAGTTGGCTCGCCGCCTGTAAAGGTCAGCTGCGGGATGCGGGCATCGTAGCAGGCATCAATCACATCCATCCAATCCTTTGTAGAAAGCTCTTCTTCTGATGATGCAGCCTGGCCTGCAGCGTAGCAGTATGCGCACTTCTGGTTACAGTTCCATCTGCCATCCTTGGTCATGGCGCTTACCATAAGGTCCATTCTATGCGGCGCTGTCATGTTTGGCGCATACTCTCCGATTGAGAGAAGCGGGATATTCTCTTTGGTATATCCTGTAAGTGCCACGTCCTCAAGCATTCCCACAAGGCGATCAAGATCTTCTGCGATCATATCTTTAGGTACTCTTGGGTAAACCTTTTGAACGCATTTGTAGGTATCTTCAAGAAGCTCTTTTAACTGATCGTCACTCATTGCGCCTTCGCCGAAGGCATTAACATGACGGATGAATTCTGTGAGAAGAATTGCCTGAGACTCTCCAAGTGGGAGGAGGTACTGGCCATTGAGAACGCAGATGGATGGCGCGTTCTTTACAAGAAAGAATTTGGGAGGAACAAGGTGGATACGCACAGCTCCCGGTCCGTTTGGATTAAGGGTTGTATGCGCAACTTCCTTCCAATATTTTAATTCATAACGTTTTTCTAACAGCATAGGTTAAGTCGTCCTTTTTTAATTTGCTTTATCTTTTAGTTCAAACGTGCAATATACAATTTTGTCTTGCTATTCTTATTTTTGTTTCGTGCTTTTATATACTTTATGAATCTGCTCAGTATTTAGTCAACATATAAAACAAATGCCTACCGCCACGGTTACAAACCTTAACGGTAGGCATCTTTATGTTTTATAACTATTTACTCAAAATCCTTGATCTTGGAAGCATCAATTCCAAACTCCTCAGGAAGGAATCTTGGGCATACATTTTCTTTAGTAGCAATAACTGATGCTGCAAGTCTTGTTCCAATCTCACAGGCTTCTCTAAAGGTCTTGCCGTATGTAAGGCCTATGGCAACTCCTGCAAAGAAGGAATCTCCTGCGCCAGTTGTGTCTGTTACGATAACCTGCTTGGACTTAACAAATCCTGAATCGCCATCGCAGGTTGCATATACAGAGCCCTGAGCGCCGAGCGTTATTACCATTCTCGGGATCTGTGATGCTTTTAACTTGCATACAAGGATCTCTCTAAGCTGGTCCGGCTCCATGTCATCGTATACATCAGAGAAGAATATTCCTGCTTCCTGCTGATTACAAACAAAGCATGCACAGTTCTTTAAAAGGTCACGGCGTTCAACTGCGATAGTCATGTTAGAAACTACTGCGTACACCTTCTTGTCATACTTCTGGGCAAGAGCGAATACTCTCTTGAGTATCTCTTTTTCCATATCAAATTCAATGATGATACTGTCAGCATCCTTGAAGATCTCATCTCCCTGCTCGTCGAGAATACGTGCGATCTCGCTAAGATCAGGACGCTTTGAGATTGATGCTACAACATCACCTGAATTATCAAAGATGGCAAGCCATGAACCAAGGCCATCCTTAACTTTTCTAATATATTTGGTATTGACCTTGTGGTTTTTAAGTTTATCAACTACGTCAGTTCCAATACCAGTATCATCTACAAGTCCGACAAAAGTGGGTCTAAGCTCAACATTGGCAATATCCTCTGCGATATTACGGCTGACACCTCCATGAACCTGAACTACATTGCCCACATTCCTGCCTCCGGGAATGTACTGCATTGAAGGGTACCCCTTAATATCAACAAATACTGCACCAATTACAACTATGCCCATTCTTACTTTAATTCCTTTCAAACTAAAACCATATCTGAAGCGTTAACACAAAAAGAATAACAGCTTCAACTACGACGATCGTTCTAAGCACCCAGGAAAATCTTTCCAACCTGTAGAGCCTGTTCAACCTGGCATGCGCCTTTGAAAGCTTTTTGTCAAGTTCTCCGGCAAGGTTGAATTCATTGCCATCGCTTAAACTTTGAAGGCCTCTTCCGACCAGATACTGGATAGTCAGCTCTTCTCTGCACTCAGAGCACTTGTCGATGTGTTCCAAAAACTCTGCCAGCTCCAAATTCTCCATAGATTCGTCGAAAAAAGAGGGTATACTCCGTTCTGCTTCTTTATGTGTCATACGAATTAAAGTAATCTCCTTCGGTCTGCCTAGCTTCTGTTCTCCATGGCTACAAGATTCTCTGCGCCATGCATCTTACGAAGCTTAGGTTTTTCTATTTTGCCTGTAGCATTACGAGGTATTTCTTCAAAGAAAATCGTCTTCGGCCTCTTATATCTTGGAAGACCCATACAATATTCTTCGATTTCTGCTTCTGTACATATCATACCATCTTTTACTTCGATTATGGCAGCAGTTTTTTCTCCAAGTCTTGTATCAGGTATTCCGATAACGGCTACATCCTTGACTTTATCATATGTTCTGATGAAATTCTCGATCTGAACAGGGTAAATATTTTCTCCGCCGCTGACTATAACGTCTTTCTTGCGGTCTACAAGGAAATAGAATCCGTCCTCATCCTGCATAGCCATATCGCCTGTATAAAGCCATCCATCTTTAAGGATCTTGGCTGTTTCCTCAGGATTGTTGTAGTAGCAGGTCATAACACCGGGCCCCTTAACACAAAGTTCTCCGACTTCGCCTTTTTCCACTTC
>JAEEGH010023221.1_pt1 | contig 12631 bp, 12 predicted proteins | sample 9134181 | NCBI WGS metagenome assembly JAEEGH01 (sample SAMN16246544, study PRJNA631951) | gut metagenome | biome: gut microbiome; feature: rumen; material: DP-attached | host: Bos | place: Iran: Karaj | collected 2018-10 | reverse complement strand
AATTGATGGTGGAGGTAAGTTTAAAACGCTTATGAGAGTGCAAATACCTTTAGGTATGCCATTCATATCACTCGGCTTATTATCAACGTTTGGTATGGCATTTAAGGTTGAAATCATGGCAGAAATCATTACTGGAATCACAAAAGGTGGCATTGGAACAATGATTAAGATTTCCAATTTGCTAGATGGAACAGACTTAACAGCGATGTTTGCTTACAGTTTAATGGCAATAATATTGGTGCTAATCGTCTCAATTTGCGCTTCTATTTTCAAAAGTAAGGTCATCAATCCAAGGCTTGCAAAATAGTGTAGAATTAAGGCCAATTAGTAGATATTTAGTAGTTTTATCAAGTAAATTTGAATTAAAAATTAAAGAAAGAAGCGCACATGATGCGCTTTTTCTTATTTAAATTATTTCGATGTATTCTTTCTTTTTTGTTATTTGGTTAACATAATAGACATTATGCGAAGTTGTTATATAATTAAAAAGATCTAATTATTTTAAATACATGGCAAAACATTCATCTGTAAGTCTATTTGTGATATCTTTTTTGGCTTCGAGTAAATATTTTCTGTTGTCTTCTAAGGTTGTTAAAAATCCAACTTTCCAATCTTTCATACAAGCGTTAATTAACCAAGTTGAATCAAAATCTCTTGTTGGTTCAATCTTGTCACAAGCATAAACAACCATTCCAAGTGGAGACATATTTGCTTTTCCGGTACAGTGAAATTTGATTGCATCTAGAATTTCTGGATCATTAACTCCAAGTTTAGCTTTTGCTAAATATTCTCCAACAAATTGATGATACGCAAAACTTGGAATGTCTAAATATTCAGGATAATGCTTTTTCATAATTGCAATCATATTTTCGCTTTCTTTCTTCCAACCTTTGGCAATATCATGGATTAAAGAAGCAAAATAATATTTTTCTAAAGGTTCAAGTTTATTAACTTGGGCAACCTTTAAGGCAAGATTAGCAACTTCAATTGAATGATTTAAACGCTTTTCAGGAATTAATTCTGCTATTTTCTTTACAAAGTAAAGACGATTATCCTCGATGTATTTTAATACATCAAATGGAAGATCAACTGACTTCATTTCTCTAATTGAACTTGATGAAACTGCACCGCTTTCTAAAAACTGTAAATCTAGCATATTAAATTCTTTAATAATGTCTGAATCTAAATTAAATCCAGGCCTATTTACATACACAATACGCGCGATTTTAGAAAGTTCCTTGGCATCTTTCCAATCCTTAAACTTTTCAACTTGATCAGCGCCAATTAAAAAATACAAATTATCTTCTTTATGAAGACTATTTAAATACTTAACAGTATCAATTGAATAATTAATTTCTGCATTGCTATTTAATTCATAGTCGCAGATTTCATATTCAAATTTTGCGTCTTTTAAGGCAATTTTGAGCATATCTAATCTTTGATTAGATGTTTCTTCAGGAGTTTTCCATCTTGGTGCTTTGGCTGGAACGAAAATAACTGCAGCGTTAAATTTCTCTGCAGCCTTTTCGCTAATTCTAAGATGTCCGTTATGGACAGGATCAAATGTCCCGCCAAAAACAACAAAATTTTTCATTATCTCTTAATTTTTGGTCTTGAGGTATAAATTGAAACGCCTTTTGGAACGTAAACTCTAAGTTTTTGATTTGTTGCTTTCATATTAACCCAACCAAGACCAGAAAATCCTAAGTCTCTATATGTTGGAGTTTTATTTGTCATAGCGATCTCAAACACTTCCATATCTTTGGTTGACTTTATCTTTGATAAAGATGGAACAAGTTCGCCCTTCTTATTAAGTTTAATAAACTTCGATTCAACATCGCTAACGTGGCTTCTATTAAGTTGAACGTTCTTATGGAAATAGCATGTTAATTCAAGTTTGTCTCCTTCAAGTAATTCAATAATGGCTAAACCGCCAATAAATACTGAATGACCTTTTGTGATTGAAATTTCACGTGGTTCAACTTGTTCAGTTAAATAAATGCTTCTTAAGGTTTTAGCGTCAAGTCCAAACAAAATAGAGTTAGTAATTGAAATACCTGGAGTTTCATACATTGAAGATTTATTGGTCATTGGAATTTGCATAACCTTCAAATGCGTATTCTTATAGTTACAAGTAACTATATTACCATTTGATAAGTTGGAATAAATCTTTAAGAATGAGTTAATAACTGCTGTTTTACCAGAAGCTTCTGAACCGATAACGTATACGTTTTTAGCGTTCTTAAGTTCAAAGATTCTAGTTAAGATTTCTCTAACTGAGTCTTCATCATCATAAGAAATAATGTAGACATCAGAAGCTTGAATTTTTAAGCCTGCAACTCTGAATCTGTGTGCGACATATTCTTGGATATCTTCTTTAACAGTGCCTTTTGGAAGTAAGTCGAATTTGGTACCGACCACCATTATTTTCATTCCTTGAATAAGATCGATAACTTCTTTAGAGAAGGAAGTTTCAAAAGAGAATAAGTTTACTATGTAAACTATGAGGCAATCATTTCTCTTTGCTTCCTTTAAAACATCGATAAATTCATAATCGATAAATGGTTCATTTGATAAAGCACGGAATCTTTCAGCTTCAAAGCATTTTTGACAGAATGCAAAGTTTTGAGTTGGGTTTTCTAAAACCTCTGGGTTAACATAACCTTCTTTGTTTGGATCATCACTTTGAAGTGTTGCACCACAGAAGTAGCATTTTCTTACCTTTGAAATTTGTTCCATTAGATTTGCCTCCAATCTTTGAGTAAATTCTTTCTTTTTAGTTTTCTTCTTAACGGATTATCAAATAATCTATTAAATCTTGTTGTTGGTTGGTCCTCGGGGACTAACTTTTCCGTTAAGACAGATTTAATTTTCGCCCCATTAGCACAGCTAATGTCTGTAACTATTTGGTCTCCAATCATTATGACTTCATCTTTGTTAATTCCTAATCGCTTCATAATCTTTGTGATTCTAAATGCGAATGGTTTAGCAAGACTTGACCAATGCTGAACACCTAGTTCAGAAGAATATTTAGTAACACGCTTTCCTGTATTATTTGAAACAATAATAAGTTCAATTCCGTTTTTCTCTAAATTTTCTTTTAGCTCTTTAGCTTCAGCTAACGGAGTTGCTTGTTTGTAAGAATCAAGAGTGTTATCAAGGTCCACAAACACGTATTTTATTCCAAGCTTTTTGTAGAAACTCAAATCGATTTCAAAAATCGATTGGGCGTGAGCGAATGGAATAAATCGTTTAAGCATATATGGTAATTATAAATGAAAATTAGAAAAACAAAAAGTTTTCTAACAAGATTTATAAAACGCGCATATAAAAAGCACCATTTTAAGGGTGCTAATTATGTGAATTTATTCTTAGAAATCCTCATCATCGTCGAAGATTGAAATTTGAGTGTATCCTTTTTCTGGAATATCTTCTTCCTTCTTTGAAGGAACTTCATTTACTTTTTCAACTTCTTGAACTAACTCTTGTTGAACAACTGGAACTTCGATCATATGAGAAACGGTTTTGGCAAGAATTCTATCTTTTCCTTCAATAAATGGAATATCAAGTCTATTTTTCTTACCTAAATCAATTGAATCATGGCAATAATAGTCCATTGGAGTCAAATGATAATCAGTAATTGTGATTTCTTTAACTTCCTTCATATTGGTAAGTAATCTAACTATGTTAGATTCTTCACTTGTATCTAACTTGAAGGCATACACCAATTTATGTTCATCAGATTTGAATGATTTAAACACCTGTGAAGTCTTGCCTAATCTAGTCACTAAATTGGTCTTATCTGGGTCATAAATTCTGACAGCTCCTTTGTCGGTAATTAAAGCCACTTTTCCAGAATAATTACCCGTTGGGTAAGCTAGTAAGTTTACAACCTCGGCATGACCTAATTTTGAGATGCCTTTTACACCGCCACTTCTCATACCTGCATTTGGTAGTTCATTTTCGTTATAAAAGGTAGCATTTCCGTCACTTGTAAATAGCATCAAATCACTATTTCCGTCAGTAAATGCAACATCAACGACTTCATCATCTTGAAGAAGCTTCATACAGATGAGTGCCTTTGAATAACGAATTACTGAGAAGTTATCTAAAGATAAACGCTTAATTTGTCCATGTTTTGTAACAAGTACAAAGAATAAGTCGTTTCTAAATTTTTCTATCGCATACACACGCACTATTTTTTCATTAGGATTTAAATTAATTTTAAAATTGATGTGTTTTCCTTCATCTTTCCATTTTCCATTTGGAAGTTCATAAACTGGAATATAAAGGAAGTTACCTAAGTTAGTAAAACTGACTATATAGTCGGTTGACATACAATTTCCAGCAAAAATACATACATCTCCATCTTTTAGACCAGGAAGTGGTTTTTCTCCACTACTTGCATATGATTTAATAGTTGATTGTTTGAAGTAACCATCACGAGAAACTGCAACCACAACTTCCTCTTTTGCGATGAGGTCACGGACGTCAATTTGCTTGCTTTCTTCCTTCTCGATAATTTGTGTTTTTCTGTCGTGTCCGTACTTGTCAGAAATAGCCTTCAAATCTTTAATCAAAAGGCGGTTTAATTTGGCTCTATCCGAGAGAATTCCATTAAGAAAATCAATGTTCTCTTCAAGGCCTTTTTTCTCGTTCTCCAAAGTCGTAATATCGGTGTTGGACAACTTATAAAGTTGTAACATAACAATTGCTTCACTTTGTTCCTCTGAAAATCCGAACTTATTTTGAAGGTTTTTCTTGGCATCTTGTTTGTCTTTTGAAGCGCGAATTACGGCCACAACTTCGTCTACAATTGAGATGGCTTTTATAAGGCCATTTACGATGCTCAAACGACTCTTAGATTTGGCTAAATCGAAGGTTGATCTACGGGTAATTACATCAACTTGATGGTTGATATATGAGTCAACAAAATCGAGCAAATTCATGGTCTTTGGAGAGCCGTTTACAATGGCTACCATGTTGGCAGAATAGCTCATTTTTAGGCCAGATTTTGTCATCAAATATTTGTAAATTACGTCAATTTTTGCTTCTTTTTTGATTTCAATTACAATTCTAATTCCATTTCTATCTGACTCATCACGAACTTCAGCGATACCTGGTAAAACATTATTATGTTTTAGCATGTCGATTTCATGAACAAGAGCAATTTTTTGAGCTTTATAAGGAATTTCAGTAACAATGATTGATTTTTCCTTGTTATTGTCGATAATCTCCGCTTTTGCAGCGATTTCGATACGCCCTCTACCCTCTAAATAAATGTCTTGGAGGCCTTTTGAAGTGTAAATAATTCCCCCACTTGGGAAGTCTGGACCTTTGATAAATTCCATCAAATCTAAAGGCTCAACTCGAGCATGATTTATGCGGTAAATTACTGCATCAATAACCTCTCTGAGGTTATGTGTAGGAATGTCTGTTGCCATACCGACCGCAATTCCCTCGGTTCCATTAACTAGTAAATTTGGGAAGCGAGAAGGCAAGACAACAGGCTCAAATTGAGAGTCATCAAAGGTAAGCGCCATATCAACTGTATTTTTGTCGATATCTCGCACCATTTCTTCGGCAATTTGGCTTAATCTTGACTCTGTATAACGGTATGCAGCAGGTCCATCACCATCAATTGAACCATTATTTCCCTGGAAATCGATAAGTGGATTATTTAATTTCCAATCTTGAGACATTCTTACTAATGCCTCATAGATTGAGGAGTCACCATGTGGGTGGTATTCACCCATGACAGCACCAACTGTATGGGCACATTTTCTTGTTGGACGAGTGAAAATATTGCCATCTTTGTACATAGCAAAAATGATACGACGTTGAACTGGTTTTAGTCCGTCTCTTGCATCTGGAATTGCACGATCTTGGATGACATATTTTGCGTAAGTTGCAAAACGAGTACCCATGATTTCTTCAAGGGTTTCGGAGTGAATATTTTCAACGATTTCTACTTCTGGAGTAATAGCTTTTCTGGCCATTTTACTTCACCTCCTCAATAAAGGAGTCAACTTCGTTGAAGTTAATATTTTCTTCGATCCATTGACGTCTAGTTTGTGGGTCATTACCCATGAGGGTAATAAGTCTTTGTTCTGCGAGTAAAGAATCCTCAATTGTAACCTTCAAAAGTTGTCTAGTTTTTGGGTCCATTGTTGATTCTCTGAGTTGATCATCATTCATTTCACCAAGGCCTTTGTAACGGTTAACTTTGCAACCTGCACCGATACGTTTTTTAGCCTCATCTAAACCTTCATCATCCCATGCATATTCGTAAACTTGTTTGTGATTAACTTCCTTGTAAATTCTGTATAAAGGAGGCATTGCAACAAACAATTTTCCTTTCAAAATGAGTGGTTTCATGAAGTTATAAAAGAAAGTGATAAGTAATGTTTGAATATGAGCACCATCAGTATCAGCATCAGTCATAATAATAACTTTCCCATAATGGGAATTATCGGCATTAAATGTTTCTTTTACGCCTGCTCCGATGGTATTAATTAATGTTGCACATTCTTCATTTTTAAGAACTTTGTCAATAGGAAGGCCAAAAGTGTTTAGTGGTTTACCACGTAGTGGTAATATGGCTTGATGTATTCTATCACGGCTCTTTTTCGCTGTTCCACCCGCAGAATCACCCTCAACTATGAAAAGTTCGTTCTTATCATAGTCTTTCGAGGCAGCTGGTGTTAACTTATCAGACAAGACTATGTCTTGTTTGATAGTTTTTCTAGAACGCATCTCATCACGGACTTTTCTGGCTGCAATTCTAGTATTTTGAGCGTCTAAACACTTCTTAATTACTGTGACTGCAAATTCCTTGTGTTCAGCAAGATAATAACTTAAGTTATTATAAATAAAGTTAGTAATTATTGGTAAAGCTTCAGGTGTACCTAATTTTTGCTTAGTTTGACCCTCATATTCGAGCTTTTCTTCAGGTATTTTTAGGGAAATAATTGCGGTTAAACCTTCACGAATATCCCCACCTTCTAACTTATTTTTACCCTTAATTAGGCCATTTTCTTCAGCATAATCGTTAATTGCTTTAGTTAAACCTGCTCTAAAACCTTGCTCATGAGTACCACCATCTCTGGTACGTACATTATTTGCATATGAGTAAATATTCTCACCATAATCTTGAGCAGCCCATTGCATTGCTATATCAATAGATATAGAATCCTCTTTTCCTTCAAAAGAAATAATGTCTCCAATAATGTTTTTGTCATGTTCAAGAGAGCTTATATATTCCTTTATACCGTCTTTATAACAAAACTCGACTTTTTCTCCACTTCTTTCATCAGTTAGTAAGAATTTTACGCCTTTTAAAAGGAAGGCACTTTCCTGAATATGTGAGGAAATAATGTCAAATTTAAAATCGGTTGTTGAGAAGATTCTAGAATCTGGTTTGAAGCGGACAAGTGTACCCCTCTTCTTGGTACTACCAAGAACTTCAAGAGGAGTAACGAGCTTTCCGCCATTTTCAAATCTAATGTGATAGATCGATCCAGACTTAAAAACAGTAACATCACAGTATTCGGATAAGGCATTTGTGACTGCGGAACCAACACCATGAAGACCAGCAGATGATTGATAAGCTTTATTAGAAAACTTGCCGCCAGAATGTAATGTTGTAAAGATTAATTGGACAGCAGGCATGTGAGTCTGTTGATGTATATCAACAGGAATTCCTCTTCCTTCGTCTTCAACACTTAAAGAACCATCTTTGTGAATAGTAATTCTGATGGTTTCTCCATAGCCATTTAAAGCCTCATCAACAGCATTATCAATGATTTCCCACACCAAATGATGGACACCATTTAAGTTGGTAGATCCGATATACATTGCAGGTCTTTTTCTGACGCCAGCAAGGCCTTCTAAAAGCTCAATATCTGCCGATGTATATGATGATTTTGCTTTGATTTCTGACATGTTTTTTGCTTACCTATCTAAGTTCCAAGACTTGATTATAACAAAATATTTGTTGTAATCTAAAGCACTTTTTGTGTATGCTTTAGGTGGTTTAGGAGAGAAATTTCATGGATATTATCTTGTATAATATAATCGTCTGTTTAGCCTCATTAATTTTTGGCTATTTTTTTGGTTCAATTCCTGTTGGAGTCATACTTTGTAGACTCTTTCGAGGCGAAGATCCGCGTGAAAATGGCTCGAAAAACTCGGGTGGAACCAATGTTGGACGACTTTATGGCATGAAATTGGGTGCTGCAACCATCATTTTGGATGCTTTCAAGACCATTTTGCCTATGATTTTGGTCTGGGTATTAATCAATTTCTGCGGAATTAAGGAACTTTTCTATAAACAACCAGGCGGCTACCTTGTCCATGATGGCGGGATTGCAATTATGCTCGCCCCACTCGGCGCAACACTCGGACACTGCTGGCCAATCTTCTCTGATTTTAGAGGCGGAAAAGCTGTCGCGAGTTATGCCGGATTTGCTCTTTTCACTTGTTGGGCCTCCCTTATTTTGGGGTTCCTTACATTCGGAATTACACTCAAAAAAACTAAGTATGTTTCCCTCTCTTCAATGGTTGGATCAGCCGTTTTAGCAGTCCTTTCTTGGGTCATTTTTCTTGTTCAAAAATACGCACTAATTTCGATGTCATTTTGTTTCGTTGGATTTGGTCTAATTGAGCTCTGGGCAAATGCAAGTTTAGAGTACGCAATCATCTCAACTTTAATGAGCGGTATTTTAATTTTTAGACATCGCTCAAACATTAGAAAATTAGCCGCCGGTAACGAGAACAAAATTAAGTGGATGAAATGAAAAAATCTGTAAAATTTAGTAGAAAATTAGTAGTTTTATTTACTGTGAATTAACTCAAACCTCCATTGTGGAAACTCCAAATTGTTTCGATGAAATGGAGGTTTTTAATTGACATTTTTATAATTGACGTTTTCCACTCCACCATTGCTATCTTTCAAAAATATGTGTGGAGTAAAACAGGCTCATTAAGAGGTCGAATTTTCTTTGCTGGGTCTTTGTCTAGCTCACCTCATTTTCTCCTCTTTAATGCGATTTTCGACCTTCTGACCTTGACACATTTTTTTAAATTTTTTTAAGAAACTTTTGATGAAAAATTAAGTCCAATTTTGATCAATTTTTGGCATGAAAAAAGCGCCCCATTTTGGAGCGCTCCACCATTGCTATTTTTGTCTTATTGGTTGCGTTTCATTGAGTTCATTACTGCGCGGATTTGAGCCTCACTTGGCTTGCGTCCCATTTGCATGAACATAGCACGAATCATGTTCTCATTGATAGGTGGATTTTTCTTGAGCTCGCGTTTGAAGAACCAACGTGAGAGGAAGAATCCAATGATGAGTCCTGCGATAAGACAACCGATGATAATTCCGATTAATGCACCGGTTCCGATTCCGTCTAATACTACTAATTTCATTTAATTTCTCCTATGCACGGCCTGCGTATTCGCCTGTGTCTGTGCGGATAAGGACTTTTTCACCAGCGTTTATAAACATTGGCACCTTAAGTTCCCATCCGGTTTCTAATGTAGCTAACTTTAAAGCCTTATTAATGGTATCACCCCTAACGCTTAATTCACAATCAGCAATTGTGAGTTCAACGGTAGGTGGTAAAGAAATACCAAGTATCTCGTTTTCATAGAAAACGATATCAATTTCAGAGTTTGCTACTAGGAAGTTTAGTTCCCATTCTAATTTAGATTTAGCAATCTCAATTTGATCAAATGTGTCGTTGTCCATAAAGACAAGCATGTCACCAGCATCATATAAATAAGCCATTTTCTTCTTGCTAATGGATGTTTTCTCGACATCATAGCCAGAATTACGCGCAAGCTCGATAATCGCGCCTGTACGAAGGTTTTTACATTTGACTTTGGCAACCATCTTTCTCATGGCGGTTTTGTTTAAAAGGATGTCTATTACTTGATAAAGATTACCTTCATCTAAGAAATAGTTACCAGGTCTTAATTCTGTAACGTTCATCTTTTTCCTCCAAAATCGATAAAATTATATCTAAATATTAGATATTTTTCAAATAAGCGTTATATTTCTTCTCTCTATCGAGGTTAGTGCAAGCACCATGACCAGGGTAAATTTTAATACCATCTGGAAGTTCTTTTAATTTTGCAAGCGAAGACTCTATAGTTCTTGTAGAGCCAGTCGGAAGATCTGTACGACCAATTGTTGTAAAGAAGAGCGTATCACCTGTAAATAATGCTTTTTCTGACTCAAGATAGTAACAAACCGATCCTTTTGTGTGGAAAGGTGTTGCGATGACTTTAATTTCAAAACCAGCTTCTTTAATGATTTCTCCATCATTCACCTTTAAAAGGTGAGTTGGAATATAGGTTAATTCGTGATAACCATCTTCTAATACTTCTGGTTCTGCTGATAAATTGTAATCAGTGTTTGATAAGAAATCAGCCTCATCAACCGAAATATAAACATTTGCGTTAGGGAATTCTTTACAAACTTCCTCTAAAGCATGAATATGGTCGAAATGACCATGAGTAATTAATATAGCGACAATATTAATGCCTAACTTTTTAATATGATCAGTTATTACCCCTTCGTTGTTGCAACCTGGATCCACGAGAAAACCTTCTTTATTTTCGTTATATCCAATAAAGCTGTTTGCTCCGACTCTAGAGTAATAAATATCTATCATAAATAAAAAAATAAGGAATTATCCTTACTTTTTCTCCTTGTGGACAGTGTGTTTTTTACATCTTGGACAATATTTTTTAATTTCCATTCTCTCAGGATGTTCTTTTTTATTTTTGTTTGCGATGTAGTTTTCTTCACCACATTCTGTGCACTTAAGTGTAAAATGATCTCTTGGCATAGGTATTCTCCTTTGCTTTTGCGACAAAAATAATACCACATTAGTTAAAATATATCTACAACATATTTTATGTTTGTTATAATCTTTGTATGAAAATGACTCCAAGAAGCGAGACAAGACAAGTTAAAATCGGTGACTATTACATGGGCGGAAATGAACGCATTTACGTCCAATCAATGTGTAATATTAAAACCTCAAAAGTTGATGAAGTAGTTAAACAAATCAACGAATGCGCCTTATTAGGCGCAGATTTGATGCGTGTTTCCGTTTTAGATATGGAAGATGCTAAAGCAATTAAAGATATCGTTGCTCAAATTAGCATTCCATTAATTGCTGATATCCACTTCGATTATAAACTCGCGATTGAGTCAATAAATTCAGGCGCATCCGCTGTAAGACTTAATCCAGGTAACATCGGATCAGAAGAAAATGTTAGACAAGTCGTTGAACTTTGCAAAGAAAAGCACATTCCAATTAGAATCGGAGTTAATTCTGGTTCAATCGATAAAGAGATCAATAACAACACTTCAAAAGTTAGAGCTGAGGAATTAGTCAAGAGCGCCGAAAAGATGGCTCAAATCCTCGAAAAATATGGTTTCTATGACATAGTCATAAGTCTTAAAGGCTCGCATGTTCAGGAAACTATTGATGCATATCGCCTAGCAGCTGAAAAGTTTAAATATCCACTTCACTTAGGAATCACTGAGGCCGGTCCAAAAGACATCGGATTGATTAGATCAACTGCTGGTATTGCACCACTTCTACTTGATGGAATCGGAAACACAATTCGTATCTCATTATCGGATGAACCTCAAGAAGAAGTTAGAGCTTGTTGCAGGCTTCTTAAAGACTTAGGACTTAGAGGTGGCTATCCATATTTGATTTCTTGTCCAACGTGTGGCAGAACTCAAGTAGATTTAGTGCCACTCGCAAAGCAAGTTCTTAAATATTTAGAAGATAATCATATCACAAAAACAGTCGCAATTATGGGCTGTATCGTAAATGGACCTGGTGAAGCTAAACGCGCTGACATTGGCTGTGCAGGCGGAAAAGGTCAATGGGTTATATTTAAAAAAGACCAGATAATTAAGACTGTCACAGATGAAAATATTTTTGAAGAATTAATTAAAGAAATTAATAAATTGTAATTTATTATATGTAGGTATTTATGAAAGAATTTTTTGGGTTTGGCGGCTATGAAAGAACTCCTGAGGGTTATATGTCATGGCAACATTTACTTTTTGTTTCATCATTAATGCTAATAATGATTGGTTTAGCTGTTTTTCTTGGCTTAAGAAACAGGAAAAAAGATGAAAAAAGCAAGAATAAAATCTTAATTTGGTCTGCTATTTTAATCGATTCGTTCGAAATTCTAAAATTTATTATTGTTTGTTCTAGAGAAGCAAGTATTGAACCAATGCTTAGAATGCTTCCTTTATTTTTGTGCTCAATTCAACTTATTACTATACCTTTAGCAGCATTTGCAAAAGGCAGAATTAAAGAAGCTGCATTAGATTTTGTGTTTATTTTTGGTATTTTAGGTGCTTTTGCTGGAACTTATGGCGCTGGTCAAACTATTCCGCATATCCAGTTTTATCTTTTGATAACGTAGTTTCTGGTATCACTCATTCTATTTCTGGATTTGCATCGCTTTACATAATTATTTCCGGAATGGCTAGCATGAAAACCAAAAATATGTGGATTTCCTTCTCAATTTTAATTGGATTCTGTGTTTTAGCTTATATTGCAGACGTCACTATTCCATATAACTATAT
>JAEEGH010023216.1_pt1 | contig 12633 bp, 7 predicted proteins | sample 9134181 | NCBI WGS metagenome assembly JAEEGH01 (sample SAMN16246544, study PRJNA631951) | gut metagenome | biome: gut microbiome; feature: rumen; material: DP-attached | host: Bos | place: Iran: Karaj | collected 2018-10 | reverse complement strand
ACAAGGAAATATGATTTTCAATTTGGGGATAGATTCTAGCCGCTACGGAGGAGTTGCTTCGTTTATCTCGTCTATTGACGGTGGAACAAAGGATAATCCTGTTGTTATAAAAAACATCGGATGGGAAAATGCGACTATTTCTTCGACGAAAGGGGTTGCTCTTATTTATACCGTAAAAAGAGGGTCTTATGTTGAAATTGACCATGCACATAACGCAATGAATTTTGAAACAAAAGAAGGCTATGCTTCGGCTTTTGTCGCATTGGCGGAAGAATTTTCTAATGTAAACATTACATATTCCTATAACATTGGAGATATATATAATAGATCCCGTGGGGCGCCTTTGAGTTGCTTTGTTGCTGTTGCCGATGGCAAGGTTACGTTGAAGAATGTGTATAATACGGGTGGTGCTCCAAGCCTTATTGGATCTGTGCTCGATAGTGCGAAGGTAATAAATTCCTATAACAATTCAAAACGTAGTGATGGCGAGTCTTCGATTATTGTTGGTTTTTGTGAGGAAAAAAGGCCTGAAATTGTCATTGAAAATTCGTTTTACATCGGAAATGCAATGGATTTTTGCAAACATCGTTCCATTAGTACGTCTAAAAGCTCTTATGCAGGTGGCAGTGTTGCAACGAGGTTGCATTATTACTTTAATGGAAGCGATTATGAAGGAATGGAATGGGGACAGAATGTCGGTGTAGATGCTAGTCCGAACTTTAGCGGGAACATTGTGGGTGACATGAATTTGGTTCCCAAGGTTGCTCAGTTAGAGTTTGTTTCGCATAGTGGGGATAAAACAAGCTATCCTCAATATTATGTTGCCTCAACTTCATTGTCGTTGCCTGATCCTGAACCTCGAAAGGGGTATGCTTTTGGGGGCTGGTTTGAAACTTTAAATAGTTCGGAATCCATTGGTAATGCAATTTATATGCAGGATGTGGGTGATAAGTTGACTTATTACGCAAGGTGGTGGCCTTTGCCTAAGCGCGATGGTGATTGCTATAAAATAAATTCTGTTGACGAAATGTTTGGCTTTGCCGCCATTGTGAACGGGAGAAAAGGTGTAGAAAAAGATTCTATGGCTTGTGGAATTTTGACATCTGACATAGTCCTTGATTCCAATAAGTTTGAACAATGGACTCCTCTTGAAAACTTTGCAGGTTCCTTGGATGGCCGAGGACATTCGGTCTCTCTCATGTGGGTTGAATCTCGTTATAGCAGTGACAAAAAACCGTTTATAACTTCGATTAACGGCGGCTCAAAAGATAAGCCTGTAACCATAAAAAATGTGGAATGGAAAAATGTTGATGGATGTTTTAGAGCAAGTTTGATACAACGCATAGAGAATGATTCTTACGTTGTGATGGATTCTATCCATAATAGCATGGATTTTGCCGATGATGGTAATTTTGTATCGACAGTCAGTAAAAATGCATATTTGTCTATTGCTAATTCCTATAACACCGGGATTTTCTCTGGAAATCTAGGCTATTTTGTTTACGCAGCTTATGGACAAATTTCCTTCAAAAATGTCTATAATGTTGGCCGCTCAAGGGGCCTTGTGGGTTATGCGTACGACGGTGTGAAAATTGAAAATTCTTATAGCTTGATAGAAGGTCAAAATGCTGGATTTGTTTTCTCTGCAAGCAATAAGAAGAATGTTTCGATAATTAATTCCTATTATCTGGATTCTCTTAAATCGGAGTATGGTGGAACGCCAGCCTCTGCTGAAGAATTTGCAAATGGCTCGGTCGCTGTAAAATTGCGTTATGATTATGACTATGATGGATCCATTTGGGGGCAAAATGTTGGTGTCGATTTAAGCCCGAATTTCAGTAAGAAAATTACTGGAGCAAATGATTCGGCGATTGGGCTTAATTCTGTGAATATGGTGACCCATAACGACGATACGACTTCGTATTTAAAGGTTTACGTGAAAGGTTTGGGAATGAAATTGCAAGATCCGTCTCCGAAGAAAGGCTACGCGTTTGGCGGCTGGTTTGACAATCCTGATTATTTAGGCCGCTCTGTTAAGGAAATTACGCCTTCCGATTCCGGCGATAAGAAGTTCTATGGAAAATGGTGGCCGTTGCCTAAGCAGAATGCTGGTTGTTACGAAATTGGTTCTGTTGATGATTTGTTCGGCTTTGCGGCAATTGTGAACGGCAATATCGGTGCGAAAAAAGATTCTGCTGCTTGCGGAAAGCTTGTTGCAGACATTGTGTTTGATGAAATTGATTATGATGATTGGAATGCAGTTTATCTGTACTGGACTCCTATCTATAATTTTGCGGGAACATTTGATGGAAATGGATTTACCATTAAAAATATGGTCGCAATGGAGGCATCGACGTATTACGAAAAAGATTCTAAACCTCTAGGATTGTTCGCTTCTATTGTTGGCGGTTCTGCTGAAAAGCCTGTTGTCATTAAGAACTTGACGATATATGGGGGTAAAATTAGTGGCGGTTGGAATACCGGTGCCGTCGTAGGAGATATTGCAGACTCCTATGTTATCTTGGATAGCATTACGGTAGATGCTGCAGTTAGCGGTGAATTCAGAGTCGGAGGCATTGTCGGGGAAATCGGTTCTTCGACTGTAGTTATGACAAATTCTCGCAAAATTTACAGCTATGCCGTAAATCCGGAACTGGCGAATTATCCCGAATATAGTGAATATTATATACCAAACAGCGTATCAGGAAGCTATAGTATTGGCGGTCTCATAGGATCGATTTATGCAGATTCGAAGATTCGCCTTGTCAATAATTATGTCACGGGTAAACTTAACGCATCGAATAATGGAGTCGGTGCTGCAGTGGGTGTGATTGATTTCGCAGACGTTTACATTGGCCAGTTTTACGCGGAAAGTGACAATTATGCGAATAGCTATGCTGGCGGCATTCTCGGTGGTACCGATGGAGATGTTCGTATAGAAAATTCCTACCATATTGGCAAAGTCGCTAGCGTTGTTAGGGACTATTATGGCGGGGGGACAGTTAGTGGCGTTGCCGTTGGAGGCATTGTCGGAGTCAACGAATCGTACTCGCATATTCACCTTGTAAATTCATACCACTTGGGCGAAGTCAGTGCCAAAAACGACTATCGAAGTGTAGATGGAATCATTGGCTATAACCACTCCGATGAAGTGCATATTGACAATGTCTTCTACCCGTCATCGTTATATTCGGAATTCCCTGCAAACGCTGCTGATTCGGCGATGTTTGCCGATGGAACAGTGGCATACAGCTTGCACAATTACGATGATGGTAGCCTCACTGGCGCTATTTGGGGACAGAAAGTCGGAGTGGATCCTTATCCGGTGTTTACATCCAATGTGGATGGCTATAAGAGCGGCAGGAAGATTTCGAAGCTCGTCTTGCACACGTTTGAAGGCGATTCTGTGAAGTATATCAACCATTATACGGAGGGTGTCGTAACTCCGCTTCCGACAGCTGCACGCGAGGGGCATTATTTCTACGGTTGGCATACTGAACCGGAATTTTTGGGAGATTCTATTCTGTTTATTGATTCCACTGTTTCTGGAGATTTAGAGTTGTATGCAAAATTTGAGATAAAGAAATTTGTCATAGCAGTAAAGGTTTGGGATAGCTATGGCTGTACGGGCTACGTGGATGGTACTGGATATTATGATTATGGTTCAAAGGTTACTTTGACCGTTGTTCCCGATTCTGGTTGTGGACTATCGTCCAGCTATTATTTCACTCCGTTTGATGAACGTGGGGTATATGTTATAGATAAAGTTACAAAAGCGGAATCGTTGTCTGTTCATTTTGGAGAGGGTATTTATAAAATCATATACGCTGTTGACGATAGTGTAGAAATTGCATATAAGAATGAAACCCGTACTCTTGAAGATTCTGTTACCTTGCCGATTCCTGCGAAACTTTGTTATGAATTTGAAGGATGGTACGACAATGAAAAATTAGAAGGAACTCCTGTTCAAGGCATTGGCAAGGGTGTTTATGGTGACAAGAATTTCTGGCCCAAGTGGAAAGAAAATGCTAGCGAGTGTGCAGAATCTTCTAGTTCTATAGTACCATCAAGCAGTAGTGTTGCGATACCGTCATCCTCTGCTCTTGTTGTATCGTCGTCCTCGACTCAAAAGCCTTTGTCATCCAGTAGCGGTGCTGCGGTGAAGTCTAGTTCAAGCGTTGCTAAGTCGAGTTCTTCTGGTAACGCAAAATCGAGTTCCAGTGTTGCGAAATCGTCATCCTCGATTCAAAAGCCTTTGTCATCCAGTAACGGTTCCGCAGTGAAATCCAGTTCGTCGAATGCGAAATCCAGTTCAAGCAGCCTCAGGAAATCGTCTTCGTCTAGCAAAACGGATGCTATTGTTCAAATTGTTGACATGAACATGAAAGTGAATGTTGTTGGCAGATACGTACAAATTGACGGAGTGCAAGTAGGTTCGAATTATACGTTATTTGATATGCAAGGCAAGATGCTTTTGTCAGGTTTTGTTGACAAATGTTCTTGGCAAATCGCTGTACCGAGGGCGGGAACTTATTTGCTTCGTGTTGGAGTGCAAATGCAGAAAGTGACTGTGAAATAATTTTTGGATTTTGAGTTGATGAGTTGTATAAGGATTAGAAATGTATGAAAAAACAATTTCTTTTTTCTGTTATTTTGTTTTTTATTACTATCCAAACTTTTGCCGCGAACGGAACCATGAAAGGCGATGGCTCTGCAGAAAAGCCTTTTGAAATCGAAGACTACGGAGACCTCAAAGCAATAGGCTCGGGTGCTTATTTGTATTCTTCGAATTACGTTGTGGCAAAAGACATTGATGCTTCTGCTTCGAAAAGCGAGCGATGCGATGATGGAAACGACTGTAGAGGCTTTATTCCGATTGGAAAAAATAAAGATGCGGCAGACAGCACTGTTTTCTGGGGAACAATCGATGGGAAAAATCACACCATCAAAAACTTGAAAATCAACGCTGGATATACGAGTGAAATAGGCTTTATTCGAGTTTTGGTCGGCTCCGTGGTCAACCTGAATTTTGACAGCTTGGATGTGAAAGGCGAAAAATGTGATAATGGCGGTGTCGCTTCGGCTCTTGTCGGGACTATCCAGAATGTGCATGTGACCCATGGCAAAGTGTTTGGCTATGAACGTGTTGGTGGAATTGTAGGCAAGGCGATCGATAAAACAGGGTATGACCCGGTCTATGGCTACGAAGATATGACGCCTGTTTTAAGAAATGTATCGTTCCAAGGTGAAATTGGAGGATACCAGCAAGTTGGCGGTATTGCAGGTATAATAGGCGTTGAGGTCGATAGCCTTGTTGCTGATGTTGATATATCTATAACATATAAAGATGCTAAGGAAATTGGAGGAATTGCCGGATATAACTATGGGGATATCCAAAGGAGTCATTCTAGCGGAAAAGTTGTTGTTACTGCTCCTCATGTGAGCGACGTTGGAGGGCTTGTTGGTAAAAGTTACAATGGCTCGATTGACCACTGCTATTCTTCAATGGATGTTGAAGGCGATTCTTATGTAGGCGGATTGGTGGGCCATAACGAAAGCGTCATTTTTGCTTCGTATGCAACGGGTTCTGTGAAAGAATTTGAGGATGGGACCTATGGCCTCAAGGCTGCAGATTATGCTGGAGGCCTTGCTGGTTCTAATTATGGGAAAATTTATGCATCTTATGCTCTTGGTTCTGTCATTGGCGATGATGAAGTAGGAGGCCTTGTTGGGTATAATGCCGGGGAAATCTATTACTCTTATGCTCGGGGGGATGTAACTAGCAAATCGGTTATTGATGAAAGTGTTGGGGGACTAGTCGGTTTGAGTAATGGCGAAATTTACTCTAGCTATGCTGCTAATATCGTTGAAGGTGGAAAGGTTGGAGGACTTGTAGATTCAAGCAAAGGCGATGTTGTGAATTCTTACTGGGATGCCGAATTGTCTAAAATTGATAGCAGTGCTGGCGGCACGGGACTTAAGACAAAAGAAATGATGACGATGGCTTCTTTTGCAGGGTGGGATACTCTTGGTTATTGGACGTTTGAACGTTGCGAGGCTCCCAAGTGCGAAATTGACGATGAAGATTACGGGTGCTTTTGCAAAAAGGATTTTCACAGGTTTTGGACGATAGATGAAGGTAAGTCTTATCCATACTTGGATGATTGTTTTGATCTGGATGATTATTATTGGTATCGACGTTTATGGCTTGTTTACTTAAGATCTCTAGAACAGCCTCGCATCCGTATTCAAAATCAAGTGCTTGCCAAAACGAGTTCTTTAGGAGCTGTATTCCAAGGCGGTGACATCGCAGTGCATTTTGAAGTCTCTGCGGCGGCTGCGGTAAAGTTCTCGCTCATCGACATGCAAGGCCGAGTGGTGCGGACGTTTGATTTGGGTCGTCGTGCAACGGGGGTGCATTTTGAAACGCTTACTGCTGGAGAAATTGCCCGGGGCCGCTATGTTGGCGTGATGCAAGTGGGCGGCAAGGCAACCGAAAAAGTGATGCTGTTGAAACGGTAGAATTTCAAAAAGTTGGGATAATCCGCTACGAACGGAAAAAAAGTTGTTTCGTAGCGGATTATAGAGGTGTTTTCTAATGCTCAATGAAAAGTAGGTAATGGTTCGGCTCAGTTCCTTTCGCCTACGAACCCCTCTCTTCCGGTTGACTTTCCCCAAAAATTATATATGTTTACAAGAAGATTTTTCGCGGTGTATAATCGAGGGGTTCCAAATGAAGTTCAATGTTCACAGTCTTGCGTTTAAGCAGACTCTTTTGATATTGCTCGGTATCACTGTTGTCTTTGGCACACTGCTGTTTACGCTCCAGCGGCTCGTCAATACCCGCATGTCCGAACTGATTATGGCCCGCGGTCAGGAAATCAGCGAAAAGCATGTTTCCCTTATTGACAATATTTTTGACGGTAGTGCCTCCATTGTAAAGGGCATCGTGGATAAAATTGAACAGGGCGAGATTACTCAAGCGGACATGGACGAATTCTTGCCTGCCGCGCATCGGAAAGCTTATGATAAAGTAACGATAACATCTGCGTTGGTCGTGGCTTACGAACCCGAAAATGGAAAGGAGTTTATACGGATTACGGGTGACGGGCTGAATGGAAAAGTTCTCGATGGATCGGGGTACCAGTCGATGTCTTGGTATGTCGAAGCCAAGGCGAAAGGCAAGGGAATTTGGTGCGAACCGTTTATCAGCAATTACGTCGATAAGCCTGTTGCGGTTTATGCCATGCCTTTCTACGAAACTCTCCCCGATGGCAGTAAAAAATTCAAGGGCGTTGTCTGCCTTGACATTTTACTTTCTTTTTTGCGAGAGGCGGTGGCATCGATCCAGATTGAAAATTCTGGTTATGCGCTTATTTTGTCTGCGGAAAACAAAATTGTGGCGCATCCGCGTGACGACTGGATTTTCAAGGAAACTCTCTATTCGCTCGCGAAAGGCCGTGATGCGAATTTGTCTGATTTCGAGAAGGCCGTCCGTGAACTCCATAGCGGTATTTTGCTTGGAAAAACGTTTAAAGGCGAGAGCGCTTGCATTTACTTTTCGCACATGAAGGTGGATGGCTGGGTGTTTGGCATTGTGTGGCCCGCTGATGAATTTTTTGAAAAACGCCGCAAGATGACTTCGATTTTGGGCTTGCTCAGCTTGGTGGGATACGCTTTGATGTTCGGGCTTGTGCTCGTGATTTCGAGCCGCGTTTCCCGTCCGCTCAAGGAACTGGCAAGCGTGGCGAAGCGATTGGGCCAAGGCGATTTTGAAGTCGAAATTCCGCAAGTCAAGGGCAAGGACGAAATTGCGGAGTTCGCCGAAGCGTTTGGGCACATGCGCGATTCGCTCAAAGAGAATATCGAAAAGCAGAAAAGTGTGGAGCGTGTACAGAATGAGCTTGAAATGGCGCGTAAAATCCAGCTGGGCCTGCTTGCGAAAAATGACGATGACGAAAACGTAAAAGACGTTCGTCATAAACTTTGTCCGTTTATTTTGCCTGCAAAGGAAGTGGGCGGCGACTTTTACGACTTCTTCAAAGTCGATGAAAACAAACTTGCGCTCCTTATCGCCGATGTCTCAGGCAAGGGCATTCCGGCGGCGTTGCTCATGATGTCTTCGCGTTCGATGCTCAAGAGCGTGGTGCTTGCTGGGAGTTCCGTGGAAGATACGTTCAACGTGGTGAACGACCGCCTCGCGTTCCGCAATTACTTGAACATGTTTGTTACGGTCTGGATGGGCATTCTCGACTTGCGGACGGGTGAAGTGGAATTCGCTTGTGCAGGGCGTAATCCGCCAGTGATTTGCCATGATGACGGAACCGTCGAATTTGCAAAGAGCAGGCCCGGGCTTGTGCTTGCCGCAATGGAGGGAACTCGGTACAAACGTCAGACGCTCAAGCTTGAACCTGGCGATACGATATTCCTTTATACGGACGGCGTGACCGAAGCGACCAATGCGAACGAGGAACTTTTTGGCGACGACCGCCTTTTGCAGACGCTCCGCGAAGCTTGCGGCATGGAACCTGCCGAAATTTGCCCGTTCGTGAAATCGAAAATAGACGCGTTCGTGGGCGATGCCCCGCAGTTCGACGATATCACGATGCTTGCCCTCAAGTACATGGGGCCTACAGCGAGTTCGCCGACCTAAATTCGAGAATGTGTATGCCGATCCCGGAATGGTTCGGCAGGCTCACCAACCTTAATCCGGGATGACATCTGCAAAAAAAAGACCTCGCTTTCGCAAGGTCTTTTTCGGGTGGATGACCGGACTCGAACCGGCAACATCCAGAATCACAATCTGGGACTCTAACCAATTGAGCTACATCCACCATGTAGCGAGACCAAATATAAAAAAGCCATCCCAAATTTCAAGGGATGGCGTGAATTTTTTGGTAAAAAAGGCGAAAATGCGCCGCCGGTAGCGGTTTTACGCGTTCTTTTTCTGCATGACGCGGATGAAGTTCTCGCGCTTGAAGTCGTTGCGGTGTTCCATGCAGAAACGAGGATACACGGTCTGCTTGGGGAAGACCTTGATGGTGAACAGCTCGTTGCAGCCTTCCAGACAGCACTTGAAGGTCAGGTCCATCGATTCCGTGTAGTTGTGGCGGAAGATGATGTTCTTGGACTCGATGCTTTCCACGTTCTTTTTCTGCTTCTGGCGCAACTTGATGTCGCGGTGCAGTTCGCAGTACTTGGCAATCGGGTGTCCCCAGAACTCGCGGCCGCAGCCGGGCTCCTGGCAGATTTTGAGCTTGATACGCTTCTTTTTCTTGTATTTGGGTAACTGCATGCTGTAAAGATAGAAAAAAAGTGGCGTTTTGGCTCATTTTGGGGGGTAATCCCGTATATATAGGTATGAGATACTTCTTTTTGCAAGCAAAAATGCTGGCCTTCGTGGCCATTTTCGCCCTGGTGGCATCGTGCGGGTTCGTTATCGAGGAGGGGGCGCCCGAACCTTCGCCCTTGCGGGTTACGTTCCTGGACGTGGGGCAGGGACTTGCGGTGCTGCTCGATTGCGGGGGGCGGTACGCGATGTACGACATGGGGCCTGATTCCGTGGGTGTGGTGGATTCGCTAGTCGCCCGCGGGGTCGATACGCTCGAGTGGGTGGTGGTGAGCCATAACCACAGGGACCATGCGGGCGGGTTCATGGAACTTGCGGGTCGCGGTGGGGGTTCGGGCTCCGCTCGGGTCGAGGGAAGTTTGTCGCGGGTGGAAAGCTTATCGCGGGTCGGGGGAGGTTTGTCGCAGGCTGGAAATGGCTTGTTTCTGGGCGGAACTGTGCCGCGGGATGTGGGGCTCGCTCGGGGCGGGAGCGCTGGTGTTGTTCGGGCCGGAGATGCGCCGCGGGTGTACGTGCGCCGCCTGTACGTCGGGCCCGATACTTCGGGCGGCTTCATTCGGGATAGCGTGCTGCGGGTGGCCCGCGGGTTTGGCTTTCCGGTGGATACGCTGGTGCGGGGCATGTCGCTCGGGCTTGCTGCTTGCGGGGTGGTTGCGGGCATCGGGGATGTCGGCGGGTTGCCTTCGGGTGACGGGGACTCGCTCGGGCAACTTTCGGGAGACGCGGATGCCATCGGGCAATTTTCGGGCGACGGGGAAGGTTCGCGCGGGCTGTCTTCGAACATCGGTGATGCCCCGCGGTTCGACGTGCTCTGGCCGCCGGACTACGTGCGGGAGGGCGGGAACCCTGCAAGTGTGGTTGTGCGGGTGGAATTCGGGGCGGCCTCCCTCCTGTTGACGGGCGACCTGGACTCTGCGGGAGAACGCCGCCTGCTGGAACTTTCACCCACGCTCTCCGCGGGCTTGTTGCAGGTGCCGCACCACGGGTCTGCGGGCAGCAGTTCGCTCCGGTTCATTTCGCGTGTTGCGCCGGATTACGCCGTGGTGAGTGTGGGTGCGGGCAACGCCTACGGGCACCCCCGCGAAGAAGTCGTGCGCAAGTATGCCTACGTGCTCGGCGATACGGCGCGGTTCTTCCGCACCGACCTGCAGGGGAGTGTCGGGTTTGAATTGTGGCCCGATATCGGTGTGGTGGTTGATGAATGATGGCTGTTTTGTTGTTTTGGCAGACCAGATTGCTGCAGAATGCTCTGTGGGTCTGCTGGTTAGTTGCCTTTTGGCCGCGAACGAGGGGCGGTTTTGTTGTTTTGGCAGACCAAATCGCTGAAGAATGCTTTGTGGGTCTGCTGGAAGTAGCGAAAATCGGAGGAAATATGCTTGCGATGGTGCCCTGAGGGGGCTTTTCGGCAGACCAAATCGCCTGTATAGTGGGAAAAGGTCTGCTCGCGGGGATAGAATTGTGGCTCCTTGTTGAATACAAACTAATAAACGGCGGACCTAGTGCTGGAAAAAGCCTTGCTGGGTCTGCCGAACGCCTGCTAACAGAGAGATAACGACTTTAACAAAACAAAAAGGAAGGTAAAAATGCAAAATAATGAACAAATCTGGGCTGGCGACGTGTTGCCGCTTCTGCAAGCTAAGGCTGAAATGCTGGCAGACTTGATTTCTGCGAAGGAACGAAACCTGAAGAACGCCCCCGCAGGCCGCCTGCGAATTTCGAAGCGGGGTGATCATGAACAATGGTTTCAAGTTTCTGAAGGCACATCGCATTGCGGAAAATTTATTCCTATGGGAAATTTGCGCTTGGCGCGTGCCCTTGCTCAAAAAGATTATGATTGTAAAATTCTACCCGAACTGAAAAAGATGCTCAGTTTGCTTGATGGATTCATAAACGATTTTGCCATAAGTGGCATTGAAAAAGTCTGTGAGAAAATGCATCCCGGGCGGCGGAAACTTGTAACTCCGGTTCGGTTGTCGGACGATGAATTTGCAAGAGCGTGGCTGGCTACCCCTTACGAAGGTAAGCGATTTGACGATGATGCCCCGGAAATATTGACCGCCCGCGGCGAGCGGGTCCGCTCCAAGTCCGAGGCAATTATCGCGGATACGCTTTTCCGCTTGTCGATTCCGTACAAGTATGAATGCCCCATGCAGCTCCGCGATGCGAAGGCAAAGGGCGGGAAAAGAACATTTTGCATTTTTCCCGATTTTACATGCCTGAATGTGCGGTTGCGTCGCGAGTTCGTGTGGGAACATTTTGGATTGATGGACGATGCCGATTATTCAGCAAAGGTGGCGTGGAAGATGGCGTGTTATGAGGCAAATGGCTTTTTCTCGGGGAAGAACCTGATTACATCGATGGAATCGGGCGAGGTGCCGCTGGATGCCAGGAAAGTGGATCGGCTGGCAAAATGCTATTTGCTTTAAAGTCTTTTTTGTGTGTGGCCGCGAACGAGGGGGCGGTTTTGTTGTTTTGGCAGACCAAATCGTTGCAGAATGCTCTGTGGGTCTGCTGGAAGTAGCGAAAATCGGAGGAAATATGCTTGCAATGGTGCCCTGAGGGGGCTTTTCGGCAGACCAAATCGCCTGTATAGCGGGAAAAGGTCTGCTCGCGGGGATAAAATTGTGGTTCCTTGTTGAATACAAACTAATAAACGGCAGACCTAGTGCTGGAAAAAGCCTTGCTGGGTCTGCCGAACCTCAAAAAATCCCCCCGCATTCTTTACCCTAGTCCGCGAACCCGATGCGTGCCTGGAAATGGCAGCGTGGAGGTTGCGCATTCCCCGTGGCTAGCAAACCTCCTGCGGTCTGCGCGGCTTGCATGTCACCTTCGTTCATCCCGAATATATAGGCGTGGTGGTTTGTATTCTTGAAGCGCACTATGGCGACGTTCCCCCCGAGCGGGACCTGCGAGATGAAATTCATTTGTATGGAACGGATGCGGCGGCTCTTGACCTCGTCGGCATCGAGCGAGTCCATGACCCAGTCCACGTAGCGGCAGTGGTTCACGTGGTTGTTCATGTCGAGGTCGCTGTAGTGCGCCTGCTCGGTGCGCAGTACCCGCGGTTCTATTTCGGGGCTCAAAATGTCCATCATCTCGGGGAGCGCGTTCTTGCCCGCGAATAGCGGGATGGGGTAGGGGCTGTTCGCCGGGTTTTCCGACTTGCCGGTCTTCATGTTCACGAGCAGCCAGCTCGATGTCGCCTGCGCGATGGAATGCCCCTGCGAATCCACGATGGAGTAGTCCTTCAGGACGACCTTGTCCTTGTAGAAGTCCTTCGCCCA
>JAEEGH010023213.1_pt1 | contig 12634 bp, 9 predicted proteins | sample 9134181 | NCBI WGS metagenome assembly JAEEGH01 (sample SAMN16246544, study PRJNA631951) | gut metagenome | biome: gut microbiome; feature: rumen; material: DP-attached | host: Bos | place: Iran: Karaj | collected 2018-10 | reverse complement strand
TAACAACAGGGGCATTATTCCTGTCAATCTCCTGCTGGCAGACGGGATGACTCCAGTTAGTCCAAAGCGTTTTATCAGGAGACTCTGACATGGGGATGAAATAGAGTTCACCAGCAGCCTCATTCTGTTCTGTCTTGAATTCGACAGTGGTTCGGAAGCCCCAATCCTCCTCACGCTGGAAAGTGATCGCCTGGCGGTTGTAGAACTTCATCTTGTCGACAGTGGTCCACTTCAGACTGGTGAACACATTATCCTTATCCGTATGGAGGAATTTATCTGATGGCGAGTCGATGTCATAGCTCGAACTGAAGGTGAGCGTACGCATGGGGAACTCACGTGGCAGATACTCTTTCTTATTGAAAGAATAGATCACATCGGCCTTATAATAATTCTTCTTGGCCCCCCATCCGCGAGCGATATAGCCTCGGAAGAAGAAGTTGGAATCGAGGTTGGCAGTGGTCTGGGCAGAGAGACGTGTACGGAAGCCATCGATGAAGTTCGAACTGAAAATCGTGTTTACAGGACCGATGTCGACCTTCGATGGATGATTCTTGGAGCCTGTCTCAACAAAGTTCTCGATGAGTGCCTTCAGTCCGAAGATGATGTACTTGAAGCCCTTGATCTGTTCGATGCCCTTGATAAAATTATCCATCGAGCTCTCGCTCTTCGTGAGTTCCACCTGTCGGTACTTCTTCCAGAAGTCATCGCCACGCATCATCGCGTTGACATCCTTCACCTCTTTCTTCTTACCCTTGAACAGCTGTCGCGGTAACTCATCGAAGGCAAAATCAGTCAGTCGCGTGTTACGGATAACAGCAAACTTATGGAGGAAGCTAGCAAACTTCACCTCAGTGAACATGTCATCGACAGTGAGGACCCACTCGCCATTGGGCAACTTCGTGAACTCCTGGACAATCTGCATGTTCTCGACAAAGTTCACGTCGCTCTTCTTGGGGATGGTCATGTCGCAACGCTTTACCTGCCAGCTGGAATCAGCGAGGATATAGAGGTCGCCACGGAAGCCGAAGTCCTGCTGGTTGTTAGGCAGGAAGTGCAGATGGAAGCACTTGTCGTTGTCAACCATCAGCGTATCTTCAATGTAATAGCGATAGAAGGAGATGGCTCCACTACCGATAGGCGAGGTAAAGGGATACTGCAGCATGCGGATCTGATCGTCGTAGATATTGACATCGGTGAAGACATCCTTCAGCACCGTGGTGAGGATATCACCCGTCTGAACGAGATCATTGACACCCGAAGAGTTCATACCCTTGACGATGACTTTCTCGTCGTGAGGTTTCTTACGATAGACCTTCTGCGAGACCGTCTCATCGACAGAGACAGGAAGGATGAGCTTGTTGTTGTAAGGACAGGTCTCCACCTGGTCGATAAGCCACTGCTTCTTCTTATACTTGGGGCTATCCAGGACCTCTGGAGTAATATCATTGACTGCAAGCGTCAGTTTCTGATATTTGTTATACTGATAGAAGTCGTGGTTGTCGAGATCAGTCTGCTTCTTGGCAGCTATCACTTTCTTCATCATCTCTACAGCAGGATTGTTCTTACGGCTGTAACGCCCACGCTTGGCCTTCACGGTGACCTCCTTCAGTAGCGTGTTATCGGGCTTGAGCTTGATGTTGTATGTATCCTTTACACCATGATTCACCATCACAGTTGTGGTAACGTAACCCACGGCACTGAAGGAAAGCATCCAGCCCTGATGGCGGGCGATGGAGTAATGGCCTTCGATATTAGAGACGATACCAAGGTTATGCCCCTTGTACTGCACAGAGGCAAAGGGGATCGCCTCACCCGTCTGGGCGTCAGTAATGGCACCAGTAAGCATCTGCTGGGCAGAAGCTGTGAGAAGTGAGAAATGTAAAGTGAAAAGTATGAACAGGATTCTTATTCTGACATTCATAATAATTCTGTTAAGTTTGTAATGATACGGTCAGGGGCAGACTCGTCGACGGGGTCGGAGGTCCAACCTTCGCCCTTGAACCACACGGTGTGACACCCTGCCTGATGGGCTGGGATAATATCCTTGTCGATACTATCGCCCACGACGACGACCTCAGAAGGGGCAAAGTCCAAAGCCTCAACACCAAGTGTAAAGATACGAGGATCAGGCTTACGGATGCCCACCACAGCCGACTCGACTATCTGTTGGAAGATGCCATCGAGCGAGAACTCGCGAAGTACGGTAGCAATATTGCCATAGAAATTGCTGACAAGTACCATAGGGAAGCGCTCGTGCAGTTGGAGCAGGACATTACGACTGCGGGTGGTCTCTTCGCATGTACGGCTATAGAGGTCATCAAGGAGCTGCTCACCATACTTCAATCGAGTTACCTCCGGACATCTCGACTCGATAAATTCAAGCTGAAGCCTGATCTTCTGTTCGAGCGTCTGACGGAAGGTAAAATCGGGCTGGATGATGGGATTGCGCCCCAAAGTGCGCTCACCATGGACATAGGCTTCGCGGAAAAGAGCCTCGTCGACGGGTACACCTACATGCTCATAAGCATGCCAAATGACCTTGCCCCAGTGGTTACCGCCTGTATCGAGCGTACCACCATAATCGAAGATATACCCCTTGACCATCTACAGTTGTTTGTCGAGATCAGCACAAAGGCGCTCATGGGTATGGCGCATATACATATACATAGCCTGGAAGACTGTCAAGTCAAACAGGGGATAAAGCCAGGGAATATCGCACAAGCAAGCCACATAGATCGTGATGGCACGGGCATTGAAAGTCAGAAGATTGGTATACTTCATCAGCGGACGACTGCCTGTGAGCAATTGCTGGCGGATGTCTTCAAGATGAGCTGAAGGCTGTTTCGACATTTCTTTCCAACGCGCAAAGAACTTCTGGAAATTAGGCGTCTGCTTCTCCTGATTCTTGCAGTAGTTGGCATAATTATAATAGAAGGTACGTCCAAGCAGGTCGTTCTTAGGCAGGCCCTCGTAGATGGCACGCTGCTGCTTGTAGTTGTCGAGTTCACTGCCATCTTTACCTAAGAGGAAGAACAGGTGGATCTGACGATAGTAGTCAGCAAGCGTACTCTGAGGTGAGTGGATGATAAAGCCAGCAAAAGCACAAAAGAGGAATGCCCAGAAGCTCCACTGGATATCAGTTCCTGGGATATTCTGATTCCACAGACGGAACACGATGGCGAGGTAGATGCAGAAGAACCACACATCACCTGCAAAGCCGTCGAGCATACGTCCGATGAGTGTCTTCTTACCCGTAATACGCGCCATCTGACCATCGGTAGAGTCGCAGAAGTTAGCCAGCATCAGCAGGGCTACACCATACAGATTATGTTCCAGATCGGAGTAATGGAACATCCAACCTGCTCCCATACCAAGGAAAATAGAGACGATGGTAATAACATTCGGGTGAATGTCGAACTTATTCCATAACAAAGCAAAAGCCAAACCAATAGGACGCGTGAAGTGTACATCGAGCCACTCCTCAGTGTCCTCAGACTTAAATGATAACTTGAGTAATTCCTTAAATGTTGCCATATCTTAATAAATATCTTAATTCTTAATGAGTGATGCTATAGCCTCAGCAGCCTCCTCGCGACAGCGCGAGAAACTGGGCCAGTCGTTGAAATCGATCAAGCAGAATGTGCCATCGCTGCGTACGATGCAATCGCCGCCATAGACCTCAATGCCCACAGCCTCTGCCAGACGTTCTGCCTCAGCCTGCATGGCTGACGCCTCAAAAGCATAATGACGGGCTAGGCCGTTGCGGGCTTCGTCGCTGAACTTCGTATCACCATCGTCCGTAGGATAGTAATAACGGAAAAAGCCAGTGCCACGAACCCCATAGAACTTCACGAGGTCGCCCACCACATGGGCGCTGATGGTATAGCTGCTGATGCCTCGCTGCTCCATCGCACGAATCTTATCTGCCAGTTGGGTCTTGTCAACAGCAAACTGCACATCACCTTCCGACTGTGCTGCAGCATCGCCACGTTTCAGCCAATAGCCATCAGGGCCTTCTGCAGGAGGAACAGGTGTACCCACCTGCGCCATAATGGCAGCCAAACGACAACGGGCACAGTTCTCAATACCCACAGGCGCATTGATAATGCGACAACCACTGAGGTTCTTGAGTGCCTGCTGGGTCTCAGGCAGTCTTCCCATCGTAAAGATGACATCTGCATTAACAATAGCTTGCAGACTATCCTCGCTGACGACAGACACCTCGTGCCTCTGAACGCTCAAGCGAGCAGCTACAGCCTCGAGGATAGCGAAATCCTTCTCCACCGAATTAGGGGAGAACTGCGGAGCCCGTTGTATCATCAGCACTTTCATTTCGTCAGTTTAATTGTATTGATTCAGCAGAAATTCCTCGGCCTTCCCAATATCAGAGGCATGATCGATATCGAGTACCTTAGAAAAGGGAAAAGCCTGGAGACGCAGACCATCTCGCACAAGGGCACGCTGGAAATTCCGCATACGACTCTCCCCACGCTCTATGCAGCGATTAAGCGTATCGATGGAGGCTGGTGTCAATCCGTAGATGCCACCACTGATATATTTGGGAGCATCACAACTGTCGAGAAAACCTGTGATATGCAGCGCATCATTAGTTGACACGTAGAGAGGCTTCTCGTCGTCGATAAAGTCGGTGACCCCCATCAGACCATCTGCCTCACCATGAGAAATGAGAGAGTGGAAGGTCTTGACGTAATCTGCGAACTCAGGTTCGCGGAAGATTGTATCGACGGTAGTGAGAACAAAAGGCTCATCGCCAAGCCAACGACTAAGTTCCCACATGCTGTGCATGGAACTGGGAGTTGACTTGACGATGAACCTAAAAGGCACTTGGCCCTCGTCTTGTATCTGCTTCATACGAGCCTGTACGTCCGTCATCTGCTCGTTACAGATGGCAACGACTTCAGAGGCCCCGTTGTCTATAAAGACCCTCAGCAACCTGTCTATCAACTTTTCACCAGCAACCTCAACCAGAGGTTTGGGACTCTTGATTCCTTCCTGAGCGAGCCTGCTTCCTTCGCCCGCCGCTATGATAGCATATTTCATAACGGCTGCAAAGGTAGACAATATTTAGCAGATAGTGAAAACTTTTTAGATAAATTTATTTTTCTACATTCAATTTATGAAAGTCTATGTCGCCTGAACCGCTTTTTTGGTTGAAAAAATGTTCTACATTTCCACTCAGCTCAATTTCACCCGAGCCATGCAACTCGCATTCAACTTTCTTACACCCCTGCGCAAAATCAGCAGAAATGTCGCCAGAGCCTTTCAATGCTAACAAGGTATTCAACACATTGAGGAGCTTCAGATCGATATCACCCGAACCTATCAGTGTAGCAGTAGCTTCACGAGACTCCAGCCGTTTCATATTAATATCGCCAGAACCAATCAGATTAATGTTACAGTGATCGCAAAGAAGATTAGCCATCTCTATGTCGCCTGAACCACGCAGATTAATGTCCATATCGTCAGTATCAACTTGCTGTTTGCTGATAAAGTCGCCTGAACCATTCAGATTAACACTGATCAGATCGGGGGAAGTTACATGAACTGAAACATTGTCGTCGGCACTCATCTGGAAATTGACTATACCCACCTTACCGCGATTACGGATGACGAGAGTCTTACCATCGAGTTCCGTCAAGATGTATTCGATATAATTCTCAGGACCAGTAACCTTGACAGAGAAACTATCAGCCTGGGTGTAATAGACTGTAGGAGAACCATTAATCTCGATTTTCTCAAAACCCTTAAGATAACGGAATTCAGTCACACGATCGCCCTCAGGAGCCAAATTGAGCGACTTACAGGAACCTACACACGACGTAGCAGAAAACAAAATGACTGTCAAGGCCATCAGACCAGCGATTGGGAATAATTTTTTCATATCATTCAAAATTTTAAGTTTTACTTCTGTCTGTTTGACGGAAGCAAAATAAAAAAAGTTGCATGAAAGCAGAAAAAAAGTGAGATTACGACATCGGAAGCTCCATCCAGAAGGTAGAGCCCTCGCCAGGTGTTGATTCTACGCCCATCGTGCCATGCAGACTCAGGACATGGGCTTTTGCTACAGACAGGCCAAGTCCTGTACCAGGGATATACTCATCTAGCTTGACAAAACGTTCGAAGATACGCTCTTGGTCTTCCTTGGCGATACCCTTACCCGTATCACGAACATAGATGCGCACATGGTCACCCTTCACGAGGTCGTAGCCCAACGTGATAGAGCCCTTCTCTGTAAACTTAACAGCATTCTGCATCAGATGATCCACAGCTTCAGTGAGCTTGGTAATATCGGTATACATATACAACTCGGGATATGGGAAGTGGGTAGCGATAATGAGCGATGTACCATCGACCAGTTGGGCATGTGTATCGGCAATACCCTTCAGCAATGGGACGATATCTGTCTGCGACATCACAAGGTTCTTCGCCTCGGCCTCTATCTTAGACATGCTTACCAGACCATCGATAATCTTCAACAACTTATGGTTGTTGTTCTGTATCTCCCGAATCAGTTGGTTACGGTCTTCCACGCTCTCAACCACAGGCAACAAATCAGCAAAGCCCACAATTGCATTCAATGGGGTACGGATCTCATGACCCATATTAGCCAGGAAGGCAGTCTTCAGACGATCGCTTTCCTCTGCCTTGTTACGAGCGTTGATCAGGTCTGCCTCCATCTTCTTCTGCTCGTCAATACGCATTGAGGTTCCAACGACCGTTATAGGGTTACCTTCGTCATCGCGCGCAGAAATCGTAGCATAACTCTCCTCCCAATATAATGTATTGCCTACTTTCACACGATAGATCTGATGATATGTGTCACTACGGCCTGCAAGAATATCCTCGAGAGCTACCTTTACACGCTGACAGTCTGAAGACTCCAGAAAATCCCACATCGAATCGATAGGCGTGTCTGGTGTCGAAACATAGCTATCCTTGCCATCACGGAAATCGGATTCATAAGTTACCAAACGCATTTTGGGATCCATTCGCCAGACCGCAATCTTCATCGCCTTAAGGATAAATTCATATTCGATATTGTTCTGACGGGCTTTATCGAGTTCGAGCAACTCTTTTCTGAGCTTTACTCCAGCCCAGCGCTGACGGAAGATGCCATACACAAGCAAGACAATCAACAAGACACCCACTCCCCATAAGATGGGTATGAGGTGTTCGTTTTCCGAGTAGGCGTATAACAATAATCTGATCATTAGTCCTTAATTGTTCGCAAAAGTAAGAAATTTATTTGGAAAACAAACAATTTAGGAGTGTTTTTTCAAAAAAACTAAAGATTTTTATTAGATTAACAGAAAAAAAGTGCATTTTTCGCTCAACTTACATTAACTTTGCACCCTGTAATAGCAATACAATGGAACAAAATTTTGAACTGATCGCCAAAACGTTTATGGGACTGGAACCTGTACTGGCGAAAGAGCTGACCCAATTGGGGGCTAACGATGTTAAGATCGGTAGACGAATGGTATCGTTTACAGGTGATAAAGAAATGATGTATCGTGCAAATTTTCAACTGCACACTGCTATCAGAATCCTGAAACCTATCCGTCATTTCAAGGCAAGAAGTGCTGATGAGGTGTATGAGGAAATCAAGAAAATAGACTGGACACAGTTTCTGGGCAATGAAAAGACTTTCACTGTCGACTCTGTCGTATTCTCAGAGGAGTTCCGGCACTCTAAGTTTGTGTCGTATAAAGTGAAGGATGCCATTGTCGATCAGTTCCGCGAGAAGACGGGCAAACGTCCGAATATCTCTGTGGCTAATCCCGATGTCCGACTGAATATGCATATCGCAGAGGATCACTGTACGCTAAGCCTTGACTCCAGCGGTGAATCGCTGCATCGCAGAGGCTACCGTCAGGAAAGTGTGGAAGCCCCACTCAACGAGGTACTTGCTGCTGGTATGATCCTGCTCTCAGGCTGGCAGGGAGATACAGACTTTATCGATCCGATGTGTGGCAGCGGTACGCTGCTCATCGAGGCTGCCCTGATTGCCAAGAACATGGCTCCAGGACTTTTCCGAAAGGAGTATGCTTTTGAGAAATGGCCCGACTTCGACGCAGATCTCTTCGACAACATCTATAACGACGAGAGTCAGGAACGCGAATTCAAGTATCACATCTATGGCTACGACATCGACATGAAGGCAGTGAATACTGCCCGTATGAATGTCAAGGCTGCAGGATTGTCTGATACCATCAGCGTAGAACAACAGGACTTTAAGGATTTCACACAACCACAGAATAAAAGTATCATCATCACCAATCCTCCCTATGGAGAGCGAATCTCCACCCCAGATCTCCTGGGAACCTACAAGATGATCGGTGAGCGACTGAAGCACCAGTTCAAGGGCAACGACGCCTGGGTGCTCAGCTATCGCGAGGAGTGCTTCGACCAGATCGGTCTGAAGCCCAGCATCAAGATTCCTCTTTATAACGGCTCTCTGGAATGTGAGTTCCGCAAGTATCAGATGTTCGATGGCAAGCTGAAAGACTTCCGCTCGGAAGGCGGCATCGTGAAGACTGAAGAGGAGAAGCGCCAGATGGCAGAGAAACACCGTTTCAAGAAGGAGCGCGAGTTCAAGAAGCGTCTGGAGGAGCAGGAGGAGAACGAAGAGGCTGACATCCGTTCGTTCACCTTCCACCACCACGACCTCAATGCGAAGCCAGAACGTCGTGGAAGACGAGATGACGATGAGCGCGATGAGCGCAGAGGCAGAGATCGCAAAGGACGCGATGACCGTAAGGGAAGAGACGACCGCAAGGGAGGTTACAAGAGCAGTCAGAACCGTGGTGATCACGAGCGCTTCGACCGTAGTGGGAAAAGCCGTTCTTTCGGCAAGGGTAAGGGTTTTGCAGATAAAAGGAGAAGAATGTTTGAGAATAATGAAGAAGATTAACACAGTGCTCATCGCACTTATCGCTTTTCACTTTTCGCTTTTCACTCCAATGAGTGCCCAGGATCAAAAACGCTTTACACTCGAAGATCTGAACTTTGGCGGTGTCAACTACAGGAATACACAGCCTAAGAACCTCTGGGTTACCTGGTGGGGTGATCAGCTGATGTATCAGGACGCAGAAGAAGGAGGCATCATCGCCAAGGACAAGAGCAGGACCGCCCTGTTTACACTCGACGAAGTGAATGCTACGCTGAAAACTGAACCATCGTCGATGCACAACGCCTTTATGGCGGAATACCCCTATGCTGACCAATCACTCGTCATGCTCAGCAATGACACCATCCTGATACTCTATGACTTCAAGCTGAAGCAGACCAAGATGGTGCAACACATCCAGGGCACAGGGGATCAGGATTGGAACAAGACTTCGCGTGCCATTGTTTATACGAAGGACTGGCAACTCTACGTGAGAGATGCCAACGACCAGGAATACCAGCTCTCAAGTGATGGTTCTCGCGAGATAGTCTATGGACAGTCCGTCCATCGCAATGAGTTTGGCATCAATAAAGGCACATTCTGGAGTCCAAATGGTCAGAAACTTGCCTTCTACCGCATGGACCAAAGCATGGTGGCTGATTATCCGCAAGTGGATATCTTCCCTCGTGAGGCAACCTACGAGCCCGACAAATACCCCATGGCAGGGATGACCAGCCACAAGGTGACAGTAGGTGTCTTCGACTTGAAGACGCAAAAAACGATCTATCTTCAGGCAGGCGACCCCACAGACCGCTATTTCACGAATATCGCCTGGAGTCCTGACTGCAAGACGATCTATATGTTCGAACTGAATCGTGGCCAGAACGACTGCTGCCTCGTATCATACAACGCTGAAACAGGCGAAAAGATCAAAGAGCTCTATCGCGAGACATCCGACAAATACGTGGAACCCCAACATCCCATAGAATTCCTGCCTTGGGACGATTCGAAGTTCATCCTACAGAGTCAGAAAGATGGCTTCAACCACCTTTATTTATATAATAAGGAGGGGCAACAGCTGAAGCAACTCACCACTGGCCCATGGGTGGTGATGGAACTCTTGGGCTTCAACAAGAAGACTCAGAGCATTATCATTCTTTCAAACGAAAAGAATCTGCTGCAGAAGAATATCTATGCCGTGAATGTCAAGACTGGCAAGCGCACACTGCTCGATGATGGCATTGGCGTCACTCGCACAGCAGCTCTCTCAGCTTCAGGCGAACAAGTATACCAGAAATACAGTGCACCCGAGATACCGCTGAACATCGATGTACGCAGGACATCTGACGGGAAGGGGTATCAGTTGCACAAGGCTGAGAATCCATGGAAGGATTACCAACAACCCATTTTCGAAATGGGCAGCATCAAGGCGGCTGATGGCACTACTGACCTCTATTACAGGATGGTGAAACCTGCCGACTTTGACGCAACGAAGCAATACCCCACCGTCGTATATGTCTATGGTGGTCCTCACGCCCACAATGTCGATGCATCCTGGCACTGGGCTAGTCGTTCGTGGGAAACCTATATGGCTCAGAAGGGCTATATTGTCTTTATCCTCGACAACCGTGGTTCAGAGAATCGTGGCATTGCCTTTGAACAGGCCACCTTCCACCAGTTGGGACAGATTGAGATGCAAGACCAGATGAAGGGTGTCGACTATCTGCGCACGCTTCCTTATGTCGACATGTCGCGCCTAGGTGTCCATGGATGGAGTTTCGGAGGTTTCATGACCATCACACTGATGACCAATTATCCTGACGTTTTCAAGGTTGGCGTTGCTGGTGGCCCTGTTATTGACTGGAAATGGTATGAGGTGATGTATGGCGAACGTTATATGGGAACGCCCGAGAATAATCCCGAGGGCTACGCCAAGTCCAGTCTCATCCCAAAGGCCAGGAGCCTGAAGGGCAAACTGCAGATCATCACAGGTTATAACGACCCGACGGTAGTACCTCAGAACTGTCTATCGTTCCTCGATGCCTGTATCAAAGCGGGCACACAGCCAGATTTCTTCGCTTATCCAGGTGAGCTCCACAATATGCGCGGCCATGCCAGTGTCCATCTGCATGAGCGCATCACCCAGTACTTCGAAGACTACCTTAAGAAGTGAAGAAGTAAAAAGTGAAAAGTGAAAAGAAAAAGTGAAAAATATATGAAATTATTATTATTAGGAAGTGGCGGTCGTGAGCACGCCCTCGCTTGGAAAATTGCTCAGAGCAGTAAATGTGAGAAACTCTATATCGCCCCAGGTAATGCTGGTACCAGCAACTGTGGCGAAAACGTCGCCATGAAGGCTGACGACTTCGAGGCCATCAAGCAGTTTGTAGTCGAGAAAGGCATCAATATGGTGGTCGTTGGTCCTGAAGATCCCCTCGTGAAAGGCATCTACGACGAATTGAAAGCTGATGCCCGCACGAAGGACATACCCGTTATCGGACCCTCAAAGGCTGGTGCTGTTCTCGAAGGCTCCAAGGATTTTGCCAAGGGTTTCATGCAGCGTCACGACATACCCACAGCTCGTTACCAGACGTTTGACGGTGAGCATCTGGAGGATGGGCTGAAGTTCCTCGAGACACTCGAGGCTCCTTATGTCCTAAAGGCTGATGGTCTGTGTGCTGGTAAAGGCGTGCTGATCCTCCCTACCCTCGATGAAGCCAAGAAGGAACTCAAGGAAATGCTGGGCGGTATGTTCGGTAATGCCTCATCAATGGTTGTGATCGAAGAGTTTATGAGCGGTATCGAGTGCTCTGTATTCGTACTGACTGATGGCAAGCACTACAAGATTCTGCCCGAGGCCAAGGACTACAAGCGCATTGGCGAGCACGATACTGGCCTGAATACGGGTGGCATGGGATCTGTGACCCCTGTCCCATTCGCCACCAAGGAGTGGATGCAGAAGGTGGAGGATCGCATCATCCGCCCTACTGTAGAGGGATTAGCCGCTGAGGGTATCGACTATAAAGGATTTATCTTTTTCGGACTTATCAACCGCACAAACACGCCTACTGGAGAAGCTGAGCCTTACGTGATTGAGTACAACTGTAGAATGGGCGACCCTGAAACAGAGAGTGTGATGCTCCGTTTGAAGACCGATATCGTAGATCTGTTTGAGGGTGTAGCTGCTGGAGATCTTGACAAACGTCCTATCGAGTTCGACGAGCGTGCTGCTGTCTGCGTGATGCTTGTCAGCGGCGGTTATCCCCAGGCATACAAGAAGGGCTACCCCATCAAGGGCATTGAGAAGGTTGATGGCAGTATTGTCTTCCACAGTGGCACAGCTATGAAAGATGGTGAGGTTGTGACAGCTGGCGGACGTGTCATCGCTGTTAGCAGCTATGGCAAGGACAAAGCTGAAGCCCTGCAGAAATCGTTCGATGAAGCCCAGAAGATAGAATTCACCGACAAGTATTTCCGTCGCGATATCGGAGCAGACCTATGAAAGGTAAAAAGGTAAAAAGTAAAAAGTGAAGCGGATACAGAACATCGTAGCAGAGAGTCGTCGTACGCTGCCGATAACGGCGACGTATGCTGTCATCGTGTGGCTGCTGGCAGGACTGATTGGCCAAGGAAGATGGCTACAGTTTGCCTGCTTCGTACTCTCCGTCTACCTGATGATGCAGCTCAACAACGAGAATCTGTTGATACGCATCTATAGCCGGA
>JAEEGH010023212.1_pt1 | contig 12635 bp, 11 predicted proteins | sample 9134181 | NCBI WGS metagenome assembly JAEEGH01 (sample SAMN16246544, study PRJNA631951) | gut metagenome | biome: gut microbiome; feature: rumen; material: DP-attached | host: Bos | place: Iran: Karaj | collected 2018-10 | reverse complement strand
CTTCAGCAGAAATACCCCGACTTGGACGAGGTCGTGCGGAAGTCCTATATCCTTTCCTATTTCAAGCTCTCGCGGCAAGAGGAAGCGGATTACCTTGGAACCACCGTCAATATGGTGGACAAACTGCGCGGAAGACGGAGAAAAAAGATGGAGGAAGGTTAATAAACCTTGGACTGTTTCCAATAATTGTTTGGAATAGGTGTTGAACTATCTCTTTTGTTTTCAAGATTTTAGGTTGTTGTAATACTCGGAATTGTTCGGAATGACTGTCCGACCGCTTGACAAAGGCGGTAGTTTCGCAGCATCATTTCCATTACGAAGTGTAAAACAATGTATCACCCTAAAACACAATTCACTCATTATTCACATTTTAAAATCATAACAAAATGAAGAAAGTCATTTATCTGCTTGGTATTATGCTCCTAATGGCAGGAGCGGCCAAGGCGCAAGACGCAAAGACCCAGAGTGGTCCAGAAATTGAGTTTGAAAAAGTCGTCCACGACTATGGCGACGTGCCCTACAACGGGGATGGCCAATGTGAGTTCCGCTTCACCAACACGGGTACCGAGCCGCTGTTGGTTCTAAAGCCCAAGTCGAGCTGCGGATGCACCGTTTCCACCTGGCCTCAAGATCCCATCCTTCCTGGCAAGTCGGAAGTCATCGAGGTAACTTACAGAACCAATCGGGTAGGCAACTTCGATAAAAAAGTCACCGTGACATCCAATGCGGTGCAGAACCCCACCGTGGTGCTTCGCATCAAAGGTCGCGTGCTTGACCAATCTACCGAAACCCTCCCCGAGAAGAGAGACGATTCGGACAACGGCTCTCCTGTCAACAACAAGTGAATTAATCTCATTGATTAAGTAAAAAATGTAATAGCCAGTTCCGGCTATTCACGAAAAACGGAGAAGAATCGCTTTCTTCTCCCTTTTTTGTCCATTTTTCATAGGGACAAATTTTTGTCCCTATCGATATTATGCCATTGGTTTTCAATAAACTAAAACAGGACAATCAAAAAAAGCATGGACAAAAATTTGAGACGTCCCGAAAACCCCTTGACAAGCGTTTTTTTGCTATACTTTTGTCGGTGCAATTCAAAGTATCACGAGTCGCTGTGAAACGATAACGGTTCACCAACAAAAAAACTCGTTTTGGCTTAATAATTGCATATAAACAAGTTGTAACTTCAAAATCAATGAGTTATGAAAACGAATCATTTCAGCAAGCGAGTTTTGGTCCTAGTGGCCATCGCTTTCCTTTGCTGTTTCTCGGCAAAGGCACAAGACACGAAAGAATGGTCGATTATCCCTTATGCCAAGATAGGGTATACATTGGATGGCACGGTTGATTTGGATGAAGTCTACCACGCGAATGCGGGCGTGGACGCCAAAATCAGTTTCAACAAACATTGGTCGTTGCTGGCCGGTGTGGAGTATAATTACCGATGGGGCTTTCGCGAGGGAGGCAATTGGCTATTCCTGCCCGACCACAGGGAAGGCCTGCGGCATTTCATCCGTGTTCCTGTACGCGCCGAGTTCACGCACAAATGGTTTTATGCTAACGCAGGACTATTTGTGGAACGGGCGACGAACACACGCTATGATGCCAACCAAACGATTGATTTTGCCATTGGCCCCGAGGTGGAAGTGGGCGGGCGCATACGGCTGTCGGAAAACGACCGGCTCCGCATAGGCGTGCAACAACAAGGTTGTTATACTGGAAGAACCAAAGAAGGTAATTTCTCTTTTTGGAATGACGGTTTCGTCGGTATCCTTCTTTCGATGGGATACGAGCATAAGTTTTAAAAACCTCAAAATCTAATAGTTATGAAAACAACGAGTTTCAATAAGCGGATTCTGGTCACAATGGCCATCGCTTTCCTTTGCTGTTTTTCGGCAAAGGCACAAGACAAAGGTGATTGGTCACTGATTCCTCATGTAAAATCGGGTGTGGCCTTTGACTTTTTGTATTTCCCTTATGATGGAATGTTTCGTGCAGACGCGGGTGTGGATGCCAAATATAACTTCAATCCCTACCTGTCACTGTTGGCTGGCATTGAATACGAATACCGGCAAGACCATTCCAACAATCCCGCCAATTGGTCCGGGGAAGTGGGACCTGGTCATCACCATTATTTCCGCGTCCCCGTACGCATCGAGTTCACCTACAAATGGTTTTATGTGAACTTCGGTCCCTATATGGAGCGGAGCACCCAACCTTGGCTCACTGAAAGATGTCATGAGGACCTCGGTTTCGGCACTTCAACGGAAATCGGTGGACGCATCCGTCTATCGGACAACAGCCATCTCCGTCTAGGCCTCCAAAACCAACTGGGCTTCAATAGCGTCACCTATCAAACACCTTATCAAGAGAAGGAGCATTGGACATGCAAATCGTTCATCGATGCCATGCTCTCAGTGGGATATGAGTATCACTTTTAAAACTACTAGACCATGAAAACCACATTGAAAATCATGATGTTGCTTCTTGTTTCGGCAACGTTGGGCTCCTGCGTGAAAGACGCTGACGACATGCAGCATTTGGATCCAGGAACCAATAATCTCTACTTCATCAACAGCCACGTCGCCATGACTTGCCAATTTGAACCTCCTTTTGAGGACCATTATTCTATCGTTGCGAAATCAGGCGGTTTGTTTGGCTCTACCTACATCTTCCGTTTTGAGGATATCCCTTACGAAATGTTGGATAGAGTCATTGATTTGACGGAGAAGTCGGACCTCACACTTCATTTCGAGTTCCAAAACCGTCTTGAATGGAACGCCTCACCAGATGGGGTGAGCGGTTCCTTTACTGAAGCAGGCACCCATATTAAGACAGAATACCCCCCAGATGAATCGCCTTTCGAGAGTGGTAAGATGTATCTCACCGAGGACGAGAATGGCATTACTTTCATTCTTCGAGGCGTCCTGCACAATGGCAAACCTATTCGGATGGAGCTGTTTGCTCCAGCAGAAAAGTAAAACAAACGTAAACGCAATAAATAAAGCCACCGAAAAGCTTGTTTTTGGTGGCTTTTTTTATTTCTTTTTCCAAATAATTGTAAGATTTTTCCGCTTTCCACGATATAATAGCAAACGACCGAATGGCATGACGACCGAAGAGTTCAAACGAGACATCCTGCGAATGCAACCTCGAATGCAGCGGACCGCCGAGAGCATCATCGGCGATGCCGACAGCGCAGCGGATGCCGTTCAAGAAGCCGTCATCACACTCTGGGAGCAGCGCACATCGATAAAAATCCGAGATATGGAAAAGCTCAGCCTGACCATAGTGAAACGGCGCAGTATCGACCTGCTCAGGAAACAGAGGCCCACGGTACCCATCGACACGGAAAGCCTGATGTTAGCCGAACCGCCACAGGACGACTCGGAAGACCACTACCGACTGGCAAGAAAACTTGTCGACCAACTGCCCCAACGCCAACGCGATGCCATCCTGATGAAATATGAGGAAGGTCTCAGCATCGAGGAGATCGAAAAGGCGACGGGCATGAGCAGTACCCATGTGTATGCGACGCTGTCGCGCGCCTACAAATCATTACGAGAAGCCATAAAACAATATATAGATGAACCAATGTAAATTAGATATTAGACACGAGACGCGAGACTGTGAGACGCGAGACAGGTCCCTGAGCCTGTCGAAGGGCCCGTGTCCCGAAGTCCCGTGTCCCGTGTCAAATAAACAGGAACAAAGATGAATACGGAAAACGAAATGAATGAGGAAGTCCGCCAACTGCTCGACAGCCTGGAAGAACACGGGAAGAACGTCCGCCGGCAGCAGGAACTCAGCGACCTGATTGACCAATTGTCGGAGAAAGAATTAGGGACGGGTACGTCATTGCGAGGAACGAAGCTATCCAGAAAACAAGTTGAACCTCTGGATTGCTTCGTCGTGCCTCCTCGCAATGACGCAAAGCGACGCAAACTCTATCCGCTTTGGTGGGTCCTGGGTGCCGCTGCAGCTTGCCTCTTGCTTTGGCTGCTTATCAAACCGAGCATAAAGGAGACACCCGAAACGAACAAGGAAATCCTCGTGGAAGAAACGGAAACCTTGGATTCCGTCAAGACCGAAGTGAATGATGTTGTTTTTGAAGAGCCAGTCATCAAGGAGGAACTATTAGCGGAGGAAACACCCGTTGTCCCTCAAAAACCGAGGATGAAAAAGGAGAAACCACAAGCAGAAAGCGTTGAAGAAATAGTCGAACAGCCGGTCCTTACAGAGGTAACGCCAACAAAAGCCGAAAACACTACAAATATTGGATCCAAAAATACACCCAACGAAAGCGAAACACCTTCAGCCGTTCATAGCCCCAAGCGTCGAGTCATCCGGAGCCTCAACCTGGTGTGCTATGAATGTCAGAAGGAACCCGAATTCTTCACCAAACCAGTTGAAGACAGAACCTTATTCGGTCAGCCACAAGACCCGAACATGAAAAACGGATCGCTGGCCTTTGAAATTAAACTCAACTAAACCTTGGAACAATGAAACGCATCACATTATTATTAGCCACCCTGTTGGCCACGCAAATGGTCTTTGCCCAGGAAGAAGTCGCCATTGAGCAAAACATCAACCAGCGCATCAATAAATTGGAAATCAACCCAGGGTGGGATGTCCATCTCATTCACCACGAGGCAGACAGCGGCTACCGAGTGGCCATCATCACCGAGGAGGATCTGGCGGCACGTGCCTACAACGTGCAGCTTTGTAACGTCAAAGACCAATCCTTGACCATCCTTGAGAACACCCTGTTGCCCAAAGGCACCGTGGTGGAGATTGAAGGCCCCATGACCTTCGAAGGCATACACCTGATGGATAAGTCGACGGCTGAAGCGGATTATATCGTTGCCTCCGCGCAGAAAGAGACAACAAACCTATACCTCGGCAAGGATACTAGGCTTCACATCCAACATTATCATATCCCCAGCTTGGAATACTCTGCTGGCGCGGATCTTTGGGATCGTGCCCAATTGACCATCGACACCCTATCGGGAGTAGGAAATGCTTGGGTCAATGTTTATGGTGGCGCAGAGTTCCGAAATGGCACCAATAACCTGCTAGGTAAAATCAAGCTACAGGAATACGAGGTGATGGATAATTGGCCGTACCAACATAAGGAAACAAAAGTAATCAAGACCAAAGAAGTCGACGGCGAGTTGGTCACCACCGAACACCGTAAGATGTGGAACGAGGCTCTCCACGTTGAAGCGGGCTTCGGCATCCGACAAGGCGACACCCCAAAAGACCCCAACAGCCCTCTTTTACAGAGTAGCACCTTGTCAATCAGATTAGGCCTGAATACCTATTACAAACTGAGCAATCATTGGGGATTCAGCACCGGACTCTTTTGGAACCATAATAAAAAGTCGTTATGCCATCAGGTAAAGTATGAAAACAACGAATTGGTAGTGATCGACGGTCAGGGGGATTTTCAACGCGACAGACTTAATAACGACTATTTGGGCATCCCTATCACCCTCTATTATTATCTCGGCAAACAACACACCGAGAGTTTCTCTTTGGACTTCTATGGCGCCCGCCTCTTGGGTGAACGACTCTCTACCAGTGCAGACCCCACACGAAGTTGGGGAATCGGATGGACGGCCATCAGCGTCGACAACATTTTCAACCCTTGGAAACTGGAGGCAGGCCTCAGTTTCAACACCCAGCATTTGGGCGTCATTCACGGCATCAGGGTCTTCACCAACCTCCTGCCGGAGTATAAGCCCGGTTTCACGACTGAGAAAATCAGGAGCGTCGGCATCGAGATTAAGCTATAATCTCCGACATTACCCAAAGCCATCGAAAGCGATTTCGGTGGCTTTTTTTGTGAAGTGCGGCAAAAAACCTTATTTTTGCCAGCATAAATCCTGTTTATTATGAAAAAACTCCTTCTCTCTGCGCTCCTTATGCTTTGCGTGAGCGCCTTTGCCCAAAAGCACTACACCCTGCAATCGCCCGACGGAAAAATCACCGTGACTGTCTCGGAGGAAGAGATAGTTGAGGTGGGTACCGAACGATCTGAGTACTGGTTATACTATTCCATAAAACACGAGGAAACCGTCGTCTTGGACAAGTCGGAATTAGCCATGGAACTTGACAACGGCAAATGGCTTGGTATTTCCTCCAAACCTTCCATCATTTCAGCCAAGACCCAATCGGTGGATCAAACCGTCAAGGCACCTTTTTACAAGAGAACCGAAATTCGAGATCAATACAACGAACTGACACTCTGTTTCAAAGGCAACTATAAAGTGATTTTCCGCGCCTATAACGAAGGCGTTGCCTATCGCTTTCAGACCGACTTCAAAAAGCCTTTCAAGGTGATTCGCGAATTCGTCGATTTCAAATTCGATGAGGATTACACCGCCTGGATTCCTTATGTGAACGCCCGCAAAGGCGACGGCGATTTTCTCCAACAGCAGTTCTTCAACTCGTTTGAGAACACCTATACCGTCACACCTTTGAGCAAAATGGAATTTGACCGCTTGGCCTTCCTGCCCGTGCTCGTTGAACTGAAAGACGGCAAGAAAGTGGTCATTACCGAGGCCGATTTGGAAGATTTTCCTGGGATGTATCTTCGTAACTCGTTGGCTCACAAAAGTCTGCATACTGTCCATGCAGGTTATCCCAAGACCCGCGAGCAAGGCGGCCACAACAACCTGCAATGGGTGGTGAAAGAACGCGAGAACTACATCGCCAAGAGTAATGGAAAACGCAGTTTCCCCTGGCGTTGTTTGATCATCTCCGAAAACGACAAGGAATTAGCCGACAGCGACTTGGTCTATCTCTTGGCCTCGCCGAGCCGCGTGGACGACGTCTCTTGGGTCAAGCCTGGCAAGGTGGCCTGGGACTGGTGGAACGCATGGAACATCTATGGCGTCGACTTCCCTGCGGGCATCAACAACGACACTTATAAATACTACATCGACTTCGCCTCGCAATACGGCATCGAATATGTCATCTTGGACGAAGGCTGGGCCGTCAACAAGCAGGCCGACCTCTTCCAAGTGGTGCCCGAAATCGACATCCAGGAATTGGTGGACTACGGTGCCGAGCGCAACGTGGGCATTGTGCTTTGGGTGGGCTATGCCGCCATCGACAAGGACATGGAACACGTCTGCCAACACTATGCCGACATGGGCGTGAAAGGCTTCAAGGTCGACTTCATGGACGGCGATGACCAGATGATCGTGGACTTCTACTACCGCATGGCGGAGATCGCCGCCCGTCACCACCTCTTCATTGACTTCCACGGCGCCTACAAGCCCACGGGCCTCAACCGCACCTATCCCAACGTGCTCAACCACGAGGGCGTGTATGGCCTGGAGCAAGCCAAGTGGGACAACAACAGCGACCTCGTCACCAACGAAGTCACCATCCCCTTCATCCGCATGCTGGCTGGCCCGCTCGACTACACCCAAGGCGCGATGCGCAACGCCAACAAGAACAACTTCGCCGCCGTCTACACCGAGCCGATGAGCCAAGGCACACGCTGCCGCCAGCTGGCAGAATATGTGATCTTTGAGTCGCCGTTCAACATGCTCTGCGACAGTCCGAGCAACTACCTCAATGAAGACGAGTGCACCCAATTCATTGCCCGCGTGCCCACCGTTTGGGACGAGACCATCGTCTTGGACGGCAAGGTAGGCGAATATTTAGTCATTGCCCGCCGCAAGGACTTCCGTTGGTATGTGGGCGCCATCACCAACTGGGAGGAACGCGACATCGAACTTGACCTCTCGGTGCTGCCCAACTTCGGCGCCAAGTCGGGACACATCTTCCGAGACGGTCCCAATGCCAACCGCGTAGCCCGCGACTATGTCAGCGAGACCGCCCAAGTGATGGGCAACAAGGTGAAAGTGCATCTCGCCAAAGGCGGCGGTGCCGTGATGGTATTCTGAAAAAATCGCAAGCGATTTTGTCTCAAATTCCCTTATTGACTTCCGTACATTCTCTAATTAACTTCGTTGAATCTCCGATTTCTATAATTTTTGACAAAAAAAGTTCATGAAAACCTTCCGTTTCCTAGCCTTCGACTGCGGCGCCACCAGCGGACGAGCCATCCTCGGCACATTTGCCGACGGCGGCTTCCGTATGGAGGAGGTCTACCGCTTCCCCAACCAGACCCTTGAGATCGGCGGCAAGTACTATTGGAATGTCTACAGCATCTACGAGCATCTCGTAAAGTGCCTGACCGAGTTGGGCCAACGCCACATCACCCTTGATTCCATCGGCATCGACACCTGGGGCGTCGACTTCGGCTGCATCGGCCATGACGGCACGCTGCTGGGCTTGCCCCGCGCCTATCGTGATCCTTACACCGATGGCGTTCCCGAGAAGTTCTTCAAAACCGTCTCTCGCGAGCAACTCTACTCCCTGACTGGCACCCAAATCATGAACTTCAACACCGTCTTCCAGATGTACGCCCAAGCCGAGGAAGGCAGTGTGGCTTACAAACACGCCAAGAAGATCCTCTTCATGCCCGACCTCCTCGCCTACCTCCTGACGCGAGGAAAGGTATGCGAATACACCATCGCCTCCACCTCGGGGATGATGAACCAGAAGACGCAACAGTTCGAGCCTTCGCTGATGGCGGCGGTCGGTCTCAACCAAGAACAGATACCCGACTGGGTTCAACCGGGAGAAAGGGTCGGCAAGTTGCGCTTCAACATCGCTAAAGAGACTGGTTTAGGCGAGGTGCCTGTGGTAGCCGTGGCGGGTCACGACACGGCTTCGGCTGTCGTCGCTGTGCCTACTGAGAACGAGCGTTTCGCCTACCTCAGCAGCGGCACGTGGAGTCTGATGGGCATCGAGACTACGGCACCCATCATCAACGAAAGCTCGGCACGGCTCAACTTCACCAATGAAGGCGGCATCGAAGGCACCACGCGCTTCCTGAAGAACATCACGGGGATGTGGCTCGTGGAGCAATGCCGCAAGAAATGGCAGTCGCAAGGCAAAGACTACACCTACGCAGAGATGACCGAGATGGCGCAGTCGGCCAAGGCCTACGCAGGCCGCATCAACCCTGACGACCCACGCTTTGCCCATTCCTCCGATATGGAAGCCGAAATCCGCAACGCATTGTATGACAACGGATGTGCTGCTCCCGCCAACGATGCCGAGATGCTCAGCTGCATCTACCACAGCCTCGCCGAACGCTACAAAGAGGTCCTGGATCAGTTGCAAGAAATGGCACCCTTCCCCATCGAGAAGCTGCACATCATCGGTGGCGGCTCGGCCAACGAACTCCTCAACCAATGGACCGCCGATGCCATCGGCATGCCCGTGGTGGCAGGTCCCACCGAAGCCACCGCCATCGGCAACCTGATGGTGCAGGCCAAGGCCGCAGGGCTGGTCAGCGACCGTTGGGCCATGCGCAAAATGATAGCACAGACAATTGAAACGAAGACATACAACCCAGCCCCGTAGGGGCGACACATCAGTAAGCAGGCGACGTGAGTCCCTGCTTTTAACCGCAACGCCTATGAACGAATCCAACATCCTCAACGCCTACACCCTAGCCAAGGAACGCTACGCTGCCCTCGGCATCGACACCGACCAAGCCATCGCCAACCTCGAGAAGACCCCCATCTCGCTGCACTGCTGGCAGACCGACGATGTGATGGGCTTCGAGAGCCAAGCCGGCCTCTCGGGTGGCATCCAGACCACGGGCAACTACCCCGGTCGCGCCCGCACTATCGACGAGGTGCGCGCCGACCTCGAGTTCGTCAATACGCTGCTCGCAGGCACGCAACGCGTCAACCTGCATGAGATCTACGGCGATTTCGGCGGCAAATATGTCGACCGCAACCAAGTGGGCGTGGAACACTTCCAGAGCTGGATCGACTGGGGCAAGTCGGTCGGCATGAAGCTCGACTTCAACTCCACCTCCTTCGGTCACTCCAAGAGCGGCGACCTCAGTCTCGCCAACCCAGACCCCGCCATCCGCGCCTTCTGGATTGAGCATACCCAACGCTGCCGCCACATCGCCGACGCCATGGGCAAGGCGCAAGGCGATCCCTGCATCATGAACATCTGGGTGCACGACGGGCTGAAAGACCTCACCGTGGAACGCAAGCGTTACCGTGAGCTGTTGGCTGCCTCGTTGGATGAGATACTAGCTGAAGACCTGCCTGACATGAAATCCTGCGTCGAGGCCAAACTGTTCGGCATCGGCTTGGAGAGTTTCACCGTCGGCTCACATGACTTCTACGCCGGCTATTGCGCCACCCGTAAGGTCATCTACACCCTCGACACGGGTCACTACGAGCCCACAGAGAATGTATCGGATATGGTGTCGTCGCTGCTCCTCTATGTGCCCGAGCTGATGCTCCATGTCAGCCGTCCCATCCGTTGGGACTCCGACCATGTCACCCTGATGAACGACCAGACCCTCGACCTCTTCAAGGAAATCGTCCGCGCCGAAGCCCTCCACCGCGCCCACATCGGCCTTGACTACTTCGACGCATCTATCAACAGAATCGGAGCCTACCTCATCGGCACTCGCGCCACCCAGAAATGCCTGTTGCAAGCCCTGCTGGAGCCGCTACAACTGTTGCGACAATACGAAGACAACGGTCAAGGTTTCGAGAAACTGGCCCTGCTGGAAGAGATGAAGTCGTTGCCTTTCGGCGCCGTTTACGACTACTTCAACATGAAGAACGGTGTGCCTGTCGGCGAGGAGTTTATTGGTCGTGTACAACAATATGAGAAAGATGTAACCTCAAAAAGATAATATGATACGAGACTGCGAGACATGAGACACGGGACTAAAAGAGTCTCGCGTCCCGCGTCCCGAAGTCCCGCGTCCAAAATGATAAGCCATGAGTAAAGGAAGTCTAAAGAGCACCATCGCCGTCTCGTTGACCAACTATCTGGATGCCGGGGCCATCGTGGCCGGCGCCAGCGGCCTGACGCTATGGAAAGAATACCTAGGCCTCGCTGAGGTGCATCTCGGCTGGCTCAATTTCATCAGCGCCAACTGCCTGGGTGCCGCCCTCGGTGCCATCATCGGCGGGTTCTTGGCCGACAAATACGGGCGCAAATTCATCTACACCTATAACCTGCTCGTCTATATGGTGGGCGTGCTGCTCATCATGCTCTCCTTCAGCTTCCCGATGCTGCTGGCCGGATTCTTGGTGACAGGCATCTCGGTAGGCATAGGCGTACCGGCATCATGGACCTACATCTCCGAGAGCTCGGAAAACGACAAACGCGGCCGCAACATCTGCATCTCCCAGATGTCGTGGGGCTTCGGCCCGATGATCATCCTGCTGCTAGGTATGTTCTTCGCCCCCGACGGCTATCTGTTCGGTTGGGTGGAACGCATCGCGCACACCTTTGGCGGCGACGGCTTGTCCACAGAGGCCGTCAACGTGTTCAGTTCGCGCATCGTCTTCTTCTCGTTGTTGGTTGTGGCTTTCATCGCATGGAACCTGCAACGCAAACTCGACGAAAGCAGCGATTGGAAAGCCAGCCAGGAGACCGCCAAGGCCAAAGGCGAAGACACGGGGCTTTGGCATGCTTTCAAGGTCTTGTTCTCCAACAAAACCGCTCTCAAGACCGCCTGTTTCCTCGCCGCCATCTACCTCACCTGGAACCTCGTGGCCTCAGTCTTGGGCTTCTTCCAACCGCATATCTATGAGACGGCAGGCGGCGTGACTAACGAACAAGCCAATTTGTTGAACTGCATCCAATGGGCCATCATCGTGTTCGTTACTTTCCTGCTCTCCAAGGTCATCGACAGGACCAGCCATAAGCTGATTTACATCTTAGGTCTGCTCTTCGCCATCAGCGCGTGGGTCATCATTGTGGCCGTCGGGGTAAATGGCACTGCAGGACTCTGGCTGTTCACCATCCTATGGGGCATCGAAGGCGGCATGTCGGTGCAGATCTTCTACGCCCTGTGGGGATCGGAGTTGTTCCCTGCCAAGTTCCGCGCCGGCGCACAAGGACTGATGTTCTTTGTCGTCCGTGGCCTCTCGGCCCTATGGGGACTCATCTTCACCTTCATCTATGGCGAAAACGGCGAAGGCTTCACTGTGGCCGCCTATTGCATGATTGGTCTGTTGCTCATCTCGTTGATTGTGGGCATCATCGGCTGTCCCAACACCCGAGGCAAGTCGCTTAAACAAATAACAAAAGAACGCTATGGAGACGATTACTAAACAAATACAACAAGTCGCAGAGGTGGCCGGCTACCTCTGGCAAAAAGGCTGGGCCGAGCGTAACGGCGGCAACATCGTCATCAACATCACAGACAGTGTGGATGATGAAATGCGTGCCTTGCCTGCCCTTAGTGAAGCCAAAGCCATCGGGACCACCCTACCCCATCTGAAAGGCTGCTATTTCTTCTGCAAAGGCACCAACCGCCGCATGCGCGACCTCGCCCGCTGGCCCATGGACAACGGCTCCATCATCCGCATCCTCGATGACTGCGCCCATTACGAAATCGTTGCCGACCACCCCGTGATGCCCACCTCGGAGCTACCTTCGCATTTAAGCGTTCACGACTATCTAATTGGCAAAGGCTCACCCTACAAAGCCTCGCTCCACACCCATCCCATCGAGTTGGTGGCCATGACGCACCATCGCCCGTTGTTGGAGAAGGA
>JAEEGH010023210.1_pt1 | contig 12636 bp, 11 predicted proteins | sample 9134181 | NCBI WGS metagenome assembly JAEEGH01 (sample SAMN16246544, study PRJNA631951) | gut metagenome | biome: gut microbiome; feature: rumen; material: DP-attached | host: Bos | place: Iran: Karaj | collected 2018-10 | reverse complement strand
CTGAATTTTATAACACCTTCAAAAGATATGAAAATGCATTATAAACTATCCGCATCGGCGCTGCCTCAAAGGGTGGCGCATGTTTGGCAAGTGCGAAGTTTGAATTATTAATTCCACGTTTCTCGGGAAGCTTCGTTCTCTATCCCACTGTTTCATATATTTCTTGGTTATCTCCGGGAGGTATTTGACCTTGGAAACAATCCTATCGACATCATTAAAGCCTTGATTGGGAAGAACAATACTTATTCCTGTATTCCATTATCAGCTAATAGCTTTTTTAATCTATTGATTTCTTCAGCTTGAGTAGCAATTGTCTCGGCCTGAGCTTCGAGCTTTTCAGCCACTAGCTTTTCATGTATTATGGCATCTTCTCTTATACGACAACGCTCTCTGATCTCAAAGTCGGAATTAGAGAGATAAATTGATTCTGCAGTAGAATTCATAGATGGATTATCTTTAGTTATCATCTTTATTTCCTCCCAGGTAGTTGCTTTGAAGAGTTTTGCCCACGTATCGATTCCACTGGTTCTGTCTTCATCAGTTGCCAGTTCTGTAGGATTTAAGTCTACCACATATAAATTAAACTTGTCAGTATAGAGATGTGATCCTTACATACCTTGCCTCAATTCTACAAACTGTTTGTTTTAACAGAACTTCACTTATTGTAGCACGGTTTTTTTCATTCTTATTTACCTACTTACCGCTTCAAGCATCTGTTAGCCTCACAAGCTCCGTTTGGGGATTAATGCTATTTCATTCATTTTTTTTGGGAATCGATTCACATTTTAATTGCTCTATACATATTCCTCTATCTGTGATAATATATTTTCTGTGCTCATTTCTAGAGCACATGTTCAACAGCTGTAAAGCTGTCAAGGCGATATCTCGCCAATTGATTTCCACTGATACTTGCGCAAGGTACTTAGGAAACAAAACTGTAAGAAAGGTATTTTTATGTCTATTAAGAACCAAAAACTAAAAGATCATTTTTCAATGATCCGGGACAGATCTGAAATCCTATTCGAAATATCAGCATCTTCCGTAATGACTTCAACTTTTAAACTTTGGAGTCAGGAGCAACAAAATTTATTCCTTGATATTTGCAGCGGAGCACGTGGAGTCAAGATGCTCTACGACAGCTTTTTCAAAGAAATACTTAATCCAGAGCATACTCCAGAGCGATTATCGTCTCTTCTCAGTGAACTGCTTGCAAAGAAAGTTACTGTTAAGCAGGTTCTTCCTAACGACAATGAGCGTATTTCCGATGAATTATCACTTGTTATAACTGATATAGTGGTTGAACTTGAGGATGGCACTATTGCCAATATAGAAGTTCAGAAGGTTGGATACTTATTTCCTGGCGAAAGAGCTTCCTGCTACACCGCCGATCTTCTTCTCCGTCAATATAAACGCGTTAGAGATGAGCGCAAGAAGAAATTCTCATATAAGGATCTGGCTCCTGTATATACCATCATCTTTATGGAGGGGAGTCCCCAGGCTTTTTATGAGTTTCCGGATGTTTATGTTCACAATATCTCCGCAAGCTCTGATACAGGAATAAAGCTTAATCTCTTACAAAATATTATCTTCATTCCGGTTGATATTTTCCTGAACAAACTTCATAATGAAGGTATAAAGACAAAGTTAGATGCATGGCTTACCTTCCTGGGATGCGATGATCCAGAGTATATTATGGATCTTATCAGTAAATATCCGGAGTTTGAACCCATGTATTCCCACCTGTACGATATGTGCAGGAATATCGAAGGAGTGATGAATATGTTCTCTAAAGAACTGCAGATCATGGATCACAATACAGCTACATATATGATTGATGAACTTCAGGAAGAACTCGATACTACTAAAGAACAGCTTGATACCACTAAGGAACAGCTAGATACTACTAAAGAACAGCTGGATACTACTAAAGAACAGCTTGATATCGCTAATTCGATGAATCTTAAGAAAGATGATACTATTTCTTCTCAGGCAGAAGAAATCATAAGGTTAAAGCAGCTTTTAGCTGATAAAGGTATAGAAGCTTAAAAATAAGTCCTACTTAGTAGCTATCATTTGCTAAGTAGGACTTTTTTATAGCTATCAAATTCGATTTAGTATTTCTGTCAGGAGCTCCGGGAGCTGTAAGCCATACTTAATACCCGGGGATAAGGAGCTCTTTACATCTTCCTGTATTCATGATATGGACTGACTCCTTCTGACCGTTTATATCTACTGTCGCAACAAATCTGTTTGGGCGATTCATTCATCCATGTGATACTGTCTTACGAAAACACCAAATTGCGGCAGATCAATTGTGTAATATCCGTCTCTATTTTGAGATGCCGTCATTATGCCTTTGCCGATCAATCTCTCACGATATATATTGAAGGTTGCAGATGACATTTTAATATATTCCTGGACTTTCTTTAATACAGTTTCTCTTTTGACCTTTGCATTATCTGCTCCCAGTTCCACCAATACTTTTGTAATAAGGATTTCCTTGTCAGATAACTCATTCCATATTTTCGAATAGCAGTACTTTATAAGCTCACTGGTATATTCAAATTCCAGGTTTTTCTTTTTTCCATTTATATTTTTTTCAAAATAAAGCCATCCCAGCACCTGATACGCAAACGCATATCCTTTGGTCATCTTGGCAAGTTTTATAGCTTCTTTTTCAGAAATATCAAAAACATTTAAATACGAAACAGCTATCTGACTATAATCCAAAGGTTCTACATTGACCTGAAAAGCTCTGGTAAGGAAGGTGCAATCCTTAAAATCCTCTTTGTCTGTCACATCTTTATAGTTGGATAATAAGCCTGTCATTATTATATGTACTGGCATTTTTGCCCTTAGAAGGCCTTGAAAAGTATGCGCAAACTCTCTCATCTCCTGCGTTGCAGATACATCATCGAGGGTGATCAGGATTTTTTTATCCTGCCTTGCGATAGTGCTTATCATTCTCTCAATCAGGACATTAATATCAAATATCTTATCCTTATCAAATTCAATACCGGCACTTATCCCCGGTAAAGAGATGTCTATATTGGTCTTTAGTAAATGCTTTTGAACAAATGGATTCTGCGCAAGTTTAGCAGCTAACTGTACCTGCATATCTCGAGTTACGTTGATGTCATATATAACCCAGGATTTATCTTTAGATAATTCATCGACAATCTTAGTTAGCATTACAGTCTTACCGCAACCCCTGACTCCTGTGATCATATAGCATTTTTCACTGGGATTATCGTATGTAAAATTCTCCACTATTTCTTCTGTCTGAAGAGTTGATATGTACTGAATCGGATCCATACCAAAGGTATGTGTAAATGGATTCTGCATGATACTTGCCTCCTATCTTACTATGTGTATATCAAGCCATGTATAATTAGCAACCTTTTATATCGTCTACATATTATAGAAACCTTTTATATATTATAGCATTCTTTTGTTCTAATTAGCATCCTTTTATATAAATTAGCAACCTTTTATATTGTCTGTACATATTAGCAACCTTTTATATTCATATGCAACCTTTTATATCGTTCAAAATTCATAGAATCTCTATATTGCCAGATTGATTATATATATCCTGAATATATTTTACAGGAACACACATTATTAATTCAAACTTCGCACTTGCCAAACATACACCCCCCTTTGAAGTAGTGCCAATGCGGATAGTTTATAATCCATTTATCGTATCTTTTGAAGGTGTTATAAAATTCAGGAGCATGATAGATGGATCTTTATATTCTTCTTAGGGTCCGCATGTTTGAGCGTAAGCGAGTTTCGGACCCTAGAATATAAAGATCCAGATATCATGCCCTGAATTATAACACCTTCAAGATACGAAAATGGATTATAAACTATCCGTATTGGCGCTACCTCAAAGGGGGGTGTATGTTTGGCAAGTGCGAAGTTTCAGTTATTAGTAAAAATCTCACTAAAAAATCCCACGATGAATCCAATCACCGCGGGATCTTAATTCTAAACTAACATTTATTACATCATGCTCTCAGCTACAACCTCAATATCAAGGCCATTAACATCATCTATGAACTCTGTATCCTCCGTAGCGTCTGAATAGACAAGAAGCTGGGCATCATGGCCCAAAAGAGTCTCTTTTTCATCGATAACCCACTCATAATACATTCCGGAAATGTCTTCGAGGCTCCTTTTGTGGGAACGTGATATTAAAAAGATGTTTTATTTTCTATTGAGTTTGAATCCGACAACTGCGCCGATGATACCGCCTATAACATGTGACATATTCGAGATATCATCCGTAAGGACTACGCCCTCGTACACCTGCTGCCCCAAGAATACCACCGCTACCAGTATGAATGTAAGCGGTATCTCACCATTTCTAAAGCTGGTAAAAGATGTAAGAAGTATAAATGCAAATACTACGCCGCTTGCTCCGCATAAAGCCACATTTGGGAACAGGAAATAGTTCACAACTCCCGTTACAAAGGCTGTTATCAAAATGACCTGCATTATTCTTTTGGATCCATACTTTTCTTCAAGCATGGGTCCCAGCAGCAGGATAAATGATGCATTGCCGATATAGTGATCCCATCCACCGTGACCAAGCACATGAGTAAAGAACCTTATGTAAGTTAGAGGATTGGTAAGCGATGAGTGATAAGTCATAAACAAAACCTCGTTGCTTACACCTAACGTTGCAAAGCCTAGCAGCAATACTGCAAGACTTATAAAGATAAAACCAAGAACTACAGGTGAATTAAATGTGATCTTAAACTTTTTCATTGAAGCTAAATCCCCCATTCCTGTGATACAATTATTTTAGAAACTATTATCAGTATGCCGTTAAGATATATCTTATATACCGGTTATATCTAGTATTTATATAAAAGCACATGAATACAGGTCATATCTGTTATTTGTTCAAAAACATGGATACATTTCTAAGTACAGAATGCAGAAAGTATTCAGTAAATGTCTAAGGTAATCAGTATGGAAAAACGTCTAAAAGAGTATCTATCCTATATGGCAGAGTTCATCACCACTGACCACAGCGGCGAAGAATACCTAAGAGCATACAAAGATCTCATGACTCAGATAGCCTTCTTCCAGCACGAAAGGCTCATCCATCTTATTGTCACCGTTACATTTGCGATCCTTACTCTTATGGGAGTTATTGCATATATAATGACATCCATGCTCCTGTTACTCGCCCTGACATTCCTATTTATTATACTCCTCATCCCATACATCAGGCACTACTATATTTTAGAAAACGGAGTCCAAAAGCTCTACACTTACTACGATTCAATCAAAGTGTATATTCCGACTTCTAATTCTCATTATCCTTTTACTTAAATTCCACACCTCTACGTAGCAGCATTCTCAGAATCTTTGCAATGGCGGACTGTATATGAATCATTGCCACGCTTTTTAATTGTTTTATAAAATTCATGAGTATGATAGATTGAGTTTTTTATTCTGCCCGGGGTTCACATGTCTGAGCGCAGCGAGTTTGAACCCCAGAATAAAAGACTCAAGATATCATGCCATGAATTTATAAAACAATTAAAAGCATGGCAATGATTCATATACAGTCCGCCATTGCAAAGATTTTGAGAATGCCAATAAGCAGAGGTGTGGATGCACTTCTTATATCACTTCTCCTTGATAAGGCCGTTCTTGTATGCTTCCATCAGTTCCTTAAGGTCATCTATCTGCTTCTTAAGTTCTCGTCCGACATCAGTATCCCTTACCATAACTCTCTTCTCAAACTCCTCAGTGCTTACTATCTTGGGCGTATATTCCTGCCCGGGTGTGAAGCTCCTGTGAACAGCAAGGGCAAGGTGATGAGAGTTGCAGATAAGTGTATACCCTGCTATTCCTGTCTTTTCATGATATGCCTTGGACAGGCCTCCATCTATGACATAGAGCTTTCCATCAGCTTTGACAGGGCTCTCTCCATTCTTAACTTCAACAGGAACATGTCCGTTGATTATGTGAGATCCTGCGCAACCCAGACCAAACTCACTCAATATCTTTTCAACATATTCTTTATTATCAGTATATGAATAATATGCATTAAAAGTCTCTTTACAAGCTGCCTTATCATCGACAAAATAGTGCTCGAATGTTGTTATCTTATCTTTGCCAAAAAGAGGCGAATTCTTACCGCACCACAGATACCACATAAGGTCTACTGCTTTTCTTTTCCTGACAGGATCTGTAACCTCATCCAGAAAATATGCGTCAATACACATCTGGTTCAGATAATCCATAAGGCTTCTGCCGGAGAATGATCCGTCTGCATTACTGATCTCAACAAACGATCCGTCATTATTCATAGGAATGCAACCATGGTAAAGAAGGTTATTGTTGCATATCTTGTACATAGCTCCGTGGGAGTATATAAATCGTATATGCTTATGCAGGAGCGGCGAATGAATAAAGCTCATCTTAAGAGTGTGGATCAGTTCGCCCTCTTCGATAGTCAGATTATAAGGGTGAAGCGGATCAACTGTAGGGAAGTTCCAGTCTTTAAGCTTATATGTTGCGCCATCTATTGTAACTGTATGCTTGTCATAGTCGATGTTATTAAGAAGGAGCCTGTCTTCCATCTCATATTCCGGATGCTGCATTATAAGCTGTCCTTCAAGCTTGAACTGTATGATAGAGATAGCCTTACACATCTTGGCAGCAAGCTCGGGCTCTACAGAGTCGTACTTGTTCTCATCAAGCTGATGTATCTTGAAATTATCACATGGATCATCTGCGTAAGTGCTGGCAGCAAACATAGAAAGAGGACGAAGGTTGATACCATAACCATCCTCAAGTACGTCAAAAGAGTTATAGCTGGTGGCTATCCTAAGCACATTGGCTATGCAGGCTGTATTGCCGCAGGCAGCGCCCATCCAGCTAACGTCATGATTGCCCCACTGGATATCAACGTCGTGGAAATTCATAAGCTCGTTCATGATAACATCGGCATGAGGTCCTCTGTCGAATATATCACCGATTATATGAAGTGAATCTATAGTCAGGTTCTGAATAAGACCGCACAGGGCTGTGATAAACTCATCTCCTGCATCCACGTCTATGATACCGTTTATGATCTCCTGATAATACTGCTTCTTGTCAACATCCTTGGCATCGTTGTGCAAAAGCTCATCTATAGCATAGGCATAATCCTCGGGCATCTTCTTACGAACCTTGGACCTTGTATACTTTCTTCCAACACATTTTACTATCTGAACGAGCCTAAATATGGTAATCTTCTGCCACTCAGCATTGTCTACGCCCGTCTGTCTGGCATTTGAAATAATTCTATCAGGATAATATATAAGGTTAGCTAGATCCAACTGCTCCTGACTAGATAACATATCTCCAAAGGTCTCTGTGATCTTGGCCCGTATGATACCTGATGAGCTCCTAAGAAGGTGCACGAAGCTCCTATCCTCTCCATGAAGATCTGAGAAAAAATATTCTGTTCCCTTTGGAAGTGCACAGATCGCACGAAGATTGATGATCTCTGCACCAGCCTTTCTTGAATTTGGATATTTCTGGCTTAAAAGCTTAAGATAGTCAAGATCTCGCATAAAAATGTCTCCCCATATAAATGTAAGTGTTTACATAATAATAATACAACTTCTTTAAGTTTACACGCAAGCACACTTTTACCTGCACATAAAAAGCAGTAGACACGGTACACCCCCTATCTACTGCTTTTGTGGTTTTATAATTTCAGTTATTTATTTTTCAGCTCGCTTTTTCGCTCACTTTGCTCTTAGACACTTTTTTATTGATCCAGTCCTTACCATCAGTAAATCTTGCAACGATGAAGCTAACTACATAATCCCCTGCTGCATTGACCATAGTTGCAGGAGGATCGATGAGATTGCCAAGCGCAAGAGCTATAGGATATGCAATTGCCATCTGATCAGGGAAGAACATAGTTACAAGGACCAGCTCTCCTACTCCGCCGCCTCCGGGGATACCGGACATGGCAACTGATGAGAATACAGCTATTATGATAGCAAGGACAGCTCTGCCGCCGGTAAAGTCCATGCCGAATATTCCAAAGAGGAAGGCAACCTTGAGGATTGCAGACATTGATGAGCCATCCATATGCATTGTAGCGCCCATAGGAAGGACTATATCCGTTACATCCTTAGGCACACCTGATTCCTGCGCAACTTCCATATTGGTAGGGATAGTTGCAACAGATGAGCATGTTCCAAATGCTGTAACTGCAGGTCTGAACAGGTGCGAGAACATAACTGATATACCCTTTTTGCCGCCGCCAAACCATGCATACAGAGGGAATGAAACAAACATGTATACGAAACAAAATACATAATAAGTAATAAGCGCTCTTGAATAGTCACCGATAAGGTCAGGTCCGTATGTAGCTACAAGACTTGCAAAAAATCCAAAGAATCCGATAGGTGCATAGTAGGTGATAAGCTTAACGATGCGCATGATAACTTCAGTCATGTTAGAGAAGAACTTGCCTACAATAGACTGTGATCCGCCGCATCCCTGAATTCCAAAGCCCGTAAATACAGATGCTACGATAAGAGGCAGCATCGCTCTTCTTGAAAAAAGAGCCGTGAAGTCTTCAACTGTAAAGAAGTTGATGATCATCTGCGGAATCGAAATAGTATCACCGATCTCACCTTCAGTAAGATTATATGTATGTGTAACGGGCGGGATTACCATCATGACTATATAAAAAAGTACTGCAGCAATAAGACCTGTTACAAAGAATGTTGCAATAGTGGTTCCAAGTATCTTGCCTGCCCTTTTAGGACTTTGCATATTACCAATGGCACTTGATATTGAGAGAAATACCATAGGCACAACTACGCAGAACATAAGGTTTATAAATAGCTTACCTAGTGGTTCAAGAACAGTGGCACCGCTTGATATAGTGCTGCCATCCTCCCCTGTTACAACAGGCCATATCCATCCGACAATGCAGCCTGCAACGATAGCTATCAGCATAGCCATAATGAAACCATAACTTTTTAGAAAATTCTTCCTACCCATAGTCCTCCTTCCGGCTCCAACGAGCCAAGGTCCAACGATTCTAAAAAATAAAAAGGCAGCGCTTTGAGAGTCTATAAGCTCTTCATCGCGCTGCTCTTTAATATTATCTCATTGCTATATATGCGTAGTCAATTACAATACGTATACATTCGCACGTTTTACCATCTAAATGCAAACTGTATCTCTGTTCGTTCCATCCCCTTACAGATCAAGAGATTTTATATCCTGGTCCATGCTGCATCATCTAACTTATAATCTTCTATGGTTAAGTACTTTTACCTTGAATACGCACTCATGTCATTAGCCCACTTATCTGCTCCTATTATGGACTGGGCAAAAGCTACTGCATTATCAGAACCACCCGTGTTCATATCCCTGAAGTAAGCATATGCAACTTTTTGATTGCCGCTTGAATCAAGGATTCCGAAGTACAGGTTCTGCGCTATCTCTTCGCCGCTTTCTTCAAGATTTTTGATAAATATACCTTTTATATACTGGTTACGAATAACTCTGTTGTAAGCATATATGATCCCCGCAGCCTGCGAGTTCTGATCACCGTATACCGCTGAGCTATAGCCGCATTCTGTCAGATATACAGGTCTTACCTGACCTTTATTATTAAGATAAGCTGACTGACACAGATAATCCGTGAGAACTTCTATATTCTCCATTGTAAGCATATCTGTGCCTGCATCATGACTTATAAGTGACCCATAATATGGCGTCATCGGAGTCCAGAATGGAGTCCAGTACAAAGGTGTGTTGTACGGATGCTGTGCAAGTCCCCAGTTAATGTTACCTTCTGACTTAATATAAGCATTGACATTGTCAAGAACATCTCTTCCATCGTAGAAAGTTGGATCAGAAGTTCTGTTTCTGTCCCACATCTGGTCGATACACATGCAAACATTGGCGTTTTTGTTCTCACTCATGATAGCGTTGTAGCAGATCCTAAGGCTGTCCGCATAAATTCTTGAATATGTTCCAACATCAGTATATGGCAGATAGTTCCATGACAGATACGCATTAACTTCATTGCCTATAACCCAGTTATCGATCTGGCCATGTCCAGTACTTCCGTTATAGCGGTTACTGATATACGACATCAGAGCTTCAAGCTTCTCAAGACCTCTTTGATCAGCAGTATTGAGCATATAATAAGGGCAGGATCCGCCGCCATCCCTTGCCGTAGGATACACAAACTCCGCATCCTTATAACCATTTAGAACCACCATCGTTACTGCAAGGCCTTGATTGTTATACTTTTTCATCAGCTCGTCATAGCCTGAGAAGTTACCTGTGATAGACCAGGTCTTGCCATTATAATTCCAGTTGCCGCTGGAAGATTCGCTTATGCTGAACTGGTGGATATTAAAGTTATAGGCAGTCTGACCTGCATTAAGGCCTCCAAGGTTATTGCCCCAGATTCCCTTTTTGTTGGATTCATTTTTCCTTGAAGACGTATTGGTTGCCAGAACTTCCGGGTTAGTTATGTAATGGAAGTTACTAACTATTGTGTAGCTGCCACTATTTAAGGTAGCAACTGCAAACTTGTCATACAGATGCGAGCTTGCAGTTCCCTTATTCAGGGCAAAAGAAAATGTCGCACTAGTACCTGCAGCTGCACTTGCGACAGGAGTCCCCGACGGCGAAGCTTCGTACATCTTAAGCGCAAACAAATGGTACAATCCGTCATCGCTTGAAGGTACAGATGACGCAGACGCCTTGACTATTACATTACTTCCTTCAATCTGAGCCGAAGTAATACTTACTGTTCCAGCAGCTCTTGCAGGAAGCTTAGACGGAGCCAGAAATACAAACAAGGCAACAAGTGCCAGAAATATAGCAGAAATCTTTTTCCTTTGATTCATAGATAACCTCTCTTTATACCTGAAAACTCCATAAAAAAGTCTTAGTACCAAACTAAAGCAATGGTTTTAATACCACCTCTTTAAATTGATATTGTAAACAAACATTCAGATATATATCGGAGGATCGCACTAATTCCTGAATATTTCTTCTGGCTTTCTTTTGCCAGCTACTCTTTCCCCTTCTTTCCTCTCGAGTATTCACTGGCAGTTATCAGCAAATACATTTATATTGCTCAAACTTCGCATCTGCCTCAGAGGGTGGCGTATGTTTGGCAGATGCGAAGTTCCAGTTATATTATTCTATTTACTTTTCTTATTGATGATATATATTCCAAGACTTACAAGCACAAGTGCTATAAGAGTATAGATACTAAGTGCCTCCGCGCCTTCATGAAGGAATATCGCTGATAATATAACTCCCATCACAGGATTGACGAAGCCCAGTACTGTAACAGTACTAACAGGATTATATTTAAGGAGTACTCCCCATAGTGTATATGCACCGGCAGATATGAATGCCATATAGACAAGAAGCGGTATACTTCCTGCAGACACGATGGTTAGATTCCCGCCCATAAGCTTTCCGACTATGCTCATGACGATCCCGCCTATAAAGAACTGATAGCCTGACAATATCACAGGATTCTCTTTTTGGGAAAAGAGCTTAATAAAACATCCCGCAACAGCACTTGCAAATGCTGCAATAAGCATCGCTCCCTCGCCCTGAATAGAGAACCCGCCTTCAAGGAAGGATGCGCTACCACCTGTAACGCAGAGAAATACTCCTAAAAAGCCAATCAGCATGCCAGCTGCCTTACGAACAGATAACTTCTCAAATCTGAAAGCATATACTGCCAGAAGGATACTAAAAAAGCTTCCGGCAGCATTAATGATCGAGCCTCTTACACCTGATGTAAAGGCAAGGGCCATATAGAAGAATATATACTGAAGTATCGTCTGAAAGCAGGCTAGGACCAGAATGTATAAAATAGATGATTTCTTAGGGATCAGCACTTTTTTCTGAAGTATACTTCCAAAGACGATAACCATGATACCTGCAATTATAAATCTTGTACCGGCAAAGAGTATCCTCGAGGGTGTATCGCCCGGCGCTATGGCAAATAGCTCATATCCTATCTTAATAGCAGGCGAAGCACTCCCCCATAAAGTACAGCAAAAGATTGCTGTAAGGATCACTATAGGAAGTCTTGTCCAGATTGACTTCTTGTTTGAATTTAAATCTTTATTTGTTTTTTCCCCTGATTCTGATGAATCTGACTGACTTACTGTAGATGAAACTACATTAATTGTTATATCATTACCGGTTTTCATTTATTTCCTCGTGTCTTTAATTTTATAGGTGAATTACAGCACAAAAATATTTCACCTAAACTATATTTTGGGTTTAGGTGAAATATTATGCCGTTCGCTACTTAGTATACCTTTTTACTATATTTTTTACTACCATTTAGGAATAGGTATGCCAATATTAAGCCTTTCACAGCTCTTTATATAGTATTCTATTATTATAAACTCAGCTAAGAAGATCTTCTCTTACAAAGTTGGTCCATGCATGCTGCTCTTTTTGGGGAAGTCCGAATTTCTCTTTGCCAAGAGCTAGACTCTTCATAAGAAAAGACATATTTCTTGCAAGGGCTCTCATGTCAAAAAGGCCCTCTGCATCGCCTCTTGCTTCGCCATCCGCGCCGCCGTGGACGCTGTTCCC
>JAEEGH010023209.1_pt1 | contig 12636 bp, 9 predicted proteins | sample 9134181 | NCBI WGS metagenome assembly JAEEGH01 (sample SAMN16246544, study PRJNA631951) | gut metagenome | biome: gut microbiome; feature: rumen; material: DP-attached | host: Bos | place: Iran: Karaj | collected 2018-10 | reverse complement strand
TTTCACAAGATATGGTGTATTTTGTGAAAAGATACCACAAAAATCAAAAAAATAACAAACTTTTTTGTGAAAAATATTCACATTCGCTTTTTCCTATGCTATAATATCTTTCGTTAAGCAGTAACCATTCAGGACGGGGAGTTTTGAATGGTTACGTTAAGTATTCATTTTCAAAAACAGCATGAGGTGACGAGATGGTAAAAAAAGAGATGATTGCTATGCTTCTGGCAGGTGGCCAGGGCAGCAGACTGGGCGTACTGACCAGGAAGGTTGCAAAGCCTGCTGTTTCTTTTGGCGGAAAGTACAGGATCATAGACTTTCCCCTGAGTAACTGTATCGATTCCGGTGTTGATACTGTAGGTGTTCTTACACAGTATCAGCCTTTGCGTCTGAATACGCATATCGGTATCGGTATTCCCTGGGATCTGGATCGCAATGTGGGCGGCGTGACTGTGCTTCCTCCTTATGAGAAGAGCACCAACAGTGAGTGGTATACCGGTACGGCTAATGCCATATATCAGAATATCGATTATATGGAAAGCTTCAATCCGGAATATGTCCTGATCCTTTCAGGCGACCATATCTACAAGATGGATTATCAGGTTATGCTTGATTTCCATAAGAAGAACGGTGCAGAGGTTACTTTGGCAGTTATGCCTGTACCTATGGAAGAAGCTAAGCGTTTCGGTATCGTCATTACTGATGACAATTCCAAGATTCAGGAATTCGAAGAAAAGCCGGAGCATCCTCATTCCAATCTTGCATCCATGGGTATCTATATCTTCAACTGGAAGACTCTTAAGGAAGCACTGATAGCAAAGGCTGACCAGCCTGCTCTCGATTTTGGTAAGCATGTAATTCCTTACTGCCACAGCAAGCAGGCACCTATATATGCATATGAGTATAATGGCTACTGGAAGGATGTAGGAACTCTTCATTCTTACTGGGAAGCAAATATGGAGCTCATCGATATCATCCCTGAGTTCAATCTTTACGAGGAATATTGGAAGATCTACACCAAGTCCGATGCGCTTACACCTCAGTATATCTCATCAGAGAGCAAGGTGGAGAGATGTCTTATCGGTGAAGGTGCTGAAATCCATGGTGAAGTGTACAGCTCCATCATCGGCTGCAATGTCGAGATAGGCAAGGGCACTGTGGTACGTGATTCCATAATCATGAATGATACTGTTATCGGTGAGGGCTGCGAGATCAATAAGACCATAATTGCAGAGAACACCGTGCTTGGCAATGGTGTCAAGACCGGTACCGGTGAGGAAGTGGACAACGAGACAGATCCTCATATTTACAATAACGGTCTGGTCTGCATAGGTGAGAAGACCACCGTTCCCGATAATGTTTCTATCGGCAAGAATTCCGTTGTATATGGCAAGACCGACGCATCAGATTATTCGGGCGGAGTTCTTGGCAGCGGCAAGACTTTGATCAAGGAGGGTGAGAAAGCATGAGAGCAATGGGTATCATCCTCGCCGGCGGCGGGATGAAAAACAGCAGGATGGGTGAACTGGCAGCAAAGAGAGCCGTTGCGGCTATGCCTGTGGCAGGAAGCTACAGAAGTATTGATTTCGCGCTCAGCAACATGAGCAACTCACACATCCAGAAGGTCGCCGTACTTACACAGGATAATGCAAGAAGCCTTAACGAGCATCTGAGCTCATCCAAGTGGTGGGATTTCGGTCGTAAGCAGGGCGGAATGTATGTATTCACACCGACCAGGACACTGGACAATACCGACTGGTATCGCGGAACAGCAGATTCTATCGCACAGAACATTGAGTTCATCAAGGACAGCCACGAGCCGTATGTAGTGATTGCATCAGGCGACTGCGTATACAAGATGGATTACGGCAAGGTGCTTGAGTATCACATCGACAAGAAGGCAGATATCACAGTAGTATGCAAGGAAATGCCTGAGAATGTAAATGTGGATCGTTTCGGCTGCGTGCAGACAGATGCTGACGGAAGGATCACAGATTTCGAAGAGAAGCCCGTACAGGCTAAGTCCAATACTATTTCCTGCGGCATCTATATCATCAGAAGAAGACAGCTTGTTGAGATGATCGAAAAGGCTGCACTTGAGAACAGATATGATTTCGTAAAGGATGTTCTTATCAGATATAAGGATATCAAGCGTATCTATGCATACAAGATGGATGATTACTGGAAGAATATTTCAACGATTCAGGATTACTATGATACCAATATGGATTTCCTTAATCCTGAGATTCGCAAGTATTTCTTCAAGACTTTCCCGGATATATATTCCAAGGTGGATGACCTTCCTCCCGCAAAGTACAATGTGGGTGTTGAGGTAAGGAACAGTCTGGTTGCCAGCGGAAGCATTATAAACGGCGTGGTTGAGAATTCAGTCATCTTCAAGAAGGCATTTATCGGAAGCAACTGTACCATAAAGAATTCGATAATCCTTAATGACGTTTATATCGGCGATAATTCTTATATAGAGAACTGCATCGTTGAAAGCCGCAGCACCATTAGGGCTAACTCAGTCCAGAAGGGTGAAGAGGGCATCAAGATAGTTGTTGAGAAGAATGAAAGATATGTCATTTAAAAAATTTTCAGAGAAAGGAAACTTAGGGGGCAAACGGGGTTATGAATGTAACAGATGTACGTATCAGAATGGTTGACAAGGAAAAAGAAGGAAAGCTCAGGGCTGTAGCTTCCATCACTATTGATGATTGCTTTGTGATCCATGATATCAAGATCATCGAGGGTGATCATGGGCTGTTCATAGCGATGCCCAGCCGCAAGGCTCAGGATGGAACTTACAAGGATATCGCACATCCTATTAATTCCTCGACCAGGACTGAACTGCAGGAGCTTATCCTGAAGCGTTACGAAACAGCAGCTCAGGAGAGTGTTTAAAAAGATTTTTTGCGGACGCTTAATTTTCAGAGAAGAACCGCATGGGGTAAAGGTGTGCACAGGCACACTGATGAAAAGGGGTTAAAGAGCAGGAGGACCGGAATGTACCGGTCTTTTTGCGTTTATTGAAACATGTATAAAAGAAAACCTGATTATCGTGATATAATTACTTGAGTTTGTATGTGGCAATTTAGGCCGGCGCGGAGCAGCTGCTGATGATGCACTAAATTGCTGCGATCGTTTCATGAATTGAGGTAATTAGACATGTATATGGTAGCGGGTCTGGGGAATCCCGGGAGAAAATATGACGGAACAAGACACAACTGTGGTTTTGAGACTTTGGATATACTTATGAAAAAGTATGATGTGACCCTGACGGACACGAGAAGCAAGGCTTTCTTTGGCAAGTGCATTATAGAAGGACAGAAGACTCTGCTGGTAAAGCCGCAGACATATATGAATTTAAGCGGCGATGCCATCAGGGGACTCTGTGATTACTATAAGATCGATCCGGAGAATGAGCTCATAGTCATATGTGATGACATCAGCCTTGTGCCCGGCAACATCCGTGTTCGCAGCGCGGGCTCCGCCGGTGGACATAACGGGCTTAAGGATATCATTGCTAAATTGGGAACTGATGCGTTTACAAGGGTAAGGATCGGTGTTGGCGAAAAGCCTGCAGGCTGGGACCTGGCTGATTTTGTGCTGGGGCATTTTTCCGGAGATGATGTGAAGCTTGCCGAAAAAGGAAGGGAGCTGGGCGCGGAAGCCATTGAGCGGATCATCGGCGGCGAGAGCATGGACAAGATAATGAGCAGATACAATGTGAAGCAGCATCCGGCGAAGGAAACTCAGGGATGAAGATTTTAAATGAACCTCTGCACGGGCTGGGCTGGTTTGACGATGCCCTTTCCATGATAGATGCAGGGGACGCCAGACTCTCAATTTCGGGAGTGGCAGATTCCGGAAAACTCCATATGATAAATGCGCTGGGCGAGGCAACGGATGTCTCGCTGGTTTTGACGTACTCTGATGTGCGGGCCGGACAGTTTGCGGAGGAGTATCGTTTCTTTGATAAGAACTCTTGCAGATATCCTGCAAAAGATCTCATTTTTTATCAGGCTGACATAAACGGGGGACAGATGCAGGGTGAGCGCCTTGGCGTGATGCGTAAACTCATTGCGGGTGAAAAGGTGACGATATTTACCACTCTTGATGCCCTGCTTGAGAGATGCATTCCCTTAAATATCATAGAAGAACACATACTGAAGATAAGCAAGGGCGGCCTGCTGGAGGAGAGGGCGGCCGAGCTGCTGCTTACGGAAATGGGATATACCAGGACCGGAGGAACCGTGGAGGTGCCGGGAGAGTTTTCCGTAAGGGGAGGCATCATAGATATTTTTGATGCCACAGGGACTGTTCCCTTCAGAATAGAATTGTGGGGGGACGAGGTAGAGTCTATCCGCAGCTTTGATGTGAACAGCCAGCGTTCCATAGAGGAGCTTGAGGAGATAACGGTTTTCCCTGCCAGGGAGCTGATACTGGACCGTGAAAAAAAGGGTGACGGCTATGCTGCCATCAAGGAAGAAATGGAAAATGCCATAAAGGAATTTATGGATGCCATGAAGCCTGAGGAAGCAAGCCGGCTGAAGGTCCGTCTTGGCGAGCTTGAGAATGCCCTTCTCCACGATATCGGAAGCATAAATTACGACAGCTATATAAATTATTTTTACGATGAAACCATATCCCTGCTGGATATCCTTGCGAAAAGGAAGCACTGCATCTTCATTGATGAGCCGGACCGGACCGTAGAGCACGGCAATCTTACGGTGCAGGAGTTTGAGGAGAGTATGAAGAACCGCCTGAAGGCGGGGTACGTAACGAAGGGGCAGACGGACATACTCTATTCAGTCAACGACACGATGCACAGGCTGGCTAAGGACAATACTGTCCAGCTTGCCGACATGGAACCTATCTCGCCCCTTTTTGAAAATGAAACACGGGAGTTTGTAAGCATTGTGACGCTGGCACCTTACAATAATTCTTTCCCAGCCCTGGTGAGCAACCTGAAAAAAATGCGTGCTGAAGGATACAAGGTGGTGATCCTTTCCGGATCCAGATCCAGGGCAAGGCGTCTGGCAGACGACCTGGGTTATGAAGATGTGATATGTGCCTATACTGAAAGGACGGATGTACCCCTGAAACCCAGGGAGATCATGACTGTGTACGGTCATGTGCAGAGGGGATTTACCTATCCTGACCTTAAGTTTACGGTCATTGCTGAGACTGATATCTTCGGTGCAAGGCAGAAGGGGATTAAGAAAAAGAAGGCCAAGTACAGTCCGGGCAAGCGCTTAAGGGATCTGTCGGAGCTGCATATCGGCGACTATGTGATAAATGAGGACTGCGGTGTAGGAATCTACCGCGGCATAGAGGAGGTGGAGGTCGAGTATATCCGCAAGGATTACATGAAGATCGAATACCGTGACGGAGCTTTCCTCTATGTGCCGGCTACGGATTTTGACAAGGTATCGCTCTTTGCGGACAAGGATGCAAAGGCACCGAAACTAAACAAGCTGGGAACCGAGGAGTGGCATCACACCAGGGAAAAGGCAAAGCGTGCAGTTGACGCCATTGCCCAGGAACTGGTGGATCTCTATGCGGAGCGCATGCAGAACAACGGCTACTGCTACAGTACGGACAGCGTATGGCAGCAGGAGTTTGAGGAGATGTTCCCCTATGATGAAACCGAGGATCAGCTGAACGCCATTGACGCCGTGAAGGCAGACATGGAGAGCTCCAAAATAATGGACAGGCTGATATGCGGTGATGTGGGATTCGGCAAAACGGAGGTGGCTATCCGTGCGGCTTTCAAGGCGGTACAGGAAAATAAGCAGGTGGCTTACCTGGTTCCCACCACCATACTTGCTGAGCAGCACTATACCACTTTTATGGACAGGATGAAGGGGTATCCTGTGCGCGTAGAGATGATCTCACGTTTCAGGACTGCCGGCGAGATAAAGAAAGTCCTGGCCGCGTTAAAGGCTGGCGAGGTGGATATCGTTATAGGCACCCACAGGCTTTTGTCCAAGGATGTGCAGTATGCGGATTTAGGGCTTCTGATCATTGACGAGGAGCAGCGCTTTGGTGTATCCCATAAGGAAAAAATAAAGCAGCTCAAGAAAAATGTGGATGTGCTGACACTTACGGCGACGCCCATTCCCCGTACCCTTCACATGAGTCTTGCGGGGATAAGGGACATGAGCCTTTTGGAAGAGGCACCCCAGAACCGGCAGCCCATACAGACATATCTCAGTGAGTACAATGACGAGATGGTGAGGGATGCCATCAACAGAGAGCTTAACAGGGGCGGCCAGGTTTACTACGTTTCCAACAGGGTGAAGACTATAACTGATGTGGCAGCAGAAGTTCAGATGCTTGTGCCCCATGCCAGGGTGTCATTTGCTCACGGCCAGATGTCGGAAAACAGCCTGGAAGACATAATGCTTTCATTCATACACCACGAGATTGACGTGCTGGTTTCCACCACGATCATAGAGACAGGCTTGGATATACCGAACGTTAATACTATAATAATAAGGGATTCTGACAAGCTCGGACTTTCACAGCTCTATCAGCTGAGGGGGCGCGTGGGACGTTCGGACCGAACAGCTTATGCATTCCTTATGTATGACAGGAACCGGATACTGAGAGAGACTGCGGAAAAAAGGCTCAGTGCCATCCGTCAGTATACGGAGCTTGGAAGCGGGTTCAAGATTGCTATGAGCGACTTGGAGATCAGGGGCGCCGGAAATGTGCTGGGAAAGGCTCAGCACGGCCAGGTGGAAGCAATAGGTTATGACCTCTACTGCAAGATGCTTGAAGGTGCAGTGCTGGAAAAGCGCGGCATCGAGATTGAGAAAAAAGTTGACTGTGAGATAGAAATGAAGGTTGATGCTTATCTTCCGGCAGAATATATTCCGGATGAGATGCAGAAGCTTGATATCTATAAACGAATCGCTGGTATAAGGAACGAAGCCGACAGGGAAGATATCTGTGACGAGCTGGAAGACCGTTTCGGAAAGATACCGCCACAGGCAGATAATCTGCTTAAGGTGTCTGCTCTAAAGGAAAAAGGCTGCAGGAAGTATATAACGAGGATCAGCGGACATGAGGGGCATATTACTTTCAGGATGGAACGCAGTGCCCCGGTGGATGTGGCAGAGATTCCGATTTTCCTGAACAGTTTTGACGGTGACCTTAGATTAAAAACTGTTGGGGACCCGATATTTACTTTAGTATATAATGATAGTGGTGATAGTGGACTGCACGGAAGTGCACTTATGCTTGAGATGGCAGATAAAGTACTGAATGGTTTTGATAGTATATTGAAAAAAGAAAGAAAAGAGAGGCGGGAGGAATAATGGACGACACAAAGTTTTGCCCCAGCTGCGGGGATCAGGTTCCGGTAACTACAAAGTATTGCGACAACTGCGGGTACGCTTTTCCTAAAGAGACCATACCCGGGGCTTCTGTTTATACGCCGCCGGTGATGAATGTACAGCCGGTGGTAAATAATGCGCCTGCTGTAAATGCAGAGCCTGTGGTTAATAATACACCGGTAGAAAATGTACAGCCTACAGTTAATAGTACACCTGTTATAAATGTGCAGCCTGTAGTGAACAACGCACTGGTTGAAAATATACAGCCTGTGGCAAGCAATACACCAGCTGTAAATGCAGAGCCTGTAGTAAACGATACACCGGCCGAAAATGTACCGACGGAGGCAAAAGATACACCTGTTGAAAATACAGAGCCTGTGGCAGACAGTACACCTGTAACAGAAGACAACGCTGCACCGGTAACGAATGCACAGCCTGAAGTCAATACTGCCCAGGAAACAGCTGCGGCACCTGTCGCAGATAATACGCAGGCAGATAATACACAGTCGTCAGATAATAAAGCAACCGAAACTAATAATGCACAGCAGTCTGTGTTTACATCCCAGCCTGCCTATCCTCAGATGGGCAATCAGCAGATGCAGGGAAATCAGTTCGGCGGCGCACAGATGCAGAACAGCGGTATGAATGGACCCCGGATGGCCGGTCCGCAGACAAACACACCTCAGATGAACAGTCAGCAGCCCGGCGGTCCGGTTCTCATGAATCCGGCTTATGCAACAGCCACTCCGCCGGAAAAGCCGAAGGGCCATGGCTGTCTGATCGCTGTTCTCATAGCTATAATGGTCATTGTGATCGTAGTGGCACTCGCTGCATCAGCTTTACTTGCTACACAGTTGGAAGGCATTGATGAAATTGATGATATGTTTTCCGGTGCTTCTATAGGCGGCACACACAGTATTGAGCTGTCTGATACAGAGACTGTATATATGGAAGTAGGTGACACACATACCATAACGGTCGAAAATATCGATGATTTTTTCAGCCCCAGGGATATTAAATGGGAAGTAGCGGGCGGAGGATATTATTCAAATGACATAATACGTATATCTGATAATTACGACGGTTCAGTGACTGTTACCGCATTGAATCCCGGAAAGACATCTATAGTCGTGACAGGGAAAAATGTTGATAAGGAAGACGGTTATGTTGTAAAGATTGATGTGGCTGAAAAGAGCCTTGAATACGGTGATTCTCTGTCCGGTGGTGAATTTGATTATGCAGGTACCGCATGGGAAACAGAGTGGGCACAGTATTATTTTGTAAATCCGGAGAACCCGAATGATGAAATAATGGCCCTTGAAAACGACTGGGGATTGGGCATAATGGGCGTAAACGATGCCTGTCTTATGATGTCGGATTATATGTGTAATTATGCATATGGAACTGTAACCTGCAGCAAGGTTTCTGAAAATGACCTATATGCGTCACAGTATTATAATGATATATACGACTGCATCGTTCCCGGAGCTGAGTATTATTGGTTCACTTATGTGCCGGAACTTGAACTCATCGGATACAATCAGGGATCAGGAAATGCATATGATGTAATATTTATGTTCCAGCCGGACGGATCGCTGGTAATCTACGATAGTGGCTTCGCTATGTTAAGTTCTGCAGAAGCGACTTCACAGTGGCCAAGCTATGCTGATCTCGACAGCAGATTTAATGTTAACGATTTTTAAATAACTGTGCCGAATGTTTGTCTGCCTGGTCTGTTAGTAAGCATCTGAATGCATCGACGTAGTCCACTATGCGTGAGTCAATGTTTTTTTCGATCTTTGCAATATACATCAGGCCCACAATATACATATAACTATGTGTATACGGAAGTGACATAGGATGAAAAAAGTTCTCATTTTTGTTACTAGGTATTTAGCGTATGCTTCCAATATCGTATTTGCGCATGAGTGCAGGACGGCACTGATGCAGATGGGAATCGATGCTGAAATATGTGACATAATGAGTGAGGAAGATGCGGAGCAGATACTGCTTTCTCATGCAGGAAAGAAGTATGATGCAATTCTTGACTTCAATTCTGTTCTGCCACGTGTAATGGCTGAAAAGGAGCATTTTATCGATATGATAGAGGCTCCTTTTTTTGATTATATTGTAGACCATCCGCTTTATCACGATCCCATACTTAAGCAGTCTGTTAAAAATCTAAATGTAATCTGCATAGATCGTGACCATGTGGACTATGTCAGAAAGTATTATCCGCATATAAAAAAAGTAAGTTTTCTTCCGGTACCTGTGGGAATCCATTCCTCGCTTATGCCTTTTGAACGGCGCAGGAATACATTGCTGTTTACAGGTTCATATTATCCGCCTGAAAAATTCGAAAAGATAATGAAAGAGCTGCCGGATGAAGTAAAAAAGCTGTGTGGCTTGATGGCAGAAATCCTTATAACAGAAAATGAAGATCGTATCAATTGTTCTCCTGAAGATGCTTTTGATAGGGCGTTGGATGCTACGGGAAAGACCACGGATGAACTGATCAAATATGTTACGCCGGATAAGTGTTATAGTGATTATATAACAACATATAGGACTCTTTTGAATAAGTGTTTCGTAGCTGATATCTATGCCAGAGCCATACTTCGGAGAAGGGCTGTATATAAAGCTGCTGATACAGGCATCAGTCTATTACTATGTGGAAATGAATGGGATATTTCTGGTTTTTGTGATATGAAAAATGTTGAATGGATAAAAGATGTAGATTACCGTGAAGTATCAGGACTTATATCTTCCTGCAAAGCAGTTATGAATGTCCTTCCGGGATTCACAAACGGAATTCATGACAGAGTAACAATGGGCATGATGACGGGAACTGCAGTGGTTACGAATTCCAATAAATACATAGATGAGTTCTTCAGGGAAGGTGTGGACTATCTGGATCTGTCGCATATAACAGATGATAATGCCATCCTTGAAAACATCGCAGGACAAGGGTTCCAAACCGCTGGCAAAATGTTCTCACGGGATGTCTTTGCAGTGAAATTGGCAAAAGCATTGGGATTATGAATAAGGGCGATAAATTGGAAAGAAATAATTTTGTGGCGATATGATAGAATTGTCTTGAAGAAAATGTTTAGTAATGACGAGAGATTTCAGTCAATAGATGAGGATACGCTGCGCGTGATATCGGTAGCAACTGACAGACCGTCACTCTGGAATAATAGGAAGAAAGCAACGGCAGAAAATGGAGGATATTCTATGTGTAAGGCAATGGACGAGATAGAAGCAGATGTAAGGGCTGAGGAAAGAGTTATACGTGATACAGAAAAAATCACTGATATGTTAAGCCGTGGAAAGACTGTAGAGGAAATAGTAGAATTTTGCAATTACCCTTACAAGCAGGTAAAAGAGATAGCCAGCAGCATGAGCAGTAAATAAGCAAAGGGAGTTCCAATGAATTACAAATGGATCGCGGTCATTATGATGGTCGTTACATATCTGTACAGGATGCTGATATCTGTTCTCAGTCTTATGTCAGAAAAAAATCCGATACCTGAAAATGTATCGGATGTCTATGATAAAGAGACATACGCAAAGTGGCGTGCATACCATGCGGAGACGAACCGTTTCGGCATGATATCTTTTTCTGCCACGATGTTTGTATCGATTTTGCTACTGGTATTCAATGTTTATGCGCTTTTTGCCGGACTCTTTCCGGATGGCGTGTTCTGGCAGACATTTTCAGTGATACTGGTATCTACGCTGGCATCATTGGTGGATATACCTTTTTCCTGGTACGGCACCATGGTGATAGAGGAAAAGTACGGCTTTAATAAAACAAACGCCAAGACATTCTGGGCTGATCAGATAAAGACATTTATCATAACGCTGTTATTAGTAACCGGCATTGGATGTCTGCTCTTTGGGCTGCACAGACTCTTTGGTGACTGGCTTGTTCCGGCATTTGCCATAAGCACCACAATGCTTGTACTGCTCATATCCTTCCTGTATCCGTATTTAAGCAAGATCTTTAATAAGTTCACGCCTTTGGAGGAAGGAGAGCTGCGTGATAAGCTCACGGCGCTTTTAGAAAAGAATGGATACAAGGTCCGTGAAATAAATGTTATGGACGCATCCCGGAGGACAACAAAATCCAATGCATATTTTTCGGGATTTGGGAAAATGAAAACAATCGTTCTTTATGATAATCTTATTGAGACACTGACACCGGATGAAATCTGTGCGGTGTTTGCGCATGAGCTTGGACATGGACTGCATAAGGATACATTAAAGACCCATGTGCTTACATTTTTCCAGATGGCGATGATAGCGGTCTTTGCAGGATTTACTCTGCATACTGCAGGGATCTTTACTGATTTCGGATTTGACGGGATAAATTATGGGTTTGCTCTACTAATGATCATAGGTTTAGAGTTTCCTCTTATTTCTCCACTCACTGGATTGGTCATTAACTTTTTTTCAAGAAGGGCGGAATATGCCGCAGATGCCCATGCCGTAAAGGAAGGTTATGGCGAGCAGCTTATCACATCCTTAAAGTCACTGGCAAAAGAAAACTATGCCAATCTGTCACCGTCGCCAATAGTTGTGAAGCTGGAGTATTCGCATCCCACGCTCAGCCAGCGGATAGATGCCATCAGGAAGTTACAGTCATAAATGAAGCAATTCTGATGATGGCTGAAGAAAAATGTTCATCAAGAAACTAAAAAAGTGCCTGCAGGCACTTTTTTTATATAAATATTTTCATTGTAGCTATTCATGATAGTCCGAAGCATTTGCCACTGAGTGTGAACTTCTTACTTTTTATTTTTTTAAATACTCTTTCATCAATTGTCCGTGTTCACGGAGTTCATCATCCCTCCAATCATATAGCTTGTCGCAGTCAGGTTTTATGAAGGCTGAGGTTTCATCTTTATTGGAAAGATTCCATCCGATCCAGCTGATGTTGTACTTTGCCATAAGTTCCATCCAGGCTGCTGTTTCGTTCCTGTTGATTTCGCCTGCACCGGCTGCATCGCAAAAACCGCATTCTGATACAAATATAGGTAGCTCCTTTTCAAGTGCTTTAAGGGCAACACCCCTTAAATAATCCCTGTGGGTGTCGGCATAGAAATGAAGCGTGTACATTAGGTTATCGTAAGGAAGCGGCTCTGCAGCGGGCTTATCTACTTCCTGGCTCCAGCAGGGTGTACCTACGATTATGACACTGTCGGGTATGATCCCTCTGATAACGGGAATAACCTGATTAGCAGAGTTACAGATCTTTTCCCAGGTGACATCTTCACCGTTGGGGTCA